>JAEEGL011657813.1_pt1 | contig 21733 bp, 9 predicted proteins | sample 9134231 | NCBI WGS metagenome assembly JAEEGL01 (sample SAMN16246548, study PRJNA631951) | gut metagenome | biome: gut microbiome; feature: rumen; material: fiber-attached | host: Bos | place: Iran: Karaj | collected 2018-10
CTTATCAAATCAGAAATAGTTTGAATCAAAAGTTTTGGATTGATCGGCTTTGACAAGTGCGTGTTCATTCCGGCATCCAAACATTTTTGAATGTCTTCTTGGAAGGCGTTTGCGGTAAGAGCGACAATCGGAACTTCTTTTGCGTCGCCGCGTTCCATCTTGCGCAAGAGACCGGCGCTTTCTATGCCGCCCATAACAGGCATCATAACGTCCATCAATACAAGGTCATAGAAGTTTTCTTGGCTCTCGCTAAACTTATCCAGCGCAACCAAACCATTTTCCGCGATGGTAACTTCCATTCCGTTCTTTTGAAGAACGCGCTTTGAAATTTCTTGGTTGAGGGCGTTGTCTTCGACAAGAAGAATTTGCTTGCCTGTAAGATCGATAATTTCCTTTTCCTCTTTTTCCGCAACCGAAACCGCGCTGCCAATATTGGCTTCAAGAATCTCAATGGAAAGGTTGATTGTAAATGTAGTTCCTTCGCCAGGCGCAGAATCGCATCTAATCGTTCCACCCATAAGCTGGACAAGGTTGTTTACGATAGAAAGTCCCAAACCTGTTCCCTGCTTGTTGACGGAGTTGGCGTCTTGAGTAAAAGCCTCGAACATTACCTTTTGGAATTCTTTTGTCATTCCGCTTCCGGTATCGCTTACAATAAGTTCGATATTAAGATTCTTGTCGTCCTTAGAAAGAACATTCATTCGCAATTCAATGCGTCCGCCCTCTGGCGTAAACTTTGAAGCGTTTGACAAAAGGTTCATAACAATTTGCTGCAAGTGCATTCTGTCAACGTTCACAAAGTAATTCATATACATCTTTGAATCTTGGTTGCAGTAAAAGTTAATCTTCTTGGATTCACAAAGAGCGTTGGCTTGCGTGCAAATAAATTCAATCATCTCGCCAATGCTAGAACGAGTTTTGCGGATTTCAAGCTTTCCGCTTTCGATTTTTGCCATGTCAAGAATGTCGTTCAAAAGGCTTACCATATACTTTGACGACGACTTAATCTTGCGCAAGTCTTCTTTTATCGCGTCAGGCTTGTCAAGCTCGTCCTCGGCAAGCTCGGCGATACCGATAACTCCGTTCATAGGAGTGCGCAAGTCGTGGCTCATTCGCGAAAGGAAGTCGCTCTTTGAGGCGTTGGCTTTTTCTGCCTGTTCGATGGCCTTTGAAAGTTTTTCGTTCTGCAACTTTTCGAACAATGTAATGTCGGTGATGTCTCGGCAGATGAATACGATGATGTTTTGATTTCCGTTCAAGAAATATGAGTGGACCTGTTTGATCGCGATTCTCAAGTTGTCCGTAATAATCTCAAAAGTGCAGTTGGCCGCTTGCTTGTCCTTAAGCTTTACGGTCAAATACTTTAACGCAAAGAAATCCGCAACCGAGTCCCTGTCCTTGCTGCTTACAACATCGCTCAACATTGTTTCTATCATTAAGTAATAGTCAACTTCATCTTTGTCGGCGGGCAGCCAAGATACGTTTTTGGCGTGATGGATAAAGTGGCAATTGGCTGTGGACAAATCAAGCCAATAAATGTATTCAACTTCCTCGTCCAAAACAGAGTCTTTGGAAATTGACATAATCTTGGCGTTGGTGATGTCGCGCAAGTAAATGTTCGCTTCGATGCAGTTTGTGTGCGGGTTTGAAGTAAGCTCGACGCTCAACTTGAACCAACGGATTATTCCGCTCCTAAATTCATAAAAGAAGTCCCAGTCTTTGGAACGAGTTCCGTTCATGAACATAGTAAGCAACTCTTTACGGGTCAAAGCGCTCTTTAAATTTTCGTTTTGGCCGTGAGTTGTGGAAATATTTATTACCGCGTCCAATTCGTTGTCGGCAGTTGTGTCCGGCATTGAATGGTTCAATTCCGCAACGTTGACCATTCGTTCCATAATTACATTGCTGGTCAAATTTAAGCGCGTGTAAGCCGGATACTCTTTGTTGACAAAGGAGCGGTAGGACATCTCGCCCTCGTATTCCTCTTCGGCTCGCTTGCGGTTTGTAATATCCATTGCGGTGGCGATGGCCTTTGTAACCTTGCCGCCCTTTTGCTCGATGATTTTATAAACGATGTGCTTCCATCTTGTCGTGGTCAAGTGAGTGTGAATATCTTCTTGCAAAAGCGGCAAGTCAATGAACACAGTTTCTTTGCCGGCTTTTAGCTCACCGATCATCTCATTGTATTTTTCAAGATATTCTTCGGGAATGATGCCGCTGTCAATCCAACCTTGAGCGATGTCGCCTGTGTACGAAATGTCGCCGTCATCGTCGTCGTCAAGGAAGATGGCGTCGTCGTCGCGGTCAAAGTAACACTCCCAGAAAAGCGCGTCGCTCTGGCTTATGATGGCGTTAAGCTTTGAACGCTCCTCATCCAACTGGCGGTCCATTGACTTGAATTGGTTGATGAACAAAAAGGCCAAAATCGAAATCGCGACCAAAAGCAAAAAGCATACGACCAAAGCGGCCACAAAACGATTGCGTCCGTCAATAAGCTCTTGCTTATCGTTAATGTAAATTGTCTTTGCGTTCAGCGAGCTCTTTGTGATGTTGAACCTTTTCATCTGCTCGGTGTCAAAGTAGTAGCTGGGCTCAATCGGTTGGCTGGAACCGTAAGTGTTTGACATGATTCTGTAAACGCCAAGATTCTTAAATATCATGCTTCCGGCTTTGCAGATTTTTTCTATCGAAACAAAATATCCGCCCAAAACTCCGGAACCGAAGTTAATGTCGTGGCAAACAAAAATCGGATTGTCAGAATTTGCAGCGATTACCTTTAACGCTTCCTCCGCCCTAACAGGAAACTCATTCATCTCAAAGGCCGAAGGCAAGAAAAGAATCGAGCATTTTTCCAGACCAGAAATAAATTGTTTAAGCTCGTCAGCGGACATTCCGCCGATATTCTTAAACTCTGAGTCGATGTCAAACTTAAAGTCTACGCTTTGCAACGATTCCTTTTGACTGTCCGCGCAACCAATAAAGAGAATCTTTCGGCGGCGGGGAAACAGGGAATTTATAAGCTTGATGTTTTCCTCAATGTATGGAGAGTCCATGACAATGTGGGTGCTCATCATCTTTAAGGCATCGTCAAAATCTTGGCCCTTGGACATTCCCAAAACCAAAACCGGAATGCCCCTAAACAAATCGTCTTGCGTCTTTTTGACGAAATTCAGGGCCAAGTGGTCGGCGGCCACAATCAAGTCTACAGAGACGTCAGAAATAAGCTTTTTGTAAATTAAATACAAGCCGGCCATTTCCTCGTCGCTGTAGTTTTGGTTGTAATTCACATATTGGTAAACAAATTTTGTGTCGTTAGGAAAAGCCTTTGTAAGCTGCTTCATTTGCTCAAGGCTGGCTTGGCTTTCAATTTCGGAGCTTGAAAGATATAAAACATTTTTTGTGTTGGATTCCGGAGAAATTTCCGGCTTGGCCTGAACAAAACAAAGAGAAAAAATCGATACAATCGCAAAGAAGAATATCTTTCTAACGCGGAAACAGTTCATAATAAATCTACTAATTATATCATAGATTCCGCGAAAAATCAAATTATTTCAATATTAAGTTAAAAACCGATGAATGGCTGTAAGTCAGCGGATCCGACTGCATATAGAAAATCGTTCCGTCCTTTGGGCTTACAATCGTGGATATCACTTCATCTGTATAGGGGTCGCGAATTTCGGCCAAAAGGTCTCCGGCGCTGACTTCAAAGCCAACCTTGACTTTAGGAGCGAAAAAACCGGCGCTAGGGGCGCGCAAAGCCATCAAATCGGTCTGTGAATTGATGATTTTTGTCTCATAGCCGCCCGGAATGTCAGTGGTTATAATGCCCTTTGATTTTAAGAAAAGCAGTATGGAGCGCATTACAGTGTGCGCCGACGTTTTGTCGATGTAGTTTGTGGCGCTGGAATACAGGCTAAAGCCCTGGACGCCGTTCATCTGCCAGTTGTAGTTGAGCGTAGTCTTTTCAAAGGCGCGGGCGCTTCGGATCTGAACAAAGGGCATCTTAAAATCTTTGGCGCTTTGCTCGCAATCCAATTCCGTCTTGAAAATTTTTATGTGCGGCATAAACGTTCCGCTGATGTAGTAAGAAGAAAGCTGGATGCCGTATTGGTAGTCCTTTGTCGCCTGCAGGATTTTTCCCGCAAAGCGCTCTGTGCTGGCTCCGTCAACGTCTCCGGGAAAGGATCGGTTTATGTCAAAGTTGTTGATCGGCCAAAAGCGCTTTCGCGTGTTGAATGAATAAGTGTTGGCGCAGGGAATCACAAGAATTTCATAGCCGGGAACAAGCTCGCCCTTTTCTTCGATTTCCTTTAATCGGTTTACCAAACGCGCGGCGATAAATTGCTGTTGGTATTCGTTTCCGCGCATAGGGCCAACGACGCAAACGGACTTTTTTCCGCTACCAAAAACAAAGCCGCGGACACGGTAGTTGTCCCGATAAAGGGCGGACGAATCAATTACGCTAATTTCCTTCATTTAAAAGTCTCCCCAAAGTCGAGCCGATTTCTACAATTGGATATTCGCGCAAGGTGAACAGTAGTCCCGCGCGCGGCGACTTTATTTGCGCCAAAACCGTTCCTTCCAAAGGACTGATAATTTCACCAAGCAACTCGCCCTTTTCGACGCGCTTTCCGCATTCAACTTTGCGGACAAAAAAGCCCGCTGTTTTTGAAACAAGCATTGTCATGTCGCTTTCTTGGTCGGAGTAAACCGGCTGGCGCGGCTGGACGACATCGCCCGTCCACATTCCCATTTTTTTCAGCAAGCAAAAAATTCCGTCAGTCAATTGGTCGGCAAACTGGCTTGTGTAGTTCATTCCGATTCCCATATCGATTACGGCTGACGGCGTTCCATTTTGGTTGAGCGTGTAAACCAAGGAATTTTCTTGCACCGAAGTATTGTCGCAAACCCACAGCAAGTCCATATTTAAAAGCTTGGCAAAAGGCAAGACGGCTTCTTTGTATTCAGGCGGAACGCGGACTTGCGGAAGCTCGCGGACAAAAATGTTGCTTGCGTGAACGTCAAGAGCGAAGTCCGCTCCGCTGGCGTCCTGCAAAATTTTCGACGCGATGTATTCTGTCATCGTTCCGTCCGCTTCGCCGGGGAATGTTCGGTTCATGTCCAAGTCAAAGGCCGGAATGCCGCGCGTGATTGAGTCTATTCCAAGCGGATTAAGCGCGGGATAAATGTCCAAGGTTCCATGGAAATTTTGCGGAGCGGCGTTTATCCGTTCCTGCACCTTGTAGCAAACAAGCTGGCCTTCCAACTCGTCGCCATGCAAACCTGTCAGCAAACAAAAGCGCTTGTCGCTTCCGTCGCCCTTAATCGTGTTCTTTTTTACCGTAAGTTTTTCATCCACCGGCAAATCAACGCTTGCCACAATCGTTACCATTTTAGCGCCCTTTCTATTTTACTAAAGACAAGCGGCGCCAAATAAGCGGCCGCAAACGAATACAAATATCCCTTTATAAATTTTGCAAGGCGCTTGTCAACATACTGTTTTGCAATCGAATAAATCACAAGGTTTATCACTATGCCAAAAAGCGCTTCTACAACTCCCCTCAAAATTCTTTGCCTTGCGCTAATGCCGTCTGTAGAAAATTTAACAAAGCGCTTTTCCAAAAACCAAGCGTGTACAAAGCCCAACGCGAAAGAAAAATCAAACATCGCGTCGTTTTGCATTTTCTTTGGGCTTACCAAAATTTCTCCGGCCGCGTCTCTGTCAATCGGATATGGCTTTATCAAAGCGTAAACGATTAAAATCGCAAACAAAATGTTTGCGGCGATAAAAAGAATTTTGTCGTTGCCGTCTTTCTTTTCAACAAAGGCCATCAACGCGGCCGTCGCCAACACAGCCAAAAAGCCTTCCAACACGGCGACCAAAACGTCTTGCGGCGTGTGGCAGCCCAAAAACATTCTGGTAAACACGACAACGCAGATGTACAAAATCAAAAGGACTGCAAGCAATTTGTTTTGCTTGTATTCCGCAATCATTTCCATAGAGCAAGAAGAAGCCGCGGCGGTATGTCCGCTGGGAAAAGAATAGCCTGTGGCGGCCGCCAAAGAATTTTTTGCGGGAACGATTTTAGGCTCTTTTATCCAAGGCCTGTAGACGCAAGCGGTGATTTTTACAAAAGCGTTGATAGTCACACAGATTGAATAGCAAAACAACACGCGGCAAAATTTCTTTTTGTCAACCATAACATAAAGCAAGCACATAATCACGACCAAAAAAGGCGTCGTGTCGGAAATTAGTGCCAATATATTTTCTATAGTCTCTCCAGCCTGCATTCTAATGTCTTGCAGCCAAAGCAAACATTGCAAATCCATACAATTATGGTAGCGCATTTTATGCGCGTTTGCAAGACAAAGACCGCGAGCGCAAAAAAAAGCCGCCCCGTTATGGAGCGGCGTCTTAGCGGCAAAGAGATTTATTTCTTAGCGCCGTTTACCAAGTCCTTAAGTCCCTTTCCAGGCTTGAACTTGGGTGTCTTGGCGGCGGCAATCTTGATTGTCTCGCCAGTCTTAGGATTGTGTCCTGTGCGAGCGGCGCGCTTTGAAACGCTGAATGTTCCGAATCCAACCAAGGCAACATCATCGCCCTTTTTAAGAGCTTTTGAAACAACATCTGTGAATGTCTTTACAAAAGTTTCTGTGTCTTTCTTTGAAAGTTTTGACTCATCAGCGATGGCGTCAATAAGTTCTGCTTTGTTCATTTTTTCTTTCCCCCAAAAAAATGTTCTAAATATTTTATAAATTTATTTTACAAGAAAATAAAATAATGTGTCAAGCCCTTTGCGCCAAACGAATTATATGCTACAATGAAATCATGACATCATCGCAAAGAAAAATTTTGTCCAGCGCGGCAAGCAACTTGAATCCTCTTGTAATAGTCGGACAGAACGGCTTGACTGACGGAATCGTTCAGAAAGTGGCAAAGGTAATCGACGACCACGAATTGATAAAAGTAAAGTTCAACGAATTTAAAGAAGAAAAGAAAGATTTGACCGCGGACCTTTGCGCGCAAACCTGCGCCGAGCTTGTGCGCATCATCGGAAACGTCGCGATTCTTTACAAGGAATCATCAGACCCCGACAAGCGCAAGCATTTGATTTAATCTTCGCTCCAGCGGCCAGCGCGGACCACGGCCTTTTTCCATCCGGCCAAAGCCTTTTGGCGGGCAGCGTCTTCCATTGCCGGAACAAATTCCCGGTCGGCTTCCCAAAACGAAAGAATCTCTTCTTTGCTTTTCCAAAAGCCGACCGCAAGGCCTGCCAAAAAGGCGGCGCCTGTAACTGTCGTTTCTGTATTCTGCGGACGAATAACTTTTGCGTTTAAATAGTCCGCTTGGATTTGCATAAGAATGTTGGAGGCGCTGGCACCGCCGTCAACCTTGAGCGCGCTTATCTTAATGCCCGAATCGTCTTCCATGCACTTTAAGCTGTCCGTAACTTGAAAGGCAATCGCGTCAAGCGCCGCGCGGCAAATGTGCGCCTTGTTCGTTCCGCGCGTAAGGCCAACCAATATTCCGCGCGCGTAAGGATCCCAGTAAGGCGCGCCCAAGCCTGTAAAGGCCGGGACAAGTATCGCTCCGTTTGAGTCGGGAACGGTTGCCGCAAGGCCGTCGCACTCTTTTGAAGCGCTGATAATGTTCAGCTCGTCGCGGAGCCATTTGACGACCGCTCCGCCCATAAAGATGCTGCCTTCAAGCGCGTACTCAACTTTTCCGTTAAGGCCAATCGCGATTGTAGTAAGCAATTTATTTTTAGAAAGATAGGCCTTGCTTCCCGTGTTCATTAACAAAAAGCAACCAGTGCCGTAAGTGTTCTTTGCCTCGCCGGGATTAAAGCAGCCTTGGCCAAAGAGCGCGGACTGCTGGTCGCCAATCGCGCTCGCGATTGGGATTTCAAAGCCGCAAACGTTCTTGTCGGTAGTCGCGTAGACTCCGCTTGAGTCGACTACGCGCGGCAAAATATTTTGGGGAATGTTCAATAAATGCAAAAGCTCTTTGTCCCATTCAAGCGTATGAATGTTAAAGAGCATCGTGCGGCTTGCGTTGGTGTAGTCGGTTACGTGCGCCTTGCCGCCGCTCAGTTTCCATATAAGCCAGGAGTCAATCGTTCCCGCCAAAATCTCGCCGCTTTCGCAACGAGCGCGAAGCCCCGGAACGTTTTCCAAAAGCCATTTGATTTTTGTTCCGGTAAAATACGCGTCGGGGATAAGGCCGGTGGCCGCGCGGATTTTTTCGCCGTAGCCTTGCGTCACAAGGTCGTCTGCGATTTGCGCGGTGCGGCGGCATTGCCAAACGATTGCGGGACAGACAGGCTTTCCGCTTGCCTTGTCCCACATTACTAAGGTTTCGCGCTGATTTGTGATTCCGAGCGCGGCCACCTTTTGGCCTGCGTCCGCTTTGGAGATTCCCGCCTTTTGCAGGGCCGCGTTAATCGTGGCCATCTGCGTGTCGAAAATCTCCTGGGCGTCGTGCTCAACCCAGCCCGGCTTGGGATAGAATTGCGTGAATTCCTTTTGCTCTACCGCGACCATTTTGCAGCGCTTGTCAAAAACGACGGCGCGGCAAGAGGTCGTTCCCTCGTCCAGGGCCAGGATGAATTGTTCCATCTACTACAGCTTAGCCAATTGTAACTTCGAGGCTGACTTCTTTTTGTCCGGCCTGCGCCTTTACGATTGTGCCGTCAACGTCGGCCTTTCCGTTTGTGACAACGATAGAAACAGCGCCGTCGTTCTTCTTGTTGATGACGTTGATCTTGTATGTCACTCCCTGGAACTTGCGGACAAGCTGGGCGTTCTTTACGTGCTCAGGCAAGCGGGGCTCAACTTCCAAGCCCTTCCATGTCGGGCGCAAGCCGCAGAGGTACTGCGAAAGCGTCACGAAGTTCCAAGCCGCAGTTCCTGTAAGCCAAGAGTTCTTGGCTTCGCCAAAGCGGCGGGCTGTCTTTCCGGCGATCATCTGAGCGTAAACGTAAGGCTCGGTGCGGTGAATCTCTGAGATGTCTTCCAAGTAAGCCGGAGCGATTTTCTTGTAGTGCTCAAAGGCGTCCTGCGGGCGGCCGTTGACGACTTCGCCGATGATGACCCAAGGATTGTTGTGGCAGAAGATGCCGCCGTTCTCCTTGTATCCCGGCGGATAAGAAGAAACCTCTCCCAATTCAACATGGTACTCTCTGTAGGGCGGATCCAAAATCACGATGCCGTACTTTGAGTCAAGGTATTTCTTAACGCTGTCCAAAGACTTTTCGGGATAGCCCTTGTCCTTTCCGATTTTGGCCATCGTTCCAAAGCCCTGCGACTCGATGAAGATTTTTCCGTCTTCGCATTCCTTTGAACCGATCTTTCTTCCGGCGTCGTCAAAGGCGCGGACATACCATTCTCCGTCCCAAGCGGCGTTGCAAATCTGCGCTTCCATTTTGGCGGCGGCGTCTTCGGCGCGCTTGGCTTCCTCTTCCTCGCCCATCAAGCGGCACATCTGAACGTAGTCGGGAGTTACGTAAACGAACATCTCGGCGATCATTACAGACTCGGCGTTCTTTCCTTCCTTGTTGGTGCAAGTCTGGAACGAGTCGTTGGGGTTGGTTGAGAAGCAGTTGAGGTTAAGGCAGTCGTTCCAGTCGGCGCGGCCGATAAGCGGAAGTCCGTGCGGTCCCATGTGGTTGGGAATGTAGTTGTAAGAGCGCTTGAGGTGCTCGAACATCGTTGCCTTGTTGGTCTCGCTGTTGTCAAAGGGAACGTCAACTTTAAGGAAGTCAACGTCGCCGGTTTCGCGAATGTAGTTGCCCACGCCAAGGATAAGCCAAAGCGGGTCGTCGTTGAAGTTGGAACCGATGTCGGCGTTTCCGCGCTTTGTGAGCGGCTGGAACTGGTGGTAGGCCGAGCCGTCCTCAAACTGAGTGGCGGCGACGTCGTAAAGGCGCTCGCGGATGCGGCTTGCCGGAAGCTGGTGCGCGGCTCCAAGCATGTCCTGGGAAGTGTCGCGGAAGCCAAGGCCGCGTCCGATTCCGCTCTCAAAGTAAGAGGCCGAGCGGGCAAAGTTGTAAGTAACGACGCACTGGTACTGGTTCCAAATGGCCATGCGGTCAAGCTTTTCGTCGCCGCTCTTAAGAGTGAAGTGGCTCAACGTTTCGTCCCAGAAGGCGCGCAAGTCGTCAAAGGCCTTGGCGACTTTTTCGGGCGTGTCAAACTTTTTCTGAAGCTCGTAAGCCTTTTCCTTGTTGATTACGCCGCTGGCGGTGTTTGTGCGCAAGAGGCCGGCTTTGAGCGCGGCTTCCTTGTCGGCGTCAGAAAGGAATTTTTTGGCGTCGTCGTTTTCGATGTAGCCCAAAACAAAAATCGCTGTCTTGGACTCGCCGGCCTTCAATGTTATTTCAAGCCTGTGGCTCGCGATGGGTGACCAACCGTCGGCTACTGAGTTTCCGCTCTTTCCTTCCACGACAGTCTTTGCCTGGCCTAAGTTGTTGTAAAGGCCAAGGAAAGTCTCGCGGTCTGTGTCAAAGCCGTCGATCTTTTGGTTGCAAGAATAGAAAGTAAAGTGGTTGCGGCGCTCGCGGTACTCTGTCTTGTGGTAAATCGCGCTGCCTTCGATTTCAACTTCGCCTGTGCTGAAGTTTCGCTGGAAGTTCTGGCAGTCGTCGCTTGCGTTGTAAAGACACCATTCAACAAAAGAAACAAGGCTGATTTTCTTTTCAGAAGAAGACTTGTTGGTCAAAGTGATTTGCTCGACTTCGCAGTTTTCGTGAACGGGAACCATGTACAAAACGTCGGCGGCGATTCCGTTCTTTTCTGAGGCGAACTTTGTGTAGCCAAAGCCGTGGCGGCACTCGTACTTGTCAAGCGGAGTCTGAGTGGGCTGCCAGCCGGGGTTCCAAATCGTGTCGCCGTCTTTGATGAAGAAGTAGCGGCCGTTGTTGTCAAGCGGAATGTTGTTGTAGCGGTAGCGGGTCAAGCGGCGCAAGCGCGCGTCAGTGTAAAAGGCGTATCCGCCCGCCGTGTTTGAGATTAGCGAGAAGAATTTTTCGCTTCCCAAGTAGTTGATCCAAGGATAGGGCGTCTGCGGAGTCGTAATCGCGTACTCGCGCTTTTCGTCGTCAAAGAATCCAAATTTCATAGATTGCTCCTGTTTGGTGATTTTTTCAACCAACTTGCTTTGATGGTATAGGAATAGTTTAACCGCGCTTTTGCCTTTTGTCAAGGAAAATCGGCTGTTTGGGGAAATTTTCAACTAACCCAAAGGCGTCGTAAGCCTAAAACGTCCAGCCGCTTGAACTCCATTCAAAAAAACTATATCCTACGACTATGAACATTTGCTTGTTTGAGCCAGACCAAATCGGGCGGCCCTTGGCTGCGGACGACGAACGCGCCGTACACATAAAAAAGATCTTGCATAAGGGCGTAGGCGACACCTTTGCCGCGGGAATCATAGGCGGCCAAGCAGGAACGGCCACAATCACCAAAATCGACGGCGCAAGCCCTGACGGCTCGCAAGCCCAAAACGCGGGCGCGGCGAACAACGGCGCGATCCATTTTACCTTTACGCCCCAGTCCGACGGAAAAACGCTCTTTCCGCTGCACATGATTATCGGTTTTCCGCGCCCCATCCAGCTAAAGCGCCTGCTTCGCGACATGGCAGCGCTTGGAGTTTCCAGCGTCCGCCTTTGCGGAACCGAGCTGGGCGAAAAATCCTACCTAAAGGCGCACCTTAGCGAGCCGGCGGAAGTGTATAAAATGCTTTTGGACGGAACCGTTCAAGCCGGCAGCACCCATGTTCCCCAGCCAATGTTCTACAACACGCTCGCGGAATGTTTGGACGGCCTAGACGAAAATAGATCGCAAGCCCAAGAGGCGCGGCCCCTGCTCCTTGCCTTGGACAACGTAAATCCCGCGCAAAGCCTAGGCTCCTTTTTGCAAGCAAATCCCCCCGCCGGCCGCCCCGTTTTTGCCGCAATCGGCAGCGAGCGCGGCTGGACCAACGCCGAACGCTCCCTCTTGGAAGAACGCGGCTTTACCCGTGTCGGCATGGGCATCCGCATAATGAGAACCGAGACAGCTAGTACGGTTAGCGCCAGCATAATTTTGGCGCAAATGGGCGCGCTGGAGTAAGGCGCAACCCAAGTTTCGAGACAGGCTTTTTATCGCAATTTTTGGCAAAGACACGGAGCGCAGCAAACGCTGGCGGCTGGACTTGTACAACGTCTTGAACGGAACGAACTACACGGACCCAAACGCGTTGGAGCTGAACACAATCGAAAACGTCATCTATATAAAGATGTATAATGACGTTTCCTTTTTGGTCGATTCACAGATGACGCTCTACGAGCAGCAGAGTCGCCCCAACTCCAATATGCCGCTTAGAGGACTTTTATATTTTGCTGAACTCTATCAAAAGCATTTGACACAAAAGGACTTGGACTTAAACTGGTCGTCTCTTGTGAAAAGTCCAAACCCGCGATTTGTCGTATTCTACAACGGGGAGCCAAAACGTCCGGAACGCTACAAATTGCGCCTGTCGGAAGCCTTTGAACTTGAGGACAAAAGCGGCGACTTTGAGTGGACGGCGGACGTTATAAACATCAACCAAGGCGCCAATGAAACCCTTGTCAAAAAATGCGCGGCGCTATATGATTACGTAAGGCTCGTGGGAAGAATCTCAGATAACAAGAAAAAGGAAATGAAAATCGACCAGGCCGTGCGCGAAGCCGTTGACTGGGCAATCAAAGGAAACTTTTTGGAAGGCTTTGTCAAAGAGCAAAAAGAGGAGATAATCGGCATGTACTTGACAGAATTTAACGAAGAACGCGCAATCCGCGGCTGGAAACAAGATGGCATTGAAATGGGCCGCCAAGAAAAAGCCATTGAAGCCGCGCGAAACGCCCTTGCGATGAACTTAACCGCCGAGCAAGTCGCGCAAATCACCGGCCTCCCCCTAGAACAAGTGCTGGACCTGCAAAAAGAACTGTCTGCCCAACCCGCCCAAAACTAATCGCACCACAACATCATCCCGACCATAAAAAACAAGCCGCGCTGTCGCGCGTCTTGTTTGTATCAATGTCTAAACACGAGCGGCTTAATCCTTTCTTTGCGCGGTCTCGATGAAGGCGGCGGATCTATCGCCCCACATGTAGCCAAGAACAGCGTTCTTAGTGCCATTGCCGTAAACATCGCCGTAGTTATCGGTGGTGTTCTTGCCGGAATCGACATGACAATCAGACGTTCCGATATTGCTTCCATTCGCCTTAGGAGCGGCGGCATCTGTTGTAGAATACGCGAGTGTACCGCTACTGTCCTTCCAAACGCCTACATTAATATTTTGCTTAACTTTGTTGGCGTTGTCGCTTACACGGACGGCGCTTTGAGTGGGAACGTTGGTAACTTCCCAGTTGCCTGTGTAGGAGTCGCTTTCATCCGCGCCATACATTTTATCCGCCGCAAGTGTCTTAATGCTGCCTTTGTCGGCATTCCAACGCGCAAATTTAGGACGCGAACTCTTGGATGAATAATAACCAATTTGCGGAATCGGATCTCCGGCAGCGTCAAGCGCTACATCTATCGTAAGATATTCGCCAGTACTGCCGTATGAGTCAACCTTGCAAACTTTGGCGTTGGCGGTGTCACTGTATAATGACAAATAAACATACCAAATGTCCATCTTCTTTTCATCATAAGCCGCAATATGAACGCCACCAGCCGCGTCTACCGCTATCTGACACTTGCTGTCACCGCCACTGACTTTGCCGCCAAAAATGTCGTCTGTCGTTTTCCAAGTGGCAGTCAATCTCTTGTTGTCCCCTGTTTTGCCATTATCTTTCATCGGGTTTCCATCGGTGTAAGCGTAGCTAACCTTGCTTCCATCGCACCAAACCATTACGACATGGTCGCTTGTAATATCGGCGCCTTTGCCGTCAATAGCCGCTATGCAAACATTGCCTGAGATACCAGATACTGAACCGACAATTTGAACATTTTTGAGCGAATCATTATACTTCATATTGTCACCAGTCGCCTGGTTTTTGAAGAAACCGTTCGTAAATTCCCAATATCTTGTTTTATTATTATCTCCGCCAGGATAACTGAGCGAACTTTTATAAGCCAATGTTGTCCAATCGCTAGCCCATGTTCCAGTCATTGAGCCCGCCCTATAGCGGATTTTTTGACTTTGCTTGTCAAAGTATGCCATGTACAAGCCATGCGTTGTGGCGGCTATGCTGGGCGACTGGATTCTATCCAGGAAGGTGGCGCCGTCGCTTATGGCCAAGTTTTCAAGCTTGCATGCGGCATGGACCTTTGTGTCCCAACTAAAATGGTTTCCGCTGGTACCCTGTCCTCCATTCTCGCGCCAATGTGTTGATTCCAAATAGAAGCAGTCACTGTTGCCTTTATTATTTACGTCTTGGCCTGCTACAGAAGACCAAACATAACCCGCTGGGTCATAAGCCAAAGCCGTGTGGCGGAAGTTTGTATAACCGTAGTTTCTATAAGCCCAAGAGTGGTCGCTGTTGGGCATGCTAAAGGCGTTGGAGGCGTTCGCAAAGGCAAAGCCGATTTTTCCGTTCGTAGTCACCGTTCCGCCGCCGCCTGGAGTGAAAGTAGTTGAAGTTTCTACATCGTCGGCAACCTTTGCCTGCTTTGTGACAGTCTTTCCAAAAGGCTGGATTTTCATCTGTGGATCTTCCACGTTACCATACATAGGAGCGGCGGCGTAAGCGTTAAGCTGCCATACGTCAAAGGCGATGTCGTCGGTCAAATTGTTGTTGTTGGCGTTGTTGGGCTGGCGGTTGTAGTAGTTTTTGTAAACATCGTAGTCGCCGCCTTTTTTAATCAATTCGCCTTCATCGTCAATATTTGTTCCCGTATAAGAGCCGTGAGCGTCGTTGTTGTTGGTGTTGTTGGTTGTGTCAATTCCGCCAACTGTCAACTTAAAGGCGCCTTGCTTGATGTTTTCACTGTTCAGAGTCACATAACCTGTTCCATAAGCGCCTTCTTTTGCCGTTCTAACCAAATCTGTTGAACCATATTTGGCGCCGGCAAGGTTAAAGCCATAGATTTCAACATCCTCGTTTTTCTTTGTGACGGAATCCGTGATTCCTGTTACCGTAGAGTTCTTGTAAATGTAAATCGGATACGCGCCCAAAGAGCTGCGGTCTGTGACGCCGTTCTTTGAGTCAACCGCGCTAAGGCTGGTCTTTACGCGAGTGATGTATGGAACTATGGCAAATGTGTAGTTTGCGGCTACCGGTGTTACGCTGTATTTGTTTACGCCGCTTACTTCGCTGGATTGAGCGGTTCCAATGGCGCTAAATTCGTCGGAGGTGTAGTTGGCTTTGTTGTAGGGGCTTGTCTTGTCGTCTTTGGCAAAACGGGCCTCAGCGTAGTACTTGCCCTTTTCGGCTTGTTTTGCGGTGGCGTAAACCGTGGCCGCGGCGCTTGTTTTTTCCGAGACCTTTGTGTTTTTGTCAGTTACCGCAAGAACAAATTCAACGCTGCTGGCTGTTGGAGCCGTTCCTCCGTTGTATTTTTCTGTGTCAAGGACAAGTGTCCAAGATACAAAGTGGCCGGCGTTGTTGTAGCGCTCGCTTGTTGTGTCTACTTCAAAATGGTAGCCGTTTGTGGCAAGGTCGCCCAAAGAGCTTTGAGTCCAGCGAGTGTCCAACGTCTTTGTAAAGTCGCAAGTCGCGGCTGTCGCGGCGCTAAGGCCAAAGCCCGGAATTGTAAGGCTGATCTTTGCGATTCCAGCGTTGTCAAAGGCCGTTCCCTTAAAGACGGCTTTGCCGCTTACAGAAGGCTTGTCGGCAAGCTCGATGTGGCCCTGCAAGTCGTCAAGGCTTTCGGCGCCGCCTTCTTTTGTCGTGTAAACGCTGTTGTCGGCAAGGCTCTTCCAATAGAATCTCTTTGTCTTGGCGGTCGGATTAACGATGTCGTTGACATCGTTGGTCATGCAAAGGTTGATGACGGCCTTTTGCGCTCCGCCGTCCGTGCTGTCCAAAATGTTTACGACATACTTTCCAAGGCCTGCTGTGGCGGTCTTTAGAGAAGTCGCGGGCAAAACTATGTCGCTTACAATTCTATCTTCGTTTTCCGCAGTCGGAGTGTCTGCGCTGATTGTTTGATCGGCGCTGGCCGTAGAGCTTCCAGCGTACAAGCAGTTCCACTTGATGGCGCCGTTTCCGCCCATAACTTCGGGAACAAGGATTACGTCTCCCTTGGCGGCAATCCAAGCGCGGACAGGATTTCCGTCAGCGTCAAAGTCGCCAAAGAAGACTTCTTTTTCGGCGTCTTCCCAAGTAATTTTTGTTTCAGAACCTTCTTCTTGACTTCTATCTTTGTAAAGCTTTTGGGTTTCGTAATCGCCGTCATACTTAGTGTCGTAGTTAAAGTCGCTCTTTACGGTAACGTTGGCAAGGCGAGGCGCGTTGTTGGAGACATAAGCGTCTTCTACCGAGCCATTGGAGTAGTTTCCGGCCTTGTCGTAGGCTGTGTAGAATACATCTATCTTTCCGTCAGGAATGTTCTTTGAGTTTATTTTAGCGGTCAAGTTGCATGCCGTTCCCTGAATATGGGCGTATTCCTCCATGCAGTCGCTGTCTGTGTTCATTATGCTGTCGGGATAGCCGTAGCCATAGCCTTCGTCGGTTTTTATGCCCGAGCCGATTTCTTGCTTAGTATTGTCAACGACAAGGCCGTAGGCAAACTGGGCCTCAGTATAAGAGGCTTCGATTTGGCTGTCCAAAGTGACGTTTAAGCCGTCGCTAGAAAGGCTCTTTATCACATAAATCGCGCCGCCAATCTTTACCAAACCGCCGGCGTGGATGTTGCCGTTCTTGGCCTTTAGCGTAAGAACATTAAGGTTTGTCGCGTCGCGAGTTTCAAGCTCTTGGTCAAACCAATACAATCCGTCAGCGGCGGGCGTAAGGCTTGAAACGTCCGCCCAGTTGTCTGGATTTTCCGCTCCGCCGATTTTCTTAGAAACCATCGGATCGTAAATCTTGCTTCCGCGCTTAAAGTAAACCACAAACTTGTCAAAGCCTGACTGGTTCTTGTTGCCATAAGTGTTTTCGGTCACGCTCGCGCCAATCGAGTAATAGCCGTTTGAGTTGTGGATGTCTTTACTGATGTCCAGCTTGCTTGAATCAATAACAGGATTTACGTTGTCGTAGTGAACGGCAAAGGCGTAATTGCTGTAGTTGCCTTTTTCGTCCGCGAACAAAACGTAAAGATACTTGCTTCCAACTCCGCTTGCGGGAGTCATGCCATCAAGCTTTGCGTGATAGCCGCTTTCGGTAGAGCCTGTTTTTACATAGCACCAACTGGGCTTTACCAAATGGTCGGCTGGAGTCGTGTCGTTCTCGCGCTCGGTTTCGGCGACAGCCTTTGCGTCGTCGGCCTTTGAGTCGCTCTGTCCTACATAAATTTTCTTTATGCTGTCGCCGTCGGTAAGGTCAAATTCAAGCGTCCACTCTCCGCTAACATAAATTCCTTCGCTGTATTCGCGGGAGGCCTTTGCCTGCAAGCTGGAGCCTTCATACTGCTTTAAGTATTGGCCCGAAATTCTTGGGCTGTCGGCGTCCACTACCATCGCTCTATATTGAGGCCAATTGAATTTCGCTCCGTCGTAAGCGTAGCCGCAAACCGCCAAAGCGTTTGTCTTTGTTTCTTCGGTGGCGCCGGACGGGTTGAATTCGTCCTTTTCGTTAATCGTAAGGTTCCAAGTCGTGCCGCCCTTAATTTCCAACAAAACGCCATAATCGTTGGGATCGCCGCTTCCTGCCCATGCATCAGAACTTGTGGGCGTATAGGTCCATCTATTTACGACTGTATAGCCGACCTGTTGTAGATAATCCAAGTCATTGGCCTTCAAATTAAACGCCTTTACGGAACCGTCGGCATTGTATTCAACAGTTCCAAAATCGGTTCCGCCGCTATAGCCGGTCCATGTGTGCTGCTTTGAGATGATTTGCAAGAAAGCCGCCGTTACGCCTTCGTCGTCGTCAACGCCGCCGTAAAGCTTTACTTGGCCGCCAATGCGAGCTTGGTCTTTTTCGGGGTTGCTGTAAGTAAATGTCGGGCGTCCGCCCTGCGGGTCAAAGTTGACCAATTGAGGCTCTTCGTAAACGTTTCCTACATCGTCAACGGCCTTTATCCAAACATAAATCTTCGCAACATCATCAAAGACATGCTTGGTGTTGATGGTATAATCGGTGGCGGTCAATTCAACATACTTGTCGTCGAGCAATTTAACGCCGTTAGCGTCGCTAACTTCAACTTCTATGCCGTCAATCTTAACTTTTCCGCTCTCTTTTTTGTATTCCTTTGTCTGCTTTATCCTCTGGTCGATTATGTAGCGCTCAAAAGTCTTGTGGTGGCTTTCGGTCGTTGTTGTGACGGCTCCGTCAAAGTAAAGGAACCAAGTCATGCCGGCGCCCGCGATGTCGGCGTAATCAGTGTCGGCTGGCTTGTCTGCCTTGTCGGGCGAAAGTCCCAAAGCGTATTTGATTTCTTTAGCATAATCGACAGTTCCGTAAACGGTGATGTTTCCGTGGACAGTGTTCAAGTCGGGCGAAATCTTTGTCACAGCGGGCGCCGTGTTGTCAACGATTACAGGCAAGGGCTCTGTAGTAACGTCCGCGTCATAAGTTCCCTTTATCTCAAGGCTCAAAGAGTAGGCTTCGCTTTCCAAGCCGCTTACATCGATGCCGGTGATTACGCAAGGATAGACGCCGCTTGCCAAAGCGCCGACAGTTCCCGCGTATGAAACGCCGTTAATAGTGGCCGTAACGGAAGCGATTCCGTTGGCGTCTTTCGCGTCAAATTCAAGCTGGATGAATTTTCTTTGGCCGCCTACAGTTCCCAACTTTTTGTGGTCACTTGAATCCGCCCAATCGTAAGTTCCAGCGGCGGCGGCGCTTACCTTGTAAACAAGGTTTTCAAATTCGGGGCGCTTTGTGTCAACCTTTAAGTAAAGGCGGGTGTCGCCGCCGTCAAAGCGGGAGTCCGTTCCAACCAAAACCGGAGCAAGGTACTTGTCAGCGCCGTCTGACTTTACAGAAACAAATTCGGTTCCGGCCTTGTCCTTTACCTTGAACAAGATTGTGTATTCATTGTCGTTTTGCAAGTCGGCGATCCAAGAGCCGCCTGTCACAGTTATCGGATTCCAATTGGCTCCCGCGTCGATTGAATAAGAGAACTCGTCCACTCCGTCATCGTCTTCGATGGTTCCTTCAATCTTTGTTGACTCAAACCAAACGGGCTTTCCGTCTTCCATTCCGCTAAGCTTGGCGGTTGTCAACGTGATTACGGGCCTGTCTTTTTGCGGGTCAATCGTGTATTTTTGAACCTTAACCGTAGAGTTGGCCGCCTTGTCGGAAGCGTAAATCTTTAGGTAAAAGTCTTTTGTCGCGCCGGAATATTCAGTTCCGTCTACAAAAGTTATTTTTTTGCTTGTAGCGTCAACGCTGCTTGTGGCCAGCGGGAGGCTCCAGTTTGAAGTTCCGGTCAAGCCGGCGTCGTGGTCCCGCGGCGGCGTTCCGCTTTCGTCTATCGAGGCGTCGCCGTTCAAAGACCAATAGCCCTTGACTTCGCTAAGAGCGTTGTCGTCAACGATTCCGCTAAAGGCGACTGTTCCGTTCACGCTTGAGTCCGCCTGCGGCGACATGATTGTAATTACAGGAGCGTCGTTGTCCAAGCTGATTCCAAACTTGCGCTGCTTTGTTTCGTTTGTGGCGATGTCGTGGGCCAAAACGTAAAGGTCAACAGATCCGCTTGGAAGAGTCTTGAATGTCGCGGCCGGAATTGTCGCCTTAAAGCCAGTGTAGGCCTTGTTGTCGGCGGCGGCGTAAGCCGCCCAGCTTGCGTTCTTGTAAGCGTCGGCGGTTCCGCTTGTCAAATCGTCCTTTGTGAATTGAACGCCTGAAGAAACCGCAGTTCCGTTAATCGTAAGCGCAAAGTCCTTAAGGCCGCTCAACGTTTCGCTAACGGTTCCGTAAACAGTCATATCCTTGGCGCCCGAGTTGGTGCCGTTGGCCATAACGTTTCCAGCGGCGGCGGTAAAGCTTTGTCCGTCGTATGTGTACCAGGCGGTTTCCGCGGCCGGAGCGGTCGTGTCAACTTGAATTATATACAAGCTTTCGCCGGAATCGTTTCCGGCAAGGTCAAAGGCGTGGATTGAAAGCGAGTTTTGTCCTTCCTTAAATCCTACCGGGCTAAGCGCGTACGAGATTTCCTCTCCGACAGTTCCGCCGATGACTTCAGTTCCAGAAACCGGCGTCGTCTCACCGGCTGGAGTCATGGCGTATTCAACCTTATCCATGCCGCTGGTCATTTCTTTGTAGCGGCCTTTGATGGTCAAGTTTTCGCTGTTGAACCAATCGTCTATAGAGCCGGACTCTCCGATGACAATCGAACCAACGCGCTCGGGCGCGACTGTGTCAATCGTAAAGGCAAATTCCTTTTGGCTTGAACGGTCGGCGGTGTCTGTGGCCGTCGCCTCAAAGCGCCATTTTCCGTCGCTTGCGCCTGTGTCCAAAAGCGTGATTGTCGCGCTTGTCTTGTCGGCGGAGATCGCTATGCTATAGCCGTAGGGGTTTGTGGCCGCGTTTACCGGCGTTGTTCCGCCGTTAATGTAGGCCTTGACGTCAAGGCTCTTTATGCCGGAAGCGTCGGCGATGCCTACAGTAAACTGGTACTTTCCGCCTGTCGCGTCAGACTTTTTGTAGTATTCCGCAATCGTCGGAATCGTGATTGCCGGCGGAGCGAAGTCAAACGTAATGTTGGATACTGTTGCAACCGCGCTAAGGTTTCCCGCTTGGTCAATGGCGACGACGCTAAGCTTTTTGCCGCTTGAGTTTGTCTGCGGAACGCTTTGGTTCCAGTTGGCGCGGCTTACGCTCTTTGGCGCGGCCGGAATGGCGGTCCATCCGCTTATGCTGGCGGTGTACATTCCGCTTACGGAAGCGCCCATCGCGATTGCGGTTTCGGCCAAGTAAAGGCCTTGACCCTGCTTTTTATAGTAAGTCTTGTCGGCGACGGCTGTTCCAGTGGCGGCTGTCCAAACAACGCTTGGAGCGGGAAGCGTCGCCACGGCGTCGTCCCACCTGTACCAGATTTCGCTTGTGCCGGAGCCGCTCAAATCGCTCCAAGTTCCGCTCATCTTGTAAGAGTAGCTTGTAACGCCGGCTGTAGTCGTGGCGGTGATGTTCTTGTCGTTTTCAAAAATGTAAATCGGATCAGACTCGCTTTGTCCTTCGGCGCGGGCCGGAGCGCCAATCGCAAGCGCCGGAGCGGCGTTGTCCGCCCAGAAAATGTAAGTCGTTTCTTCAGAAGTGGCGCCTTGGCTCTTTGCCTGGACTTTTAGGGCCACTGTGTAATTGTCAAACAGTTTGTCGCCGGTCAAGTCAAACTTGTTCATCGGAACTTCAATCTTGTATGAACCGTCGGCGACCTTTGTTATGCCGCTTTCTTCATATTTAATAACAGGCAAGGTCTCAAGAATGTCTTCATCCTTTAAGTAGCCTTTGGTCTTTGCGTAGCCCTTGTAAAGAATCGGAGTCACTTTTACCCAGTTTCCGTGTTCTTTAATCGTTCCCTTTTGGTCCGCGCCGGATTTGTCGGCGATGTTTATCGTCGCGCTGTAGGCCGCGCTCTTTGTCTTGTCGACGGCGGCGGCGTTGATAAAGAATTGGTCGTCAAATTCAACTTTAGGAGCGTCGCCAGTCACAGAAACCATAAAGGC
>JAEEGL014316175.1_pt1 | contig 21733 bp, 17 predicted proteins | sample 9134231 | NCBI WGS metagenome assembly JAEEGL01 (sample SAMN16246548, study PRJNA631951) | gut metagenome | biome: gut microbiome; feature: rumen; material: fiber-attached | host: Bos | place: Iran: Karaj | collected 2018-10
TCCCATCGTAGCAGTTACAGCAAATGCCTTTGAAGAGGACCGCCAGATTGCAATGGAGACCGGTATGAACGGACATCTTGCAAAACCGTATGATGTTCCGGAAATTATGAAAACACTAAAAGAATTGTTGGGATGATGACAAATCTTGCTAATGTTTGTCGGGATGAACGATAGAGCGTTATCTCGCAAGATAATCGCACTAAGACACTCTATTGCATTGGTGGTATAGATGACGGTTCTGACGACAGAAAACTCAAAAATCGAGTTATTCTACTGATATCGATACACTCCCATAAGTTTAGCACCACCCCGAACATAGCAAAGTAGTACTGTCTCCATAGCAACCTATGCTTCACTATGGTTTATAGATATTATTTATATGTTATATCATTATCATCATTTTCAAAATCCTAGAATCTAGGTCTGGAGTTTCTTTCGGAAAAGTTGCATTTTCAAGATACTTCAACAACAGGAAAGGGCCGTCCTGTTAGGCAGCCCTCCCTTCAATTCTCCTCTATTATAATCCGCTCTCTTTTGTAGGAATATATTCCAGTTTAATGCTATCTGGGGGGTGCGGACAAAATCCTGGACACTTTGACATCTAAAAATGCTTATGCCAAGAGGTCACATTTATACGAAAGATCAGATTATCACCGCACTCACTTTGTATAACAAACTACAATCTATGCCTACGACTTCAAGGCAGATCATCACATGATCATCACCAGGCACGATCTCTTTCTCCCATAAATATCGGCACTCAATGTTCATGAAACATTCAGCGGCCATCGGCGCTTCTATCTATGAAGCTTTCTCAACGGTAAGCCCTGATGAAGTTATCTCATCCGTCTCGAACCGGTTGTTCTGTATCGTCTTCATGCAGTCTTTGTACAGATCAGAAGACATGAAATTCAGTACTGCTGCCTTCTTTTCATTCAGGCTCCGGTAAAGATGTCCGCACTTATTCACGCTGCACAGGATCACGTAATACCCGCTTCCGTGATTCGCACTCGTAAACCCTGCCCATGACTGCATCGTGGCATTCACAGAATACCATACCACACTTCAGATGTCTAATCTTTAAGGCCCCCTAAAATAATATCGCATTGCAACTTATACCTGCTTTTGGTGCATTTTATTTCCAAAGTATTGCCGAAAGCTTTTTTATGAGATATGGTACATAACGAAAGGAGGCAGCAAATGAAGATACGTATTTCAGTTTCAGAAGAAAAACGCCGTGACGTTACAGACTTTATGCATGCGCACGGCATTGAGACCGGCGAGGACGCCGATTTTATCCTGACTGAATCAGATCGTTTCCCGGCTTTTTTGTCAGTGCGCAATGACAAAAAAGAACATGTAGAGCTGTCGATCAGTAAAGTCTGCTATATAGAGGCTTATGGCAAGGATATTGAGATACATACGGATGAGGGTGTTTTCCTTTCACAGGAACGAATGTATCAATTGGAAGAGCTGCTGAATCCGCAGTCTTTTCTGAGAATAAGTAAATCAGTCATCGTCGCAAAAAGGCATATTAGAAAAATACGCCCCTCCCTGTCCATGAAGTTCATACTTACTTTATCGGACGGTACCATAGTCGACGTCACAAGAAGTTATTACAGCGATTTCAAAAGATCATTCAACATTTAACAGGAGGTTATAAAATGAAAAGCTTTTCAGGTATTCTTATACTGATGATAATTGCGGCGGTACTTATCATCGTGATCAGTATAATCCTCTACAACCGTAGACTTGATAAGATCACAAAAGGTGAATTACACGATACTCATAATCCCGTCCCTGAACCCAAGACCACAGCAGTAGCGCTTTACAGGATTATACTGTTAGTGATCACCGCCATTTCGCTGATATCCATAAGTACGATGTCCGGAATGCTCATGTCCCTTCAAAATACCGTCGGCAGTCTGGAAAACTCCCAGAACAGCCTGAATTATGAGCTCTCTTCATTACGAACAATGCTGGAAGAACAGTCCAGCCTCATCGCTTCGTCCGACTGGACATATGAAAATACGGATTATGATGCCATGACTACCGATATCGTATACTCGGCAGATCTGAAAAGCTTCTCCGATGATACCGAAGTTACCCTGTATGTCAAAGGAGACGCCGTCCCCCTTCAACGCTCCGCACAGACTGCGGGCAGATACAGCGGGACGTTCAAAGCAGGGTTATTTGACAGCCTAATGAATGCCAGACTCGTCATCAGGACCGCAGGGATCTCTTCCACGGAGAATATTGACCTGGCCGAGTCGCTTGCCTGGGATTTCTTTCCCTTCCCCGCGATGTCCAGCCGCTTTTCTTCGCAGCGCCGTGCAAACGGCAGTATAGAATATGAAGGTGCATATACGCTCATCCCGGATGAGAATAACACGAATCCAAACATGCCCGGGATAAAAAAAGTAACGGTTACCTATATCAACTCCGGCAGTGAATTAAAAACCATAGATATCACCAAAGAGGCTCTCTCGGGAGAGGAGATCTCCTTAGAACCGGGACTTGAGGTCGAGGACTACCTTCTGGGACGTTTTGAGATAACTCTGGATAACGGCTATCATCTGATCGATAATACCGTGATGGTGTTTGAATCAGGTACAGATACACAAAGTCTGAGCGGGACCTACATCACCGATCCCGAAGGAAATACCGTCTGGGAAAACCCTAAAAACTGAAAAGTCAAACAGAGCCGTCGCACCAAATGATGCGGCGGCTCCGTCTGCGATCACAAAACATAGATCTTTTCCCGGAACTCCTTTTCCGCAGACTTGTACTCGTCCTCTGAAAAAGTGCCGTTCTCACGGATCGTCTTCAGGTATGTTTCACATACTTCCTCCGCCTTCTCCTTTTCCCCGGCCCGCAGATAAGCGCTCATCTTGTTAAAGTTAAACTTATGCGACACCCACGGAAGGCGCTCTGTGGAAAACTCCGGCACGGAGGCATATGCTTTCAGGACAGCTTCGCTCCAATCGCAGATTTTCAGGGCCTCCTCCAGTGTACCGAAAAAACAGTAATGCGTCGTCATCGCCTTGATATGCCCTGCCAGCAGATCGAACACCAGCCTGTTAAATTCCGGATAGCTGTCCCTGGCGGCATCAAATCCCTTTTCAAAAAAGATCAGCGACTGATTCATTTCTTCCCGGATACAGTGTCCTTCCAGGGAAGGGAGAACATTCACATGTTCCCTGGCATTATCATAATCCTTCATATGGATGTAGATCCACGCCAGTGCATAATGTGCCTTGTTGACCTTCTTGCCATCATTACAATATCGAATGATATTAAGACCTTTTCGTATCCCATCCTTAAGGATAGAGCCGGCGCGTTCCGGCGCATCTTTCAGCAGTCCCTGCATGTCGATATAGTAGCTGAGCCCCGCGATCCGCTGAACATATTTCAGCACCACATCGTAATTCATGGGGTTTTTGTCCACTTCCTCAGCCAGATACTCGCAGACTTTCAGTTCTCCCATCCCCGGATCCGAAACATCCTCAAGCTCTGCGATCTTTTCAAAGATCCTCTTTGCAACGCTTTCATCCTGACTCTGCAACTGATACCCCAGCAATGCATCCGTTGTGATGCCCAGTATCTGCGCGATCGGCACGATCATCGAAACATCCGGCAATCCCGCCTCCGACTCCCAACGGCTGACCGCCTGCGGTGTTACCCCAAGCATCCCTGCCAGTTCTTCCTGTGTATATCCCTTATTCTTTCTGAAATTCTTTATATTTGCTCCAAGATGGTTTTCCATAGCATTCTCCTTTCCGACCGTCTTTATTCCATGATCCTTTGCTACCCGGAAAAATGTCTGCAGATCCATTTCCTGTCATTATAATACTATCCGGATATCAAAAATACAAACAACGGAAACTTGAGAAAAAAACAAGGATTAACCCCTCGACAATTCCGGCATGGGGATCGTGTCGCCGTGTCTTTCGATCTCCTCTCCAACGGCCAGAAGCTTCTGCATGTCCGTGCCAAAAAGGATCACGCTGCTCGGGAGTCCGTTTTCCGCCGCCACCGTAAAAGGCAGAGACAGCGATGTAAGCCCTGCAAAATGCATGATACAGGTCGGACCGGTCATGACACAGCAATCAAAGTCGGAAAGCTCTTCCGTGAGCAGTTCGTGTTCCCTATCCATCTCTGCCCGGATCTCCGAGACTGCCTGTGCATTTTCAGCGTCATGTTCATATTCCAGGGATTTCTCCAAAAAAGCAGTGCCATAAGGCGCCAGCTTTTGGGGTTCCGCACTGTATACCCCGAGAATCGCTTCCGGTGTCATTTTTCCCGCGGCACTGCCTTTGTGCTTTTCCAAATACTCCCTGAGTTCCATAGAGAAGCTTCTCAAGCCCAGTTCCTTCAGTTTTAACGTATTTCTGCCGGGCTGCGTCGTAAACGACCAGCCGTCTGCTTTCAGACGGTCAAACAGCATCTCGTAGCGTCCCATCTGTTCTTTTGACACAAACTCCCGGTTAAACGTCCATACCGCAAGGGCTCTTTTAAGAGAGCTGCTCTGCATTTTGTCCGTTTCAGAAGGATCCGAAAGTCCCTTCGGAATGTCAGGCTCTGAAACTGCTGTAATTTCAAGCTTTTCCGCAACAAATCTCATATCCGCCATATCTCGGGTAAAGAATCCGATCTCATCAAGAGCGGACGTGACCGGTATCACGCCCTCTGTGGAAATCGTACCAATAGCAGGCTTAAAACCGACCACACCATTATCTGCAGCACAAGCCACCACTGAAAAGGACGTGTCCGTTCCGACCGAGAAGGAACACAGGCGTGCGCTCATGGCAACCGCCGAGCCACTGCTGGATCCACTGGGCGTATGGTTTTTGTCGTACGCATTCACCACCTGACCTCCCAGCGAGCTGAAGCCTCCCGGCAGGCCTTCGGTCAGGAAATTGGCAAACTCTGTCATATTGGTCTTACCGAGGATCACCGCACCCTTCTCCCGCAGAGTACGCACAAACGGTGCATCCGTATCGGCGATATTTTCCTTCAGTGCCACGCTTCCGGCAGTCGTTGCCATACCTTTTACATCAATATTATCCTTCAGCAGCACACAAAGTCCGTAAAGAGGAAGTCCTTCCGGCCCCCGGAAGTCCAGTTCCTTTGCCTCATCAAGTGCCCCCGGATTCACGGCCATGACGCAGTTCAGCGCATCGCGCATGCCATATTTTCCGATCCTTTCGAGATAAAACCGGCACAGATCCCCGCAGGAGATCTCCCGTTTCCGAAGCCCGGCAGACAACTCGCTGAGACTTAAAGAAAGAACAGACGAAATCATAACAAAAACCTCCCGTATTTTCAGTTACTTTACTGTCATATGCGTCTGCAGATCATATCATCATAGTATATGCAGTTTTCTCCGAATCTCAGGGTCTGCCAGTCATTCTTCTGTCCGAATTCGTCTTCCCCGACCGGATAAAGCCACGTTCCGTTAAAGATACCTTTTTTGTATGCTTCCTGCGCCAGTCCGATCATCATTTTTATTCTTATCCGTTTTCATCCTCTTCTTTTTTCCTCTTTAGCATATGGTGGATCTCATTTATCTCTTTTTTCCCACGGCTGTGGCGACCGCACCGTACAGGAGCAGCGCGATGGAAAATCCCAGCAGCAGCATCCGGTATCTCATTCCCGCTGATCCATCCGTATGCCATGATCCCGGAACACAATGCCAGTAAACTCACTGCTACGATCCTTGCGATCACCAGTCCCTTTGTTGCTTCCATTTTCTTATTCATTTTTCTTTTCTTCTCTATTTATCTCGCCCACTGATATATCGGCAAACGTTATATCGTATTTGCAAAATATCAGCCGCCGATATAATTGTCAATAGTTTTTCGGAGAAATTTTAATTGTTCTTATCTCCGGGTGAAATAAAACAAAATAAGTCCAGCCAAAAACAGGTCGAAAAAAGCAGCCCTTTGATCATAAGCAAAAACCGAAAATATGATATAATGCAATCTGCGAAAACAAATCAATTCCAAATGTCACCTTTCGATCGTCTCCGGCATTCTTAATAATACAGGCGCCTGAAGAAAGGATAAGGAGGCAGATATGGCCGCAAAGTCAAAAAACGCAGACATAGAGACGGTTGTACGGCAATACAGCAATATGCTTTACCGTGTATGTTTCTTCATACTTAAAAACGAACAGGACGTAAAGGATGTCCTGCAGGAAACATTCATAAAGTATATTGAAAAAGGACCCGTCTTTGAGTCGGAAGAACAAAGGAAGTTATGGCTTATCAAAGTATCCCAGAATAAATGTAAAGAGTTCCTAAGATTTCATAAAAGACACAGCTACATCCCTCTTGATGAGGTGGAAAACAGCGTGATGATCACGGACGGTCTGGATTTTGATACTAAGGAAACCATCGCTTTCATTTGGAATCTGGATTATAAGCTTAAGAGTGCTGTTATCCTTTATTATGTTGAAGGCTACTCCGTAAAGGAAGTAGCGCAGATGCTTTCCGTAACGGAGGCTGCAGTAAAGAAAAGATTGCAGCGTGCCAGGGAAAAGATGAAAGAAATGGATAAAGAATACTCAGGAGGATTGATCTATGAGACGAGATGATTTTAGTCAGGATGTATTCACCAATATCAATATTCCGGATGAAATGCTTGACGACCTGGTATCGGATCTGAAAAAAGGCAGGAGACACGCAGACGTACGTTTCCGGTATTCAAGCGCTATCATGGCACTGATCATACTGGGTGTTGTGGGCCTGGGCAGCTTTGGTGCCAGCGCAGCTTACATGACATATAAAAACCGTATCCGGGATATGAGCGAGGAAGAAAAGGCAGATTACGCGCAGGAACTTTCCAACGATGAATATAACACGTCAAGCGAGGTAAGAGTCAGGGATCTGACACAATCCGAATACGAAAGATACCTGGAACTGGAAGATGCATATTATAAGGATGGTGTTTTCCCTCAAAACATTTTAAAACACGTAAAGACCCTGGACGAGATCGCCCCCGATGAACTGGCGTTTGTTGAGGAGATCAATAAGATCAACATGCCCGAGGGAGAACTTACGGATGAACAGCTGCTGCAGCTTATCGATCATCAGGCAAAATATATCTATACCCTGGAGCAGAATGCGGAAAAAGAAACCGTGGCTGCCCAAAGCGAAGATCTATCCGGGGAAGACGATACGGAATGGCCTGAAGACTGGGATGAGCCTTTCATGGATGACGTCATATTTGAAATCACTCCCGAAGAAGAGGCAGAAGCTAAAAAAATAGCATTTGATCTTCTTAAGGATATCTATGACGAGACCATCACCGACAGCTGGTACTGCAGCGTAAGCGGTAACGATTTCTCTTCCTTCTACGACGGTGATGAAGCCTGGATCGGTTATGATGTTGAGATATATGAAAGCGATGCTCCAAATGCTACCACCTATCAGATAACCATACCCAGGAAGGCTTCGGGTATTATGATGGTCAACTGCTGCGGCAGGAAGTATTACTCGGATCTTAAGGAATATACAAGGCAGGAAGCCGAGGCGTACGTGGACGAAGGAAAAAAAGCGGTATGCAGCTTCTTAAAGGAGCGCTTTGGCCTGGGAGAACCTGACAGTTATGAGATCAGCGGCTTTAAGAACCTGGAAGATGAGGATATCACGTCTTCGGAGATATACTTCCACCTGAACTATGACGGTGAAGACATAAGCGTGGACTGGAATATCAACTCCAAACAGATAACCGGATTTGCAGGCCGGGGGCTGCTGGCAAAAATGACCAATCCCTAAGATAGCAAAAAAAGTCGAGAGATAGAACCCTGTGACAGAGTATTATAGGCTCACAAGGAGTTAAGCAGATGGATGAACAGATAGAAGCGGTCAGAAAAATGCAGGACTATATCCGCGAACATGTTCAGGAGGATATCACGATCGAAGATCTTGCGGAAGTATCGGCTTTTTCCACATGGCATGCAAGACGATTGTTCCAGAAGTATCTGAATATGTCACCGGCAGTTTACATCAGGCGCCTGAAACTGTCAAAGTCCGCGTTAAAACTGAGAGACGAAAAGGTGACCGTTCTGGATGTCGCCATGGATCTGGGCTTCGGAAGTGTGGACGGGTACCAGCGGGCATTCCGGAAAGAATTCGGATGCAACCCGAAAGAGTATTCCTCGAGTCCGGTTCCGGTCTGGCTGTTTACTCCTTCCCTGATCGAAAACAAATCAGCCAAAGAAAGGAATGTGAGCAGAATGAGTGAGAAAAAAGAGATCCGAAATGTCTTTATCCAGGTGATCGAAAAACCGGCAAGAAAGGTGATCATCAAAAGAGGGATCAAGGCAGACGAATACTTCAGTTACTGTGAAGAAGTCGGCTGTGATGTGTGGGGACTGCTGACAAGTATCAGATCCATCAGCGGAGAGCCCGTGTGTATGTGGCTGCCGAAACACTTAAGAAAGCCCGTGACGAACGAATATGTACAGGGTGTGGAAGTGGAGAGTGATTTCAGCGGAAGCATACCGGAAGGATTTGAGATCATAGATCTGCCGGCAGCAAAGTATCTTTTGTTCCGTGGGGAGCCGTTTGCAGATGAAGATTATGAGCAGGCGATCGGAGAGATCTGGGATGCCGAAAAGAAGTATGATCCTGCTTTTATCGGGTATGAATGGGATGAGGAGAACCCGAGGATCCAGCTGGAGCCCAGAGGCGCACGGGGATATATCGAACTGGTCCCGGTGAAAGAAAAATGACCGAAAATACAGAGCAGGGCTTTTAAGCCCTGCTCCATGTTTCTGATCATTTTCAATTAAACTCCATCCCGGCCTTTCGTCTCAATGTTATTAATGATGTTAAGGTCAATTGTTTTTTATTCACTTTATGATACTTACGGATTGCTTTGTGCTTCGCACTCTCGCATCTCCGCTCCGCTTCGGTCGGTGCCAGACGTGTGCCACCGGCACACGGCACCCTACGACCATTCGCATTCGGTAACGCCCCCTCCCTTTGGTCGGCGGCAAACTCCGCAAGAATGCCTAAAAAACAGGCATTCTGCTACAGCTAAAGCATGCACGAGCACTAAACTCATGCTTCGCATTCGTTAAATGCTTGTAGTATTGCTCATGTTCGTCGGGTCCCAAACTCATGAGCCGAATCATGCAAGCATGTTCGCCTCATGAGCTTTTGACCCTGGCATCATTTTAATGCAATATATCAATTTCCGGAACTCTTATCACTCCGGGCGATCCCGCAGCCATTTCCAGGGCCTTGAGCAGATCCTCAAGCGAGTACATGCCGTATATCGTCAGGGCTTTCCTGCCTTTGTTTCCGTTTCTGATGATGTAAGGCTCTGTTGCTTTATCTTGTCCCCTGTATTTTTCATCGTTAAAGCCGATGTCTGCAGTCTTTTTTCCTTCTATCTCAAGCTTTCCTCCGTCTATTGTCTTATACGAGAACTTAAGCCTCTTTCCGTTATCAAGGCATCCCTCCAGCTCCATTACAAGCTGCGTTTTCCCGAATTCACACAGAACGGGAAACACAGCATCAAAGCTTCTCTTATAATACAGCCAGGAGATACGCGGATCACTCTTATAGTATTCTTCCTGCGACAGCAGGCTGTCCGGATCGGGATAAAGCCCAAAAAGAACCCTACTTCTTATCTCTTTCTTCGCAAAATGATTTTCAAAAAAGCTTTCCGGCGTACCGGATCCGTTCTTTGAGAACATAGGGAAATTCCAGGCCCACTTATCGAAAGGATCTTCATTGCTTTGAGCAAAAAGTTCAGAATATATAAAGCCTTCTTCCAGCCAATCCGAATGTGATGCTCTGTCTTCCAGCCAATCCGAATGTGATGCTCTGCCGTCTTCATCCCACTTCTCGTCTATCCTTATCTCTTCATACAAGCTCTTACTGATGTTTATGCTGTATACCGCTTTAAGCTTTTTTATTTTCATTTCGTATCTCCTCTTCTTCACGACTGTCTGCACGTTTCATCAGATCCAGAAACCCGGCATCCGTCATCCCCCTGCTCTTTGCGTACTCTGCACACTCTGTCAGGCCTTTTCCTTCCCCGAGCATTCTCAGTATCTCTCTTTCCACATCGTTTTCCGGGACGTCCCCGCTTATCCTTTCATAGAGTTCCTTCCATGGAGAGCTGCTGTTTCCTTCCATCTTCACCTGCCTCCTTCCGCATATCTTCTATTACATGGATTATATCATATTACTGCCCGGATAGCGTCATACATATGTCATTTAGCGATATCATATCTTAATTATTCTGTTCGGACCTTAGCCGGATACTGATCTTCTCCATGCAGATATAATTCCGTGGCGCTCGATTCCGTCGCTGATTGACTTCATATTACAGTATGCTAAAATATCAGTGATCTCAAAAATCCCCTTCCGCTCAAGGAGTACAGCAGTATGGCTAAACGAAACGGTCTTAAAATGGTCAGACAACTGCAGATATATGATCTGATATACGAGGTATACAATGATGCCGTATACGGTCCTGAAGATATAATGTCACGCTTTGGCATATCACGTCGTATGCTGCAGCGCGATCTAAAAGATCTGCGCGACTGCGGACTTATCAGCGTAAAATATAACAGGGAGAAGAACCGCTATGTACCGGCAGATGACCGGAAGCCGGATGAGCCGGTACCTCCCCGCCGCAGCCAGCATCTTAACAGACTGTATCGCATAGGTACTCTGATACGCAGGCTGTCCTCAACGGATGCGGAATCTCTGGAGCTCTTCGGATCCGAACTTGAAGAATATCTTGATTACGTCGCGGAAGCCGGAAAACATCCCTCAGAAGAATCCCCGGATGACATTGCCGATATGCGGAGATTCATAATACATCACGACATAGAATTCTATGATCTCAAAGCGGAATACTATGAGCTCTTTCCCGACAGTAACGAAAGGACACGCCAGCGCGATTTTAAAGAGATGAACCGCGCCGGGTTCAGGATCTACTACAGCCGGAGGTATGGCGCATATATTTACGAAGCCCCTCAGAGCTCCTGATCATTGTCCGTCTTTCTCATGATACGGCAGAAAGCCCCTCTTCGTATACTTCCGGATAATGGACCATATAATATGCAAGACGGACCGCTGTCATTGCAGCGCTTACCGCATGTGCTTTGGGAAAGATATAGTCCGCCTTTTCACATACATCCATATACCATTGCTCTATACCTGCTTTTCTCATCAATAGTTTTTGTATGCTGCTTAATCCCCTTCCCTTTCTTACCGTCTGCATTATCTCATATGCCGCTTTTCTTCCCATTCCGTGCCCGATAAGACAGAGCATGATATCATCCGCGGAAGTTATACAATCCTCAGCTTTTATCAGTTTATTTCTTATCAGCTCTTCCTGATTCTCATACCATATCCCGCTTCCGTGCGCCAGGGCACATATTCTGATCAGATCTTCAAAGGCGACGGGATGCATTTCGGCAATGATCCGGCGTACATATCCGGATCCGAATTCCGGAAGCTTATCGATCTTTTCCATATCCGTATCACAGATCAGCTTCAGTGTTTTTTTATCATCAAGCGAAATACCGCCGATCCTTGTCTTTGTGTTTTCCTGCAGAAAATGCAGAAGATCGAAGCTGTCACTTCCGAGTATATCCATTTTCAGAAGACCGGGCGTAATATAATGATAGTCAAACATGGTGCTTTGCTTTTGACCGGGATTCGAAAGAGTTAAGGGTGTAAAAGAAAGCAGCTCCTCGCCGCGCGGGCATACGATGATCCCTCCCGGATGATGACCGTTACACCTCTTTACTCCTGTGAGTTTTTCAATGACTGACTTTTCTGTTTTTTTATCTCTCTTTACAGAGGCATTTTTTATAAAGTACTCTTCCGTCATCAGACGGGCTTTTCTTTCGCTTATCAGGGATACGGTCCCGCCATAACAGGTCTCTCCCACTCCGGGAAGATCCTTAACACTGTTCTGTATAAAAGCCTGTATCTCTTCGGCAAAGATCAGATCAATGTCAGGTCCCCTGTCAAGCCCCGCTCCCATAAATATCTCAGCAGGTATATCATAGCCTCCGGCTTCGCATGAAAGAGGGTTGATCTCACTTATCCCGCACAGATAAGCTATGAACGAAGAACCCACTGCTCCCCGAGCTCCCACAGGATATCCCTTTTCGCAAGACCTGCTTACGAGCTGCCTCCACATCATATATAAGCCCGCGTATCCTTTTTCACAGACTGCCTTCAGCTCACGCTCAAGCCTGTCAGCAGCTTCAGGGACAGGCTGTCCGCCGAAGAGTTCCTTTAATTGTTCTTCGCATATTTTCCTGAGCTCTTTATCCGCATCCGGATACTCCGGCAGATATCGGCCCTCACGAAGCGGAGATATATATTCTGCCTGTCCGGCAATGAATGAGCGGGATTCCGGCTTAACACCCGGTATCTCATATGTACCGGCACGAGAGCTGCACTCTCTGTCCCATCCCGTAAGGATTTCCCGGCATATACTGTCTTCTTCACATACAGACAAGACCGTATCCGGAACTCCGTCATCCGCTGAAGCCAGCATCAGGCCTTCACGGTATTTATCAAGCAGGATCGACGGGATCAGCGCTGTATCATTTTCAAAATACTGCAGATATGAGGCCGTAACTATCCTGTACAGATTCCGCAGTCCTGTTTCGTTTTTTGCATATATCAGTATCGGAAAGATCTTTCCCTCTTCCGTGAGGAGCTTCCCTTCCAGTCCGTATATGAGCTTTAGGAAATCCTGCAATACAGCTTCTTTTCCGTCTGCGCTGCATTTCTCCTTATACCCGTCCCACAGCCGCTTCCACTCCATATAGCATTCCGGAAAAGCCTGGACATTTCCGCAGTCTGTTATCGCAACAGCCTTATATCCGTCTTCATATGCCTGCCGTACAAGTTCTTTCGGAGATAAAAGCGCCGCTCCGCCCGACATCTTTGTATGACAGTGTAAGGATATCTTTTCAGCCGATCCTATCCTTACTTCAGCTGCAGCTTCCTCATCCAGATAATACCTTATGATCTCCTCTCTGGCTCTGTTATCTGCCTCTCGGCTGTATTTCTTAAACCGTACCTCCGCTTCTTTTTCTTTACCGTCCACATATATACGATAGATCATGCTGCCACCTCCTTTGATATCTGCAGCATATCAAAGGGGGTTCCGGGAAAACGTCAAACTAGTGTCGTATATATCCCTGCCTGAGCGGAAAAATCGCAGGAAGCCTCTCCATAGCTTTCGAGCCGGGTATAAGAATGCAGATCCACAGCGTTTTTCCTGCAGTAATCTTCAAAGGAGCAGGAATTCCCAAAGCGGTGGAATACATACAAAAGCTTATCTCCGAAGATGCGGGTCACAAGCTGGCAGCCTTCCGGCGAATTATAGCTTTTAACATCACTGAGTATTCTGTTTGTATAACCGTTTTTGATGATGGACGCGGCCTTCCCGTAGAAGTCGATCGCTCCTTCCAGATATTTCCATTGTTCCTCATCCAGATCATAAATGTCGCCGCTGAGTCCCATGCGCCCGAGGAAAGTCGCACACAGCGAATAAAAGATCCTCTCACGCGTATCCTTTGCGCGAAGCACCGCCCAGATCTGGCTCTGCTGCGGCTTAATCACACGATGTACATTTGCCGCTATCACCGGCAGTGACGGGATCTCATGCGCATCCGAGAAACTTGCCTGTGATGCCAGCTGCATAAATGAAGGTTCCAGACGGTGTCCGCCGCTGGAACAGTTCTCGATGACCAGCTCCGGGATCTCTTTTCTCATCTTCCGGAAGAATTCCTGCGTAGCCAGAACCTTTCTTCTTAAATTCTCGCCTGCGGATTCCTCACCGTCGCAGCCTATACCCAAAGTATCATTGTAATCGACTTTTATATATCCGAAGCCGTCTTCCTTTAATCTGTCGATAACGCTCTTTTTCAGATAATCCTGCACATAGGGATCTTCCATATCCCAGAAACGCGCTCCGCCGATCGTCAGGGGGACGCCATCCTTTTTGATCAGATGCGCGGCATCCTCAAACTGCTTTGCCTTATATCCGACCGTTTCAAACTCGAACCATATGCCGGGTATCATCCCCCTGGCTTTTATATGATCTGCCAGTTCTTTCAGACCGTTCGGAAAACGTTTTCCGTTTATGCTCCAGTCCCCGCGGTATTCCCACCAGTTGCCGCATTCGGAATACCAGCCGGAATCCATGACCAGATATTTTATCCCCTTTCCGGCTATCCTGTCCGCAAGTTTCTTCAGCTTGTCTATATCAGGATTTCCCCAGGTCGTGCAATACTCATTGAAGGTAATACCCATATCTTCATCGGCCGGACTGATCGCAGGCTGCTGCGCCTTAACAAGTTTGTCGCATACCTCTTCCAGAGTGCTTCCCTGCGCGACCACTGCCATGGGCGCTTCAAGCTTCTCACCCGGGGAGATCTTTTTTGTCCACGCCCCAAAATCCCTGTCGGCGATCCCGCCGGAGATTGTCACCGCATCTCCTTTTCTTACCGTCAGCTCGATCTGCCAGGATGCCGGCGAATACAGCTGAACTGCCGTAAAAACATGTTCCGTACTGTCCTCCAGTGCGACAAAAGGGAAATACTTTCTGACCGGCATGGATCCCACATTTCCGAATTTCTCGACGCGGTACGCCATGTGATTCCAGGAATGTTCCATATTAAGCTCTGTCAGATCATCCGTTTTTACTCTTCCTTCCGCGCTCCAGAAAGACAGGATACGGTGGACCTTATCCGCTTTGATATCGGGCAGCAGAAAAGAAGTGATCATCTCCAGCGTTACCGCATCGGACGAAGCATTTTCAAAAAAAGTTCTTACTTCATATGCATCGCTCACGCTGCTCTTCGCTGTCCGCGCCGACAGCTTAAGCCCGTCTTCCGAAATTGCTTCAAAGAGTCCGTCTTCTTCACGCACACTGTTAAAACGCTGCATCGTTGAGCTTCCGAGCATTGTCAGTCCGCAGGAATAAAAACCCGCATACTCATCGCCGGTGAACTTTATCTCCGCCTTACTCCCGATCATGATCCTTCCCCCGTCACATTGTATTTTCTGCACTGCAGATAAAGCGCGTATCGAAATATCTGCACTTTACTTTTCAATGACCGCCAATGTATTCATGATGTAAGCAAAGCGTCTTCCGAAGCCCTCTGCCGCTTCAATGGCGTAGTGTGCCGTTGCGATGCGGCAGCCATCCCCCGCCGGGATGATATAGACCACCTGAAGCTGATCCGGCATATAACCGCCCTCTTTGGTCTCCGACGCATCGATCCTGATACAATCCCCTGCATTTTCAAGCGGATAAGGACTTTTGGTGATCGTATATTCTTTAGAAAGTTCCTCTCCAATCACTGCCGCGGCGGTTTCGGCATCATCCGTGCTGCAGGTCACTTCCAGATAGTTTTCCGGATTTCCCATATCGTCATAGAGTGAAATAAAGCGCTCACTGTCCGATCCGGAACGCCTTTCAAATGACTCATAATCATAGTCGATCTCAAAGCCGAGCTCCTGATTTATGACATGCTCATAACGGACGGTCTCCTCCATCCCCTCCAGAATGATCGTGTCTTCAAAACGCTCCCCGTCCTTCCTGCCGCTTACCTTCTCTGTTTCCGCTTCGGAGGATCCGTCATCTTCCTGTCCTGAGGCCGGATCGTCATTCATGTCAGCGTCCTCTTCCGCAGCAGCGTTCCCCTCAGGCTCTGCCTCCTGCCCGGCTTTTCCGTCAGCCTTAGCGCTATCGGCAGACTCCGTATCATCTGCCGGATCAAGGGCCACAACCTGCTTTTCCGCTTCCTTGGGCGCTTCCTGTTTGCCGCAGCCCCCTGCCGTGACCGTCGCGATCACCAGTGAGGGCATCAAAAATCTCACGCAAAACTCTTTTCTCTTCATTATTCTTCTCCTTTTTCGCCGCCGCGCCGTCACGATACCGAATGCCCAGCCGGCTGTATTCATACTATCTGCATTTTACAGGCAGTTATTGTACATCAATCCTTTCGTCATTTCCAGCTTTTTTCTTCAGGCCTCTTTACACATTCCGATATACTCCATGTATTCCCGATACGGAATATATTCCCCGCCCATACTTTCCAGGAACGGGGTATGAAACTGGCAGTCGATCATGTGAAAGCCTTCCTCCCGAAGTTTCTGCGCCAGAAGGACCAGAGCAAGCTTCGAACCGTTTTCATGATCCGAATACATGCTTTCGCCGAAAAAATTCTTCCCGATGATCACGCCGTAGAGCCCGCCCGCGATCACTCCGTCTGTTTCCGCCTCTGCCGCCATGGCAAAGCCTTTTTTGTGAAGCGCAGCATAGGCCGCTTCCATATCGTCCGTGATCCAGGTTCCTTCTTTAAATTCGCGCTTCAGCCGGCAGCGGTGCATCGTATCCGGGAAATCTCTGTTAAACAGCGCTTTCACCGAATGCTTTTTCATATACTTTGCCAGCGAATGCGATATATGGATCTTTTCCGGCCGGATGATAAAACGCTCCTTCGGGCACCACCACAGGATCGGTTCTCCTTCATTGTACCAGGGAAAGATACCCTGCGAATAGGCAAGCAGCAGTCTCTCCGTGCTCAGATCGCCTCCGACAGCCAGAAGACCATCCGGCTCGCCTAGGGCCGGATCCGGAAATATGATTTTGTTTTCAGGCAGCCGAAATACAGGCATACTCATTTCTCCCGATGATCATCGCTCTTCCTCTGAAGGCTCAGATCCTGATCTTTACCCATTTTCCCATCCGGTATCTTATGCTTGCAAAGGTAAATCTCGAAACCTGATCGGCAAGCACGCCCAGCCAGATGCCTACGATACCGAGACCGAAAACAAAGCCACCCAGCCAGGATACCAGCGTACGGATGACCGTGACCGACATGGTGGCCGCAAATGCGGTATACAGCGTATCTCCGGCCCCCCTTAAGCAGCCCATGTAAATAACCTGTATGATCTGGAACAATACGATAAAGATGATCACGCGCATGATCGATACGCCGATCTCTATGATATGCTCCTCCTCAAAGAACATCGACATCAGCCATCCGGCCCCAAAGAAATAAAACAGGATCAGCACTGCCGCGATCATCATCCCCAAAGCCCTGCAGGTGCGGCCGTAATCCTTTGCAAGTTCGGGCTTTCCCTGCCCCAGCGACCTGCCGATCAGGGCAACGGCAGCCGCCTGAAGGCCGTCTCCAAAGCTGAACGTCAGTCCCATCAGGTTCATTCCCACCTGGTGTGCCGCCATCGCATCCATGCCCTTCTTTGCGGCCATGACAGCCGTCGCCATAAAGCCGATGCGCATGAGTATCTGTTCGAAGAATATCCCATAGCCTATTCTGATCAGGCTTTTTAGGGCTCTGCCGGATGCCTTTATCTTATTTGTAAGAATATAGGGTATGCTGATAAAACTCTCCGCACGCGATATCGACAATATGCTCATCACCGAAGACACCACCGTTCCAAGTACCGTAGCCAGCGCAGCTCCGACGATGCCGAGAGCAGGAAAGCCGAAATGCCCTTCGATGAGCAGATAGTTGAGCACGATGTTCACCAGATTGGAAGTCACGTTCGTCCTCATGGTGATCCTGGTATTTCCCGCGCCCCGCTGTGCGGAATTGACCGCCATCTGGATACAATTGAAGATCATGCCCCCCATGATGATCCGGAAATAAATCACGGCAGCTTCATGGGTTTTCAGATCCTCCGGGGTCGCGTCCGACGATCCGCACAGGCGTATGATCGGATCCGCGGCAGCAACAAACAGAACACTCAAAACCACTGCCGCCGCTATTACAAAAGTCAGCGCCGTCCTGAAGACGCAGTTGGCGTCTTCCCGCTGCCCTGCGCCGAAACGTCTCGCCACAAGGGCGGAAATGGATACGTTGACCGCAAAAAACAACGCCAGTCCCATAAACTTCGGCTGTGTGGTCAGACCGACCGCCGCCACCGCATATGAACCCATGCGGCTCACCATCAGGGAATCCACGAGTCCCGCAAAAGCCACAAAAAACGACTCAACAACGGCAGGCCACGCCATGTTAAATACCACTTTGAAGTTTTCTTTACTGTATCCTCTGATCGTCATACCCTGCATTTCACAGATCCCGGGATCTTACGGGACATCGATATCCCTCAAAACGCCCGGAAAGACTGCTTATACCAGCTGTTCCAGTATATACGGATCCTTGATCTTCTGATCCTCCGCAAAGAAGATGATCTTTGAGAGCACCTCTGCGGTCTTGGGATCGTCATCCACAAAAGGAAGGAAGATACGTCCGCGGTGCTGTGAATGCACCGGCAGCACATTGATCATCGGTCCGCCTTCCTGATGGATCACGCCGCTGCCGAGATGAACGCTGTAGTTTCCGCGTTCTCCTTTGATCAGGGCATGCGAATCCGTAAACGTCACATTCTTTAATTTAAACATCGGTATCACAAATTCCGCGATCGCCTTTCTCATCTCGATCGTCGAGTGAGACATTTCCGGATCGATCTCACCGGCATGCGCCACGCTGACTGCCAGATCCACATCCCGCATCACCTCTGAAAAGATGATATCCGGGATCTCACTGATGGGCTTTTCCTTAAAGGTCTTGCGGTCATAGAAAGCCACCCACTCCAGTGTAGGCGCTTCGATATCGCTGGGCGAGAACCAGTCGGCCAGCGCGTATATCGTTGCGATCAGGTTTTCTTTATAATATACCTTCTGCAATCCTTCCTCGGCATCGGCGACCCATCTGCGGTTCCTAAGCGTCCCAACGGTGATCTTCGGATTGATCTGATTGCCCGCATAGCGCTCGCTCTTCACCTGCTGCATCTCATCGCCGGTCTTGATATACAGCTCGCGGAAGATCTGTTTGAAAGGCTGGCGTATCTGTTTCTCAAAGCAGATCTTCTGGAATTCATGCCATCTTCCGGCCTTCCACAGATGATACGGGTGTGCCACCAGAAAGCTTTCTCCCGCTTTTGATCCGGCCTCTCTGATATCCGCAGCAAAGCCGAAGAAATCGCTGTCCGCGCTCTTGTAGAGCAGACGGTTTACGATCGCGCCGGATACCGGATCCGTGCTCAGATCCAGGATCTCCTCTGCCATATACTGCGTCTCATTTTCCATCGCCTCTTCCAGCATCTTCTTTGTTCTGCGGTACTGTTCGGTAAAGCTCTTCTTTGCTTCCTGGATATCAAGAGCATATTCATCCTTCTTTATCGCAGAAGGCAGGGATTTCAGCTTCTTGCCCGCTTTCTCCGCAGCCACGCTCACCTTGCCTTCTTCGTCGGCTTCCAGATACAGCGTGTATTCTCCGATTTCGTGCTGCGTAAAGAAACCCAGCAGTTCCGAAGAGATCTCCCTCTCCATCTTGAGGGTAAATCTCGTATCATCATCATAACCGGACGCTTTGGCCAGGTTCTTGACCGCCATCTCCGCCGCCGCTTTTTCACTGGCACGTCTCTGTGCACCGAACTGTTTTGATCCCTTTAAGAATTTCTGTATGAAAGCATAGCGGTTCTTTTTTTCTTTGCCCTCCGCCGGGATCAGCGCATAAGCCATGAGCAGATCCTTATTCCTTTTATCTTCGATCTGCTTCTCTGTTTCTTTTGCATCCATCTTGCCGACAGCAGCATCGGAATATTTCCTGGCTCTGGTATGCTTCGCTCCGTCGGATATGTACTTGGCTGCTTTGTAGATCTCGTTGAAATGTTTTTCTCCGAGCAATCCATACACTTCCTTAAACCAGTCGATATCAAAAGCTCCGATATTTAATTCTTCTTCCGTAAGCGGCGTGTACTTCGCGATCATCGCCGCTTTCTTATCGTCGAACTTTTCGTTCATATGCGCCATGAAATAATAGCAGCCGGAAATAAAGCCATCCCATCCCAGATACTCATTGATCACCGGCAGCCACTCCGGCGAATACAGGCCCGCTTCGATCAGGCGAGATTCTTTGATATCCGTTCCCTTTACCAGCTTCTTAAGTTCCTTTGCCTGTTCTTTCGCATCTCCGTCTTTCGGATCCGGGATACATATACACAGCAGGTGGGACAGGCTTTCTTTTTTGGAGACCGCACGGTTTCCGTATCCGTAATAATAATAGATGGAGCGGTCCAGGGCATCGTTTCCCAGCGCAAGCAAAATACGTACAAAGTACTTAAGCCCGTATATGCGCTTCATGGAAAGCAGTGCCTTTGAATACTCGGTTTCCGTATCTCCGCGCACCAGTTCACGGTCCAGTACCAGAGACGCGATATTGTCATAACATTCTCCGGCAATTTCCAGCTTTTTGCTGTCTGTTTCCGAAAGGCTCTTAAGATCGATCTCGTCGTATTTTTTCTTAAACAGATTCTCCAGGGCCGCCCGCTGCTTATATACCGTATTGCCTGCCCATCCTCTGCTTGAAATACTCTGATCGGCTTCCCGCACGCAGCAGATCAGCGATGAGATCCTGTCCAGTGTGTCTTCCAGAAGATCTGCATCCAGGATCTTTTTGTACATAAAATCTTTGGAGATATATCCTGCGACTACCGCACTGATATAGTCTCCGAGCAGCGGCGTATAGAAAAGCCTCTTATTTCTCACATAATATGCAGCCAGCGTAGTCTGAAGAGCGAGCATTTTTTTGTATATCTTCTCGCTGAATTCATACATGACAGGAAAGTTTCGCACATCAGAAGACAGACCTGTCAGAAGACTGCTCACAAAAGGCAGATCCGTAAACGGGACGGAGTAGGTCTTATCCTTATCCATATTCCTTCTGGTCCACTCCTGCGTCTCTTTATCGGATTTATATTCATAAACCAGGCTGTCCTTACAGTTGCAGATATAATATGCAAAAAACGCAGCTGTTTTCGCTCTTGTCCCGGCTCCTGCTTTTCTTGCATTACCGCAAAGATGTGACAGTATCTTTCGTATATGATCGGGGTATTTAAGTTTCAGTGTGCGATATTTAGGATCCGCTCCTCCAAGCACTTTGGACATCAGCGGCTGAAAATGCTCTGCCAGCCCCGTCACCGTAGGTCTGTATGCGTAATAAGACGTATACATCAGATCGATACGTATCGCCTGCTCGGGAGACATATTCTTCTCATAGAAATCGTCCCACAGATCACTGCAGGCCAGATTCCCTACTTTTCCGTCTTTCCACTCGCTGCCCAGTCCGTTTTTAAGAAGTACCGGTCCGTTATAATTCTGATATTCCCTGTCCTTATTTGCCTCGATCAGATCATCCAGTTTTTTGATCACTTCCACGTCTGACTTTTCCGTGGCTCCGCCTGCGATCGCTTTCTTTACTCCTTCTGCAAGAGCTTTAAGTCCTTTCTTTGCCCCCGGCAGAACATCCGTTACTTTCGCCTCCGGGAATATCTGCAGATAGGCTTCGGCACATTCACGCAGATATTCTTCATCAAACACCGGCGCATACTCTGCGCTCTCATCATAAAAATCTTTTGCTTCCGTCTTTGCCTCTGCTGCAGTCCCGCAGATCTCGTGGATCAATATCGTTTCTTTGGAAGTCGGATCCTTCACCAGGCTCACCAGTTCCTTTGCCCGGTCAAACTGCGCATCCTTTTCTTCCCTCATCTGCAAAATGATATCCAGCGCGGCAGTTACCTTCTCCTCTTTACTGTCCGATAAAAGTCTCTCTAACATCTCCTGCTTTTTACCGGCTTCCCTGGTCTTCAAAAAGCCGATCACATTATTGCGAAGATCTTCTTTCTTAAGACGCA
>JAEEGL014878066.1_pt1 | contig 21733 bp, 19 predicted proteins | sample 9134231 | NCBI WGS metagenome assembly JAEEGL01 (sample SAMN16246548, study PRJNA631951) | gut metagenome | biome: gut microbiome; feature: rumen; material: fiber-attached | host: Bos | place: Iran: Karaj | collected 2018-10
CGGCATCAATATGCCGGGGGGGACCGTGGCGGACCTGCAGGTCCTGGGTATGCTTTCCGTGACCAAGGAAAAAAAGCTTGAGATCCCCGCCTACACCGGGTCTTCAAAGTTTACTTATGCCAAGGAGGAGACAAATTGAAATCGGGGCGCGTAAAAAGCTATCTTTATCCCGTTCTTGCCTTTGCCGCGGGGCTCTCTGTTTATTTTCTGCCCTTCCAGCTTCCGGGCAAATGGGCGGGTTATCTTTCGCTGGCTCTTCTGGCAGGCCTTGACGCCATCACCGGCGGAGTCAGGGCGCGGCTTCAGGGCAATTTTGAAGATTTTGTTTTTCTTTCGGGCTTTTTCTGCAACGCCCTGCTTGCGGCGGCCCTTGCCTATATTGGCGATCTCCTCCGGATAGACCTGTTTCTTGCCGCCCTGATAGTTCTGGGGGGAAGGATCTTTCTTAATCTGTCTATCATAAGGGTCGAATTTCTGAAGCAGAGGATAAAAAAGGACCCGGGCAGGCAATAAAAATTTCTTGCCAATGCCGCTTTTTTGTTATATAATATAAGTGTATAGTTTTTCTTAGGTGTTTTGTTGTGAATAAACGTTATCATCTGGCATGCGATCTTGGCTCAAAAAGCATAAAAGCGGCCGTCGGCTGTTACGATCCTTCCAGAAACACCGTAAAGATCCTCGATGCGGCCTATGCAAATTCCTCGGGTATAGAAAAGGGGCTCATCGTAGATCCCGAGGCCGCCAGCGGGACGGTGATAGACCTTGTGTATCAGCTGGGGCTTTCCAAGTCCGATCTCGGCAGGATAAGCTTCAACCTGAGCGGCGCCGGGCTCCTTTCCCAGAACCTGACGGGGGAGCTGAGGTTCCCGCAGCCTGCGCAGGTCACCTACGGTATCCTGGACAGGCTGGACAAGGTCATTGCGGATTCCGCCCCTATAGCCGGAAAAAGCGTAATGTTTGTCACAAACAAAAAATACTTCATAGACGGCGAATTCGTTTTCGAGCCTCTGGGCGAGCGCTGTATGCGTTTTCAGGGCGAGAACTTCCTGGTTTATTCGGACGACCGGCAGAAAAACGCCCTTACCCGCCTGGTGGATCTGCTGGGCCTTAAGACCATAGATATCTTTCCCGAGGGCATGCTCTCTGCCGAAAGCTGCATCAAGCAGGCCGAGAGGGATCTGGGGGCAGTGCTTGCGGACGTGGGCTACGAAAAAACGGATATCGCTGTTTTTGCAGACGGCAACATACAGCTTTGCTACGTGCTTCCCGTGGGCATCAGGGATATAGTCAATACCGTATCGTATATCTACGAGGTGCCTTTTGAAGACGCTCTGTATATTTACGAGAACTATTCCAATCTGCTTATGAAGGGAGCCTCGGAAAAGAAGCCTCTCTCTTCCGGCCCCGAAGGCAGCGGGAGATGGCTCGATACCGGGGAATACAACCGCCTCCTGGAGGATCTGTGCAGGCAGCTTGCTGAAAGGATCGCGGAGATAGTGGAAAGGCACGGCTACGGGGAAGCGGTCTTTTCGGGTTACGTTATATCCGGAGGCCTGGCAAAGATCAGGGGGCTTGCGGCTTCGCTGGCTCCGGCCGTCCCTCACGGCTTCAAGGTCAAGACCGGAAGATCCTACGGCTTTACCGGAATGGATTATATCACCGAAGACCCCCGGTGGTACGCCGTTCTCGGAGCGCTGAAAATAATGGCTTCGGATTATGCCGAAGAAAAAATAGCGGAAGTCACGCCTGCTAAAAAAATAATCGGGTTTTTCAGCAGGCTGTTCCCGAAAAAACAATCGGAAATTTAACTCAAGGAGAAATACAATGCCAAGTGAAGCAAGTGTACAGCGGCAGGCAAAGATCAAGGTATTAGGCGTCGGCGGCGCCGGGATGAATGCCGTTCACAGAATGATGGAAAGCGGCGTCCAGGGCGTTGATTTTGTGGTCCTCAACACGGATCAGCAGGTCATGCAGCTGTCAACTGTCGAAGAAGACAAAAAAATCGTTTTGGGCAAACAGCTGACAAAGGGCCTCGGCGCGGGAGGAGATCCCGAGATCGGGAAAAAGGCCGCGGAGGACAGCAGAGACGAGATAATCAAACTGCTCCAGGCAGACGACGGCACCGATATGGTGTTCATCACTGCCGGAATGGGCGGCGGGACCGGCACCGGAGCCGCTCCCGTGGTCGCCGAGATATCCAGGCAGCTTGGTATACTGACCGTCGGCGTCGTCACAAAACCGTTTCTGTGGGAGGGCGGACAGCGCGCCGCCAAGGCAGAAGCCGGTATCAGGGTCCTCAAGGAAAACGTAGATACCCTTATCACCATACCCAACAGCAGGCTCAGCGAAGTATGCGATAAGAAAATAACCCTTAAAAATGCTTTCCAGATCGCCGACGATACTCTCAAGAACGGCGTTCAGGGCATCTCGGATATCATCGTCGTCGCGGGGCTGATGAACGTTGATTTTGCCGACGTTCAGAGCATCATGAAAAACAAGGGCTCCGCTCTTATGGGCATCGGCGTCGCTTCCGGCGAGAACAGAGCCAAGACAGCGGCCGAGGGAGCCTGCCGCAGCAAGCTTCTGGATACCTCCATCGACAACGCTACCGGCGTGCTGGTGAACATTACCGCCAGCGAAGACTTCGAGCTTCAGGAGATCAACGACGCCATGTCGGTGATCCACGCCGCCGCAGATGCGGGGAACAGCAACGCCGAGGTTATCCTGGGAGTCGTGTTCGACAATTCGCTGGAAGACGAGATCAAGATAACCGTGATCGCCACCGGGTTCGACCAGGTGTCTTCTCCCTTTGCCAAGCCTCCCGTAACGGTGCAGAAGCCCAAGGCCCAGCCTGCTCCCGCTCCGAAACCGGAAGCCCAGACGCCTGCTCCCGCCGCGCCGGCTCAGACGGCTCCCGCAAAAAAGAACTTCAACAGCCCTACCGGGAATTTCAAAGTTCCCGATTTTATGAAGGACAGAAAATAAACAAGGCTTTGCCGTCAGCCGCTTTTTCCGGAGCGTCCGAGCGAAGGACAGGGCGGCAGATAATGCACGTTGCCGGTATATTGGCATGATACGGTGCCGCAGTTTCTGCGGCACCGTTTGACAAAAACAGTTATTACGAAATGCAAAAGGGGGCATATCATGAAAGCGTATCGGGGCCTTTTATCTATCGTCTTTTTCGTTTTATCCTGCAGCCTTTGGGCTTTTGACGAGGTCACCCGCTTCGGCGACGGGTACGTAGTGTGGGAATCCAACAGGCAGGGAGTCTGGAGGATTTATTCCAATACTCTCGACGGCCGGCAGGGGGAAAAGCAGATATCCGCAAAAGGGGACAATAATACCGACCATATGAGCGCCCAGGTCTCTCCCGACGGGTCCCGGGTGATCTATATGGAGTATCCTGTTTCCGCCAGGGGCTGGAAGGACCGGCCTCCGGTGGGAAAGATGCATCTTGTGGATATGAAGACCGGCGCCGATACCGTGCTGTTTGACAGGGCCTGCGATTACGGAGGCGGCCACAGCGTGGTGTTTACCGGCAACGACAGCTTCATCTATATAAACGGGGACCGGAAGACCTGCCTTTACGACCTGTCCGATAAAAAGACGAGGGAGCTCTATGATACCAAGGGCAAATACCATCTGCTCTTCAACAGAAACCTCACCTACGGAGTCTGCGAACATCCCGCGTTTGTGTTCGCTTACGACAAAAACAAAAAGAGCGTCAGGGAAATAAAACAGCTCGACGGCTGCATGCCCTTCCACACCAGCGACAGCAAATGGATAGTGTGGATGGAAAACGCCGGCGGCCCCGTGGGGGCCTATTGTCCGGAGACCGGCGCGATACACCATATACTGGACAACCGCGACAGGTGCCTCCCCGAAGACAGATCCTATATTTATTTTCCCGAGGTGTCCCTTTCCATGGGGGCCCTGGCCTTCGGGGCGTCTCCCAACCAGCACGACCACAACAAGTCCGATTACGATATCTTTGTGTGCGCCATAGACCCCAGGACCCTTCGGCGCACCGGAAAACCCGTAAGATACAGCTTCGACAATCATACGGACAGGTATCCCTCCGTGTATTTCCGGGAATGGGAGCTGGGGACACAGTCCTTTGAGGGCAAAAGCCGGGCCCGGTGGACTTTGCCGGAGAACGAAAAGGCCGCAGTATGGTCCTTCGGCGACGGTTCCTCCGAAAAGGGGGGACGGACCGCCGGACACGTCTATTCCAAACCCGGCGTCTATACGGTGGAGGCCAAAGGCGGCAGGACCTACAGGGGGACGGTGGTCATATCCGCCCCGGAAAAGCCTTCCGTGGCCCGGGTGATGACCACCCGCGGGGGAGTGGCCCTTTTTATGTCCGAGCCCGTGGATATCAAAGGCATGAAGCTGGGCCTCCATTCCGGTACCCCCATTGGGGCCCGGAAGCTGTCGGAGTCGGGGACCCGTATCGATATAGCCTTTGACGCGCCGGTGGAGGAGGACGTCCTTTACGTAAAGGGTATCTGCGACCTGGCCCAGGAGCCCAACAGGCTGGATATAACCATCCCGATCAACACCCTGCGCTATCCCGGGGGCGATCCGGTATGGTATTACGCTCCCGACGGGGAAAACATGGTTTACAGGGACGGCGTCCCGGAGCCTCCCGTCCTTAAGGGAAGGAGCTGGCTCGCGGGCAATTACGGCCTGTGCTTCTGCGGAGGCGCGCTGGAGGCCGGCGCTTCTCCGGGAGAGGCTATCAGGAAAAGCGGCAGCTTCGGCATAGTGTTTGACGTATGCGTCAAAAAAACCGGAGAGTACGGAGTCATATTTGCCGTCTCCCAAAAGAACGCCGTCAATCTGTCCCTGGCCGCGGAGCACGGCTCTCTGGTGCTGAGGATGAGGACTTTTCTGGGAGTTTACTACCAGAAGCCCGTGCTGGTTTTGGCAAAGCTCGAGCCCGGCAGGACCGTCCACGGCGCCGTCACCTACGGCGGCGATGTGGTCAGCGTATATATGGACGGCAGGCTTGCGGCTTCCTTTACCGACGCCCAGGGCGGTTTTGACAAGTGGGACGCCTGGGACTGCACGGCGGGCAATCTGCCGGACGGAAAGGGGGCCTTCACCGGGGTCATCAATTCCCTGGCTGTTTACGACAGGGCCCTTTCCCCGGAGGAGATAGCCTCGGACTTCGAGCTTTCGAAGCGGGCGATAAAGCCCTACGCTCCCAACGGCCGCGCCGTCACCGCAAAACTCACCGCGGCGTCCCGGCTGCCTTCCCTGGAGGAGATCGCTCCCTACAAGGACGCTTTGATAAACTGTGAGTTCCGCACCGGGGAGGGAGAGACTATAAGGGTCCTCTGCCGGGGCTACGCCAACGGCGAGAAGGTGTTCGGCTACGAAAAGGGCAAATCTTACACTCTTTTTGTGGAACCCGTCGGGGACAACGGCCAGGCGGAAAGCATATATACGGCGGACGATCTGGAATTCGACGCCGGCCCGGAGCAGTTTTTCAACGCGGGCCAGGGGCTTGAATAGAGAGGCGATACCGTGAAAGTCGTAAAGGCCGTTACGCTTTTCTGGCTCTGCCTGCTCTTCTCCGGGGGCCTTTGGGCCGCCGAAGAAGCGGCCGGTCTCGGCTCGGGCTTCGTGGTATGGGAGTCCAACAGGACCGGCGTCTGGAGGATATATTCCAACACTCTGGACGGCAAACAGGGCGAAAGGCAGATATCTCCCGCCGGTGATCCCGAAACGGACCACCTGAGCGCGGAGGTATCTCCGGACGGGACCAGGGTGGTCTATATAGAGTTTCCCGTGTCCGCCAGGGCCCGGAACGGCAGACCTCCCGTCGGGAAGCTGCATCTCATCGATATGAAGACCGGCAGAGATATGGTGCTGTTTGACAAGGCCTGTGATTACGGCGCGGGCCACTCTGCGGTGTTTGCCGACAGTAATACCCTGATATATATCAACGGAAATCGGGAGACCTGCAAATACGATTTCCCGTCCGGCAGATCGGAGGTCCTGTATGACAACGGCAGGGAGGACTTTGACCTGCTCATCAACGGAAGCCTGACCATCGGGGTGTCCGAGCACGGGCATATATATTCCTATGACAAACACTCCAAAAAGGCCCGTTTCATCAAAAAGCCTGACGGCTGCATGCCCTATCCCGCTTCTGACGGAAAACACGTGGTGTGGATGGCCCATGCCGGCGGACCCGTCTGCAGCTATGAGCCGGAGACCGATACGGTAAAGACCATTCTCCACAACAGGGACGAATGTCTGCCGGCAGACAGGAATTACATTTATTTTCCCGAGCTGTCCTGGAATATGGGAGCCCTGGCCTTCGGGGCTTCGCCGAATCAGCACGATCACAACAAGTCGGACTACGATATTTTTGTATGCCGCATAGACAAGGACACCCTTACCCGGATCGGCAGTCCCGTCAGGTATTCCTTTGACGGACATACGGACCGGTATCCCTCCGTGTATTACGAGGAATGGGAGTTGGGGACACGGTCCTTTGAGGGCAGGACCGCCGTGAGCTGGTCCGTACCAGGCGAAGACGGGAACGTGGAGTGGAGCTTCGGAGACGGGACCTCCAAAAAGGGAACCGGCCGGGAGACACACGTCTATACAAAGCCCGGAGCCTATACGGTGACCGCAAAGGGCAAAAGGGTATACCGGGGAACGGTGGTCATCGCCGAGCCTCAAAAGCCCTCCGTGGCAAAGGCAGTCTTCCTGCAGCCGGACACGCTGCGCCTCGTTATGTCCGAACCCGTGGATACAGGGCAGCTGAAGACTGGTCTTCACTCGGGGACAAAGATAAAAAGGGCCGTCCTTTCCGACGACAGGACGAAGATAGACCTGACCTTTGAGGGGCCTGTGGACCGGGATACCCTTTACCTGAAGGGCATATACGATCTGGCGGAGGAGCACAACCGGCTGGACGTCTCGCTCGTTCTGGACAGGACCTCCTATCCGCAGTTCGGTCCCGTCTGGTTTTATCTGCCGGACGGACAGCCCATGGTGAGGGTCAGCGGAGAGGCGGAGCCGCCGATTCTGAAAGGCCGCGCCTGGTATGCTGGCAATTACGGCCTTGCCTTTGCCGGAGGACGTCTGGAGGCTGACGGAGGCTTTGCCGAAGCCGTCAAACGTTCCGGCGCCGTCACGGTCATAGTGGACTTTTGCCCGGCGGCGCAGAAGGCTTTTTCCGCTCTCCTGTGCCTGGCCAACGCCCGCAGGAACGATCTTATCCTGGCTCTGGAACAGGACCGGCTGTCTGTGAGGATGCGCACCTGGCTGGGGACCTTTGACCGGGCTCCCGCCCTGAAGCTGGCAAAGGTCGGGACCGGCAAAAGCCTGCGGGCTGCCGTCACCTATGAAAACGACGTCCTGAGCCTGTATCTGGACGGCCGGCCGGCCGGGGTGTTCACGGAGGCTCACGGCAGCTTTGAGAGCTGGGACTGCAGTCTGTTGACCCTGGGGGACCATCCTAACCGCGACAGCTCCTTTGAGGGAGTGATAGACTCGGTACTTATATACGACAGGGTCCTGTCTCCCGAAGAGATAGCTGCCGAGCACCGGGCCTACAGGTCCCTGTATCCCGTCCGGACGTCCCGGGCCAAAAGGGTGAAGGCCGAGCCGGTAAGGTGCTCGGACTTTCCGACTCTCGAGGAGATCGCCCCTTATACGGATGCTCTCGTAAATACAGAGTTCAGGACAGAGGACGGCCGACTCATATACGTGATCTGCCGCGCCTATGCCAACGGGGAAAAGGTGTATGCCTACGAGCCCGGCAGAACCTACAGCCTGCTGCTGGAGCCCCCGGAGGACAATCCTCAGGCAGAAGGCATCTATATGTCTGACACTTTGGACTTTGACCCGGAGAAAGAGCAGTTTTTCAACGCGGGCCAGGGTATGGAGGAATAAATGAAGGTTTTGATTTTTGCTTTTATGTTTGTTGCGCTGCTTGCCGTTGCCGCGGCGGCCGCCGAGTGCGAGCTGAGCCTGCCTCCGGTGATCCCCGTGGTAAAGGGCAGGGAAGTAAGGCTCCACTATTATAATATCTGCAGGTGCAACAATATAGATAACTATATCATAAACAGTTCCCTTGCGGGGGATGGCTTCGATAATCTTGCCGACTGCCTGAGGATAACCGCCGAAAAAACCGGCGACCATCCTCTTTCCCTTGCCGCCATCGACAGCGGCGGACAGCAGGCCGCGTCCGCATCCTGTATAGTGAGAGTAGTGGAGGACGGGCCGAAGCCTGCCGTCAGGGCCATATTCATAGGCGACAGCCTGACTCACGCCGCCGTATATCAGGCGGAGCTGAAAAACCTTATGGGGGACGCCCTTGTCCTTTACGGGACGAGGACCGACATGAAAGAGGACAGCGAGGGAAACTCCCGTGAGATCAGGCACGAAGGGCGAAGCAGCTGGGCGTGGCGGGATTATACGTCCCTGCCGGAAAAAGCCGGTATGGCCAACAGCTTTTTTGATCCCGAAAAAAAGGACTTCAGCTTTTCCTATTACATGGAGCAGAACAAGGAGTTCGGCGACGCCACCGACGTTTTCCTTCTTTCGGGGCCTAACGACGGGGGAGCCCCCGATTATATTGTGAACCTGAAAAAGATCACCGACAGCATCAGAAGCTACAGCAAGACCCTCAGGATACACATCATGCTGCCTTTGCCGAACTGCAACGACGGCTATGCCTGGGGAGTAAGGAACCACGGCCATTACCTGTTTTTCAAGAATGCGATGTTCGGATACTGCCGCGAGATAATCGATATGTACGGCAAAGAGGACAATATAAGCATAATTGCTACCAACGCCAATATAGACTGCAAATACGATTTCCCCCGGACGCAGGTCCCGGCAAGCAGCCGGAACCCCATGCTTGTGGACGTCGTGAACGAGAACGTGCATCCGAACCGGTACGGTTATTACAGGATGGCTGATATGATATACGCCGATATACTGGCAAACTGCAGGTAACAGCCTTTGGTTTTCAGCTCCGTTTTTTTTATTTTTTATTTTCTGCCGGCTGCGCTGCTGGTATATTACGCCGTCCCGCAAAAGATAAAGAATATCGCGCTGACGCTGATAAGCTACGTTTTTTACGGCTGGGCAAACCCCCTTTTCGTGCTTTTGATGCTGGCGTCGACCCTCATAGATTACGTTGCGGGGCTGGTACAGGGCTATAACGGTTTTTGCTTTAAAGGGGAGCCCCCGGAACTGAAGGAGGGGGAGCCCCGGTCCAAAATACAGAGGGGAGCCATGATCGCCTCGGTGGTGAGCAACCTTGCCATACTGGGCTTCTTCAAGTATCATAACTTTGCCTGCCATAACGTGGACGCCCTGCTGGAGGCCCTGGGCCTGCCGGGGCTGGGGCATACCATGAACGTGGTTTTGCCCCTGGGCATAAGCTTTTACACCTTTCAGTCCATGAGCTACGCTATCGACGTTTACCGGGGGCATGCAAAGCCCATGAGAAGCTTCGGGGATTTTGCCTGCTTCGTGGCCATGTTCCCCCAGCTGGTGGCGGGGCCCATTATCCGGTTTTCCGAGATCGCCCGGCAGCTGACGCAGAGGACGCACGCGTCCGATAAGTTTGCAAGAGGCGTTGCCTTCTTTGCTTTCGGGCTGGCCAAAAAGGCGCTTCTGGCAAACCCCTGCGGAAAGCTTGCCGACGTCTGTTTCGACAGCCTGCCCGTCCACGCTCTGCACGCCTGGCTGGGAGCCTTTGCCTACAGCTTTCAGATCTATTTTGATTTCAGCGGGTATTCCGATATGGCAGTGGGGCTGGGGCTTATGTTCGGGTTCGTTTTTGCCCGCAACTTCGATATGCCCTACAGGTCTTTGTCCATAACCGAGTTCTGGCGCAGATGGCATATCTCCCTTTCTTCGTGGCTCAGGGATTATTTGTATATCCCCCTGGGGGGCAACAGGAAGGGGAAGGGGCGCACCTATCTCAATCTGTTTCTGGTGATGCTTCTCGGAGGCCTGTGGCACGGAGCCGGCTGGACCTTTGTCATCTGGGGGGGCTTTCACGGGATCATGCTGGCCCTTGAACGGATGAACGGCAAAAAGCCTTTTTACCACAGGGCGCCGGCGTGGCTGCAGACGCTTCTGACCTTCCTTTTGGTGACGTTCGCATGGATATTCTTCAGGTGCGGGACCCTTCCCGAAGCCCTTTTGTATATCAAATGCATGTTTTCCGCTTCTGCGGCGGGGACCTTTCACGGGCTTATAGAAGGCATACTGTTCAAACCGTATCATCTGATCAGCTTTGCCTGCGCGGGGATATGTATCTGGGGCTGCCGGGACACCTGGGAATTTACTCAGGAGCTCGCGCCCATAAAGCTTTTTGCTGTGTTTTTGCTTTTTGCCGTTTCGGTGCTGCTGCTTTTCGTGCAGTCGTATAATCCGTTTATTTATTTTATTTTCTGACAAGATCATGACAAGAGAAGAATACGCCCGCAGATATCTGGAAAACACGAAGATCGCCCCCCGGGCGGCAGCGGCGGCAATACTGGTTTTTCTTGCCGTCATTTTCGGTATGCCTTTTTATCAGGTATCCCGGGAGCTTGCCTCCGGCGGAAAAGCAAAGGAAGGGGAGATAATAAGGCTCCTTCCCTCAAGGGCCCGCGCCGCCCGGGTACGGTCGGTCTGTGATGCGGGAAAGCTTTTCGGATCCCCCGAAGAGATCAAAGAATACCAGCGTTCGGCGGAAGACGCCCAGTATATATCAAAGGCCGCGCGTCCCTGGGTCCAGCTTTTCCTGACGGGGGCCCTCCGTACGGGAAACGAAAAGGCGCTCACAGGTTCCGGCGGCGAATTGTTTTACAGCGAGGAGATATACTCCCTTGTAAGGGAGGATACCGAAAACGCAAAAGCTGCCGCGAAAGAGATACTGGCGCTGGACAGATATCTTAAGTCAAGGGGCGTCACCCTTGTGGCGCTGCCCGTCCCCGGCAAAGCGTCGGTGTATCCCGAAAGGTTCTCCCGCTGCTTCCGGTCCGGCGGCGTTCCCGCCGACAGGGCGCTTTCGGTCCTTTCGGAAACTCTCGGGAGGGAAGGCTGCATAGTCTGCGACCTTTCGGGGCCCTTTATGTCAAACAAAAACAAGGAGCTCTTCCTCAGGGGCGACACCCACTGGTCGGAGGCGGGCCTGTCCCTGGCGGCAGATGAACTTGCCCGGCTTACGGGAGGCAGAAAACCCGTTCCCCTCAGCGAGGTTTCCGTAAAAAACCGCGGGGATATCTTCGATATGCTGGATCTCCCCGAAAGCCAGAAGATATATAAAAAGCAGACGGTGACGGTAAAGCGGCCTTGCGCCCCCTTCGCAAAAAGCGAGGTGCTTTTGCTGGGGGACAGCTATTCGAACGTATATTCCGACCCTTCCCTGAAATGGGGCAGCGGAGGAGGCCTTGCAGAAAGGCTTGCGGGGGCCCTCGGTACCGGCGTGGACAAGATAGCGATAAATGCAGGCGGCGCTTCCTCTTCGAGGAAAGCCCTGATGAGAGAGCTTGCCGCCGCGGCAAAAAAAGGCGAAAAGGATATCCTTTCCGGAAAGCGTTACGTGGTTTATGAATTTGCCGAAAGGGAGATCTCCCGGGGCGTCTGGGAAAGGCTGGACTGGGAAAGGATCAAAACTATAGAAAACGGAGCAACGAAATGAAATCAAAAACAGTAATATTTATTGGTGCGCTTGTGTGCGCCGTATTGTTTGCGGGATGCGCGAAAAACGAAAGCGAAGAGCTTTCCTTTCGCATTTCTCCCGATACCGGCGTAAAAAACGTAAGGGTGACGGGAAAGGTGAAGGCTGCGAGCAAGCTGCCCGCCCGGGATGCGTCTCCCTATTGGGACTGTATCACAGCCCTGTGGCTCACGGACGTCAAAAGCGATGACGACGATATCAAAAACGCCAAGGACGGCATCCTCGTTTACGCGGTCAGCCTTGAAGGCGGAGAAGAAACGGAAAACGCCTCCATATCCGCGGGGGACACGGTCACCATGGATATAGTCCCGTGGAAAAACGCCGAAAGCAAGTACGCAACTTTTCAGAGGACGGAGATAGACGATCCGGATTCTTACGTCCTGGACGCCTGGTTCAAAAACGACAAGATCAAAAAAGAGGAAAAAGAGGAAAAAGATGAAAGCGATTAGGATACTGCTGTTTGCCGCAGGGCTCATTTGCGCCGCGTGCCTTGCGGGCGCTTCGCAGTTCACCGACGAGATAGGCAAAGTATATAAATCGGCAAAAGAAGGGTGCGTTGCCGGCAGCAACGGATACCTGTTTTTGAAAAGCGAGCTTCATTTCCTCGCTCAGGAAAGCTTTTGGGGCCCGGCCGCAAAAAACGCCTCCGCTGCCAAAAACGAGAACGCCGATCCCCTTCCGGCCATAGTGGATTTCAACAGCCAGCTCAAAAAAAAGGGCATAGAGCTCATAGTGTTGCCGGTGCCTGCAAAGGCCGCCGTATATCCGGAGCTGCTCACAAGCTGCAAAACCAGCGCCGCTTCGAGAGCCGACGCCGCCTGCGCAAGGTTTTACGCCCAGCTGAAAAGCAAAGGCGTAAAGGTCATCGATCTGGCCCCGGCATATATAGCCGCCAAGGGAAAGGGCGGGCTTTACTGCAAGACCGATTCCCACTGGCAGCACGGAGGCATGGATATCGCCGCAAAAGCGGTGCAAGGCGCGGTAAAAGGGGAAGGCTGGTATAAAGCCGCAAAAAAAACCGCTTTTGCTCCTTCGTCCAGGACCATCGAGATAAACGGGGACCTGAGAAAGATGATGAAAAGCCCCGGGCCCAGGGAGAAAGTAAAGATATACAGTGTCCCCGGCGCCGTTTCCGCATCGAGCCCGGTGCTGCTTCTGGGAGACAGCCATACTCTCGTTTTCCACAGCGGAGGGGATATGCTGGCTGTCAACGCGGGTTTTGCCGAAGCGCTTGCCGGCAGCCTGAAAATGCCGGTGGACCTTCTGGGAGTCAAGGGGTCCGGCGCTACCTCGGTAAGGGTGAATCTTATGAGAAAGCCGGAGGCTTTGAAGGGCAAAAAGCTGGTAGTCTGGTGTTTTGCCGCCAGAGACTTTACCGAAAGCAGCCAGGGCTGGGCCAAGGTCCCCCTGAAAAAATAATATGCAGCTGACTTTTCTCGGTACGGGGACCAGTACGGGGGTCCCTCAGATCGGCTGCTCCTGCCCGGTGTGCCTTTCGGAGGATACCCGGAACAAACGGATGAGAAGCGCCGTTTTTCTGCAGTCTGCCGAAAAAAAAGTGGTCATAGATACGCCTCCCGAGTTCAGGCTCCAGTGCCTGCGGGAAGGCATCGGGGCCGCAGACGCCGTGCTGTATACCCACGAGCATGCAGACCATCTTTTCGGCATCGACGATATCCGGGGCTTCACCATGCTGACCGGGGCCGCCATGCCCGTTTATGCGGAAAAAAGGGTTGCGGAGGTTATCCGGACAAGCTTTCCGTATCTGTTCCGGCCGCCTGTAAACGACAGCCAGATACCCGAGATCTGCACCCGTGTCATAGACGGGCCCTTTGACATAGGGGATATGCATATCATACCTTTCAGGGTGATGCACGGGAAGCTTCCCATCCTTTCCTACCGTATAGGCGATTTCGTGTACGCTACGGACGTAAAAAGCGTGCCGGAACAAAGCCTCCGGTATTTCGAAGGCGTTGACACCCTTGTTCTTGACGGCCTGAGATACAAAGAGCATTGTTCGCATTTCAACATAGAAGAAGCCCTTGCCTTTGCGGAACGCTGCAAGCCGGGGCGGTGCTATCTTACCCACCTGTCCCACGAGGTGGATCACGGCGCGCTTTCGAATTCTCTTCCCGAAAACGTGTTCGTTGCTTACGACGGTCTGAAACTGGAGGTTTATTGATGAACCGTTTCAAAACATTTGTGCTGATGGCTGTTATGACCATAATAGTCATGCTGCTCATGCAGTATATCGGAGCAGCCTTGGGGCTCTCGGGGCACGCGGGCCTTGGCATAGGGCTTGTTATCGCAGTGCTGATGAACCTTGTCACGTATTTTAATTGCGACAAAATGGTCCTGGCCATGTATAAAACAAGGCCCGTGCCGGAAAACGACGGCGTTATCACCCCCATCGTAAGGAGGCTCACGCAAAAGTCCGGCCTGCCCATGCCCAGGCTGTATTACGTGGACGAGCAGAGCCCCAACGCCTTTGCCACGGGCAGGGATCCCGCCCACGCCGTGGTCTGCGTCACCACGGGCATCATGCAGCTGCTCTCTGCGGATGAGCTGGAGGGCGTCCTTGCCCACGAGCTCAGCCACGTGAAAAACCGGGATATCCTTATCTCCACGGTGGCCGCCTGCCTGGCGGGGATCGTGACCTACATAGGAAGGATCGGCTTCTGGTTTTCCGGCAGGGAAAACAGAGGGGGCGCCGTTTTGTTCTCGCTGCTTGCTTCGGTGGCCATGCTGCTCATGCAGCTGTGGGTGTCCCGGACCAGGGAATATATGGCCGACGAAGACGGCGCCAGGATGTGCGGGCGCCCCGGAGCGCTGGCAAACGCCCTTTTGCGCCTTGAGGAAGGGGCGAAGACGAGGCCCATGTCTTCGGAAAACACTCTGACGGAGAACCTTTTTATAGTGAATCCGTTTACAAAAAGCGCCGTTGCAAGCCTGTTCTCCACCCATCCTCCCATACAAAAACGGGTTGAAAAGCTGAGACAGATGGAACGGGGGAGCGTGATAAGATGACGTATATACATTGGCTCGTCTGGGGCGGGATCCTGGTGGTCACCGAGATCTTCGTGGGCACCTTCGTTTTGCTGTGGTTCGGGCTGGGAGCCTTTGCCGCCGGGCTTTTGTGCTGGCTGAAGTTCCCCGCGTGGATCCAGTGGACAGCCTTTGCGGCTATCGGGCTCATTCTTTTCCTGCTTTTCCGCAAAGCGCCGTTCCTTTTGGGGAAAGGCGCCGGGGTGAAATTCGGCAGCGACAGGCTCGTAGGGCAGAAGGGCGTGGTGACAAAGAGTATAGGCAAAAACTCTGCGGGGCAGATAAAGGCGGAGGGCGAGCTGTGGCTTGCCGCCGCAGACGAGGAGATCGCCGAAGGCGACACAGTGACCATCGAAAGGATAGAAGGAACAAAAGCGATAGTTAAAAAGGAAGAAACCGGAGAATAACATGGATATAGTATTTATTATTATTGCTCTTATAGTCGTTGTATTCATTGCCAACGGAGTAAGGATCGTCAGGCCTTACGAAAAGGGAGTCATAGAACGCCTGGGAAGCTACAACAGGACCGTTGACGCGGGCCTCAGGATCATCATCCCCATCATGGACAAAATGATCAAGGTGGATATGCGCGAGCAGGTGGTGGACGTTCCGCCCCAGCAGGTCATCACCAAGGACAACGTTGCCGTGGAAGTGGACGCCGTGGTCTATTACGAAGTGACGGACCCCATGAAGGTGATCTACAACGTGGCCGATTTTTATCTGGCAGTCATCAAGCTGGCCCAGACGAATCTTCGTAACCTGGTGGGCGACCTGGCCCTGGACGAATGCCTTACCAGCCGCGACAGGATCAACACCCAGCTCCGGGAGATCCTTGACGAAGCCACGGACAAATGGGGCACGAAGGTCACAAGGGTCGAGCTTCAGAAGATCGAACCCCCCGCAGACGTCACCGAGGCCATGCACAGGCAGATGAAGGCCGAACGACTGAGAAGGGCGGTGATCCTGGAAGCAGAGGGCGAAAAGCAGGCCGCCATACTTAAGTCGGAGGGTGAAAAGCAGGCGAAGATCCTCAGCGCCCAGGGTGAAGCGGAAGCCCTGAAGCAGGTCGCCGATGCGGAAAAGTATCAGAAGATAGCCAGAGCGGAAGGCGAGGGGCAGGCTGTGACCACCGTTTTCAGGGCCATGCACGAGGGAGAGCCTACCAACGATATCCTTGCCCTGAAATATATGGAAGCGCTGCAAAAGGTGGCAGACGGAAAAGCGACCAAAATATTCCTTCCTCTCGAAGGGACCAATATGCTGGGCAGCATCGCCGGCATAAGCGAGCTGTTCAAGGACAAAGACAAACCGGAATAAAAACGGATGCCGGAGGGCGGATGGCCCTCCGGCATTTTTTTTATATCGCAGGCGGCGGAAGAGTCAGTTTTTCATCAGCTCTTCCATGGCTTCCGTCCAGCGTTCGCCCAGGATCCTGCAGGCTTCATGGGAGTCCAGCCCCTCCAGGTCGTCGCGCTTCAGGGGCCTGCCGTACCGGACGGTGGTTTTTGTCCTGTGGAGCCCCTTGTTCAGGGTGGAAAGGCATTTGTCGGTCCCCTTGATAGCGGTGGGGATCAATACGGCGTCGCTTTTTATCGCTACCATAAGCGCTCCCCGCTGAGGCTCCCCCAGCAGACCGTCCTTTGACCTGCGGCCCTCCGGGAAAATGTTTACCATGCGGCCCTCCTTAAGGAGCCTGAAAGCGTGCTTGATGGCGCCCACGTCCGAGGTGCCCCTGGTAACGGGGAAGGCGCCGACGGAGTATATGAGTTTTCCCAGCGCCGGAATTTTGAAGAGCTCCGCTTTTGCCATAAAATACACCTGTCTGGAGCAGCAGGAGCCTGCGGCGGGAGGATCCAGATAGCTGACGTGGTTGGGCATGAGCAGAACCGGCCCTTCCTTCGGGATGTTTTCCGCCCCGACGCCTTTATAGCCTCCGAGAAGAAAGAGGAAAAAACGGCACAGGCAGCGGCCTATGTAATAGCTTGGCGTCATTTGGCTGTCTTTTCCCTGAACAGGGTTATGATCCTGTCCACCACCTGTTCTACGGACATCCCGTCGGAATTGATGGTCACTGCGTCGGGAGCCTTTTTCAGAGGCGAATGTTCTCTTGTGGAATCTATCATATCCCTCTGGCTCATGTCCTGCTTCAGCTGCTGGAAATCCATTTCGATGCCGTTTTCCTTATACTGCTTCTGGCGCCTGCGGACCCTTTCGTCTATGGTGGCCGTGAGAAATATCTTCAGGTCCGCGTCGGGATATACCACCGTTCCGATATCCCTTCCTTCCATTACCAGCGGGCCCATGTCCCTCGCCGCTTTCTGCAGCCCCGCCATATAGGTCCTCACTCCCGCTATAGAGCACACGGGAGCCACGAGGCAGGTGATGTCCGGAGAGCGGATCTCTTCGGTGACGTCCTCTCCGTTGAGAAGGACGTACTGCTCCTGCATGTCTTCGGACAGGCTGAAGCTTATGGAACACTGCTGGACGGCCGCGGTGACGGCCGCCGGATTATTGATATCGGTCTTCTGCCTTCGTATGTATAAGGTGGCAGCCCTGTACATGGCTCCCGTATCGATGTACCTGAAGCCGAGCCTTTTTGCCGTAAGGCGCGCCACGGTCCCCTTTCCGGAGCCGGCAGGCCCGTCGATGGCTATCACGTGATTCATATCCTTATTCCTTGCCGAGGACTGTTTTCAGGGCGCCGACAAACTTTCTGCACTCTTCCATGGTGCCTACGGTGACCCGCAGAAAGGTGGGGGCGCCGAAGATGTTGCCCGAACGCACGATGACTCCCAGCTTCATAAGGTCGTTGAACACCTTGACGCAGTCCCTCCCGGAGTCGAACCAGATAAAGTTGGCGTTGGTGGGAACGTAATAAATGCCCATGGCCTCGAATTCCCCGTACAGATACTTTTTGCCCTCCGAATTGCTCTTTCTGGACCTGGCCACGTGCTCCCGGTCGTCCAGAGCGCTTGTGGCGGCAGCCTGGGCTATGAGGCTGGTGTTGAAGGGCAGGCGCACTCTTTCCATAATATCGATGATGGGGGCGGGGGCCAGAGCGTAGCCTATGCGCAGGCCGGCCAGGCCGTATATCTTTGAAAAGGTCCTCAGCACGATTATCTTTCGGCCCTCGGCGATCCACTTGTTCATATCGCTGTAATCCTGATCGTCGGCATATTCAAAATAGGCCTCGTCCAGAAACAGTATCACTCTTTCCGGCAGCCTGTCCATAAAGGCCTCGATATCGGCCTTCGGGATCAGGGTCCCGGTGGGGTTGTTGGGGTTGGTTATATAACAGGCCTTGGTGTTTTCGTCCACCTCCTTCAGCATGGCTTCAAGGTCCGGGCCCCAGTCCTTTGTCATGGGGACCTTTTTGACCCCGGCGGCCATCACCAGGGCCGAGGTGGCGTATTCCGAAAAGGTGCAGGCGGGCACCACTATATTGTCGGTATCCTTGATAAAGGCGTGGGCAAAATAAAAAATGATCTCATCGCCGCCGGTGCCGAAAATGATGTTTTCGGGCTTAAGCGCCAGCCTTTCCGCCAGCTTGTTGCGCAAAACGAAGGCCGCTCCGTCGGGGTATATGTTGGCCCCCTTCAGGCATTCTTCCGCCGCTTTGACGCCGGCGGGGGAGGGCCCCAGGGCGTTTTCGTTGGATGCAAGCTTGATGACGTCCGTTATCCCAAGCTCGCGCTTTACTTCGTCGATGGGCTTGCCCGGAACGTAGGGTTTGATCTGTAAAAGGTTTTCTCTGAAATCAAGATTATTCATTTTGCACTTCCTGAAATAGTACTACATAATAATAATAACACAAAACGCCATTAATTTAAAGTACGGGCCCGGGAAGGCCCCGGGGCCCGGGTCACTGTAAAATCGGCGCCCGCTGTGATATAATATAATTGATAAAAAAAAGGAGCATCTGTATGTCCGATCCGTTCAAACCGGCTGCCGGCGCCGAAGGCTGTCTGTCCGACGAATCAAAGCTTTCGGGAAGAAGCGCGGGCATTTGTTTTCCCGCAACTCCCGAAGAAGCCGCGGCGGCGGTAAAATACGCCCGGGACAAGGGTTATCCCCTCACTCTGCAGGGAGGCCTGACCGGCATCGTGGGAGGAGCCGTTCCCGATGATACCCGGATAATCAATACCTCCCGCCTCAAGCGCATAGGCCCCGTCAGGGACGACAATACCCTTTACGTCGATGCGGGAGTGTCCCTGGATGAATTGAGAGGATACATTTCCCCGAAAGGGCTGTACTTCCCTCCGGACCCCACGGAGACCTCCGCCTTTCTGGGGGGAATGGCGGCTTCAAACGCCTCCGGCGCCGTCAGCTACGGCTACGGGCCCATGCGAAACTGGATCGAAGAGCTGTTTTTGGTCACTTCGGGCGGCGAGATGCGCCGCCTGTCAAGAGGGGCCGTGTTCGCCCGGGGCAGGGAGTTTGAGCTCTTCGGCGTGAGAGGCGCCCTGCCCGATGTACACCCGGTGGACGTCAAATCCGCCGCCGGCCTTTTCGTAAGGCCCGATATGGATATGATCGATCTCTTTATCGGCTGCGAGGGCATCCTGGCGCTGATAACCGGCATGACAGTAAGGCTTATCGAGCAGCCGGAGATCTGCGGGGCCATCATGTTCCTCCGGTCCGAGGAGGCAGCCTTCCGGCTTGTGGATACCCTCCGGCGGCGGCAGGATATGAATACAGTGGCCCTGGAATATTTTGACGGCCGGTCTCTGGACCTGCTGGAATATATGAAAAGGGAAAAGGGGGTCTTCGAAAAGGTGAAGCCCGTCCCCGAAGGCGCGCGCTGCGCGGTCTATGCGGAGCTCCACGTAAAGAGCGACGCAGAACTGGACGCCCTTCTGGAGATAACGGAGGAATTCGGCATAAGCGAGGAGGATATGCTCTGCGGCTTTGACGCCGGGTCGGTGGCGCCTCTCAAGACCTTCAGGCACGCCGTTCCGGAAGCCGTGAACATGCTTGTGGCAGAGAAAAAGCGTTCCGATCCCTCCATCACGAAGCTGGGGACCGATATGTCCGTCCCCGACAGGTACCTCGCCGAGACCGTGGCGATGTACCGGTCCGATCTGGAGGCGTCGGGGCTCCGCTACGTGATATTCGGCCATATAGGCAACAACCACCTGCACGTGAATATAATTCCCGAAAACAGTGATGAGTACCTGCGGGGCAAGGAGTTGTATAAGGGCTGGGCCCGCCGCATATCCGCCCTGGGAGGCTCCGTTTCCGCCGAACACGGCATAGGAAAGCTGAAGAAGGACTTCCTGGCCCTTATGTATTCGCCGGAGGAGCTGGAGGGCATGAGATATCTGAAACGCTGTTTCGATCCCGAAAATATATTAAGCAAAGGAAATATGATATGAGATCTGCAAAACTTACCGCTATCAGGACCGTAGAGATCTTTGACGAGCCTATGCCGGAGATCCGCGGTGACAAGGACGTTCTTATCAAGGTGAAGGCCGTGGGCATCTGCGGCTCCGACGTGCATTATTATACCGACGGCATGATAGGGAGCCAGGTGGTAAAGTTCCCCTTTACCGTAGGGCACGAGGGCGCCGGCATAGTCGAGGCCACAGGCAGCGCCGTGACCCGGGTGAAGCCCGGCGACAGGATAGCCATCGAACCCGCTATGCCCTGTTTCGGCTGCGACCAGTGCCTCGCAGGCCGGTTCAACACCTGCCGCAAGCTGAAATTTTTGGGCTGTCCCGGCCAGGCGGAGGGCTGCCTTTCCGAATATATAGTGATGCCGGAAACCAGTTGTTTTCCTATTCCGGATTCCATGAATTATGAAGAAGCGTCCATATCCGAGCCTCTGGCTATAGGTTATTACGCCGTGAAGCGTTCCATACCCATGAAAGGCAAAAAGATAGCCATCCTGGGCGCCGGGCCCGTAGGCCTGTGCGTGCTTCTCTCCGCTCTGGAATTCGGAGCAGCGGAGATATACGTTACCGACAGGCTGGATTACAGGCTGGAAATGGCCATGGCCATGGGGGCTGCGTGGGCCGCAAATCCCGATAAGGCCGATATAGTAAAGGGCATATACGGGGCCTGTCCCGAAGGCATGGACTGCGTGTTCGAGTGCTGCGGACAGCAAAGCGCCATGGATCAGGCGGTGGATCTCCTGAAGCCCGGCGGCAGGATGATGCTCATAGGCATTCCCGCCACCTCGGAAAGGGTGAGCTTTAAGATAGATCTCATAAGGCGCAAGGAGCTGGATATCCGCAACGTGCGCCGCCAGAACGAATGCTGCCAGTCTGCCCTGGACTTTATCGCTTCGGGCAAGATCAACGTGAACCTTATGGTCACCCACAGGTTCGGCCTCGAGGATACCGGTAAAGCCATGGAGACGGTGGCCGGTTATTCCGACGGCGTTGTAAAGGCAATGATAGATTTTGATTGACAGGAGAACAGTATGAAGCTCATAGAAAAATATTCCGCCGAGACAGATCTCTTCATAAAGGTTTGCCACCGGCTGGCCGAAAGAAACTTTGTTACCTCCGCGGGGGGCAACGCCGCCTGGCGCCTTGAAGACGACGTGGTCCTCATAACCCCTACCAAGACCTGGAAGGGGGACGTCTGCAGGGACAACGTCATATTCATCGATATGAAGGGCGATACCGTGGAGGGAACGGCAAAGCCCACCGGCGAAAAGCCCATGTATCTCAGGTTCTTCCACGACAGGCCGGATATCAAAAGCGTGATACACTGCCATCCTCCCTGCGCCTGCGCCTGCGCCGTCATAAAGGAAAGGGAGCTTCTGATGCTGCCTTTCTATCCCGAGACCGTGACCGAGGTGGGCCCCATCCCCACGGTGCCTTACGGCGAGCCCCTCACCAAAAAGCTGGCGGATAATTTTGCTCCGTATCTGCCCTATTACAACAGCTTTATCATGGAAAAGCACGGGCTGGTGACCATGTCCCGGGGAGATATTTACTGCACCATGCAGACCATCGAGCTGGCGGAAGC
>JAEEGL015693301.1_pt1 | contig 21733 bp, 20 predicted proteins | sample 9134231 | NCBI WGS metagenome assembly JAEEGL01 (sample SAMN16246548, study PRJNA631951) | gut metagenome | biome: gut microbiome; feature: rumen; material: fiber-attached | host: Bos | place: Iran: Karaj | collected 2018-10
AGGCGATTAACTTGTTTTTCTGTAAGCATTGAAACCTTCCTTCCGATATTGTATTTTTATTCCGCCCGGACTTCAAAGCAGAGCCAGCCGCCGCTTTCATGCCTTTCGTCAACGCGCAGACCGTTTGCCCTGAATGCGTCCAGAACATCATTTTCGCGGGGAATAATAATGCCCGAGGTAATGAAGACCGCTCCGTCGTTCATAAAACCGCGGATGTCTTCGCAGAGTTTAATTATTATATCGGCAACGATATTTGCCGTAATAATATCATATTTACCGCTGACCTTATCGGTCATTGAGCCGCGCAGAACTCTGTACCGCGGCTCATCAAAGCCGTTCATCCTGCCGTTTTCCTTCGCTGTCTTGACCGCGAGCGCGTCAATATCAACTCCGACAGCGCTGTCTGCGCCGAGAAGCAGCGAACTGACGGAAAGGATTCCGCTTCCGCATCCGATATCAAGAACGCTTTTCCCGGGATAAGCGTATTTTTCAAGTGATTCAAGGCACAGACGGGTTGTGTCGTGTGTGCCTGAGCCGAAAGCGAGTCCCGGCTCAAGATGAAGCACCGCCCTTGAGCCCGCCTCGTATTTTTCCTCCCAGACGGGATGAATCAGCAGGCGTTCTCCGACGGGCATCGGTTTGAAATATTTCTTCCAGTTGTTTTCCCAGTCGGCGTTTTTGCAGATTGTTTCATCTATTTCGTAATCAATGTTTTCCGCTTCAAATCTTTCCCTCAGAAAAGAAACCGCTTCGGCGGGATTTTCTTCGGGTGAAATATAAACGTGGATTATTCCCTTTGACCTGTCCTTCGCAAGCAAATCCTCATCAATCAGGTCAATTCGCGCTATTTCCCACGCTTCCTGCTCAAGGGTTCTGTAATCCTCAATATAGATGCCGTAAGGAACAACCATCTGCGTTATATCGCCGGCTCTGTCAACATCATCCGCGGGAACAGTGATTCTTATTTCGGTCCAGTCAGCCATAGTTACCTCTATCAATTAAGTTCCACTCCGCCGTCACCGGAGCGGCCGTGATTATATAATATTCTGTTGTCAAGCGCCCACTGCTTGCCCGTGAATTCACCGGGCTCAACAGAGAATACGGAAGACGAGAACTCATACATTTTTGCGTCAAAATCGTCAAGCATCGCGAGAACCTGCGCTTCAATTGTCATCGGCAGTTTGGCGGCGCCGTATTCGGGAATGCCGTGATGGGAAATCAGCATGTGCTCAAGCAGCATAAGAGTATCGTCGCTGATTCCCGTTTCCCTGCCGACCCTGTCAATTTCTATAGCGCCCATAACAAGGTGGCCTATCAGGTTTCCCTGAACGGTGTAATCGCCGGGCACTCCTGTTTCGGCTGAGTCGATTTCCCAGATTTTCGCGATATCGTGAAGAATGATTCCGGAACAGAGCAGGTCGTAATTCACATAAGTATAAATATTGCAGACCGAGGCGGCAAGACGAAGAATGGACAGCGTATGCATAAGCAGTCCGCCTCTTATGGCGTGATGCAGAGCCTTTGCCGCGGGCCAGTAGATGAGTTTATCCTCATATTTTTCGATTATGCACATAACGAGTTTTTTAAGCTCCTCATCGCTGAAACCGAAAACAATATTACGGATTTCATCAAGCATCTGGTCACCCGGAAGGCATGCGGACGGCACATAATCGTCTATCCTGACATTGTCTTCAGGCTTAACCTTGCGGATACGGTCAATTCTGAACTGATGTGTGTCGTTGAAGGGAACAATCTGTCCTCTGACCTTGACAAAATCGAACTTATTGAAAACCATCGCGGGAGATTCTTTGTAATCCCAGAGCTTCGCGACCATTTCTCCGCTGTTGTCGGATATTACCATGTCAAGGTAGGCGGAACCCTTTGCCGTTATTTTTTTCTCGACACTGCGTATCAGGCAGAACCCTTCGACGGTCTGGCTGCCCGGTATAAGCCGGAAATTCATACTTATCACTCCGTTTCAAAGTTCATCTTCATTCACTTAAATATCATATTTATACAGCGTATTTTTCGGAATACGCGTTATATTCTCTCCTGAAGCCCTCACTGTCCTCCTTGAGCGCGCGGATGGATTCGTGAAGATTCATATTGTGGTTCGCGACATCGATTATCGTGCCCGCAACATTGGAGCAGTGATCCGATGTTCTCTCGAAGTTTGTCAGCAAATCAGACCAGACAAAGCCCGCGTCAATGGTGCATTCTTCCTTCTGAAGACGGATAATGTGGTTAAGACGGAGCTTTTCCTTGAGGTCGTCGATAACCTGCTCAAGCGGCTCAACCGTTACGGCAATTTCAAGAGCGTTGTTGACAAACGCCAGATAGGAGAGATTGACTATCTCCTCAACCGCGGCGATTATGGTCTTTATTTCCTTCTCCGCCTCTCCGCTGAAGACTATCTCCTTGTCCCTCATCTCCTCGGCGGATTCGAGAATATTGACCGCGTGATCGGATATTCGCTCAAAGTCACCGATCAGTTTGAGAAGTTCCGCCGCCTCACGGCTGTCACGGTTGCTTATGTCATAGCGGCTTACCTTTACAAGATAAGAGCTGAGAGCGTCCTCGTAATGGTCGCTCTTTTCTTCATCCTCCCTGATATTCTTTGCCTTTTCCTCCGAATAGTTAAAAATGCATCGCATCGCGTCGGATATTGACTCAACGGCAAGGGACGCCATTTCAATCGTCAGTATGCGGCACTGTTCAATGGCGAGAGTCGGAGTGGCGAGAAGTCTTTCATCAAGCTCGAACTCCGCCACGGTATCCTTCTTCGACGCGGGAAGGATTTTCATAACCGCTTTTTCGAGAAGCGATGACGCCGGAAGGACAATCAGCATAGTCAGCACATTGAAAACAGTGTGGCTGAGCGCTATTCCGTAAAGAGTAACCGGGTTTTTAAGAAAAGCGGGGGCAAGCGTTGCCTTGACCGCCCAGAACACCGCAACCCAGATTACCGTTCCGAATATATTGAAAAGCAGATGGGCAAGAGCCGCTCTCTTACCGTTTTTGGTGGCTCCGATTGCGGAAATAATCGCCGTAATACAGGTACCTATATTCTGACCCATTACAATCGGGATTGCCGCTGCCCAGGAAACCTGACCCGTAACGGCAAGCGCCTGTAAAATACCGATTGAAGCGGCGGATGACTGAATTGCCGCCGTGATAACCGTACCGACAACAACACCCATCAGGGGATTGTCAAATATAAGAAGCATACGGCTGAAGCCGGGCATCTCCGTCAGCCCGTCAACCGATGACGCCATTGCGGTCATACCGCTCATAAGAGTGGCAAAACCGAGTAAAATCGTGCCGATGTCCTTTGTCTTTGTTTTTTTGGAAAACATATACATTATAATTCCGGCAAAGGCGAGCACGGGAGTGAACGAGGTGGGCTTGAGAAGCCGTAAAAAGAATGAACCGGTTCCGCTGATTCCGTTAAGCGAAAGAATCCAGCCGGTTGCCGTGGTTCCGACATTCGCGCCGATTATTATATTTATCGCCTGGGCGAGTGTCATAATTCCGGAGTTTACAAAGCCGACCACCATAACCGTGGTTGCCGACGAGGACTGCGTCACCACCGTGACGCCCATACCCGTAATTACTCCGCCTGCTTTGCTTCCGGTTATTTTACCGAGCAGGCTCTTAAGACTTCCGCCCGCTCTTTTTTCAAGAGCGGTTCCCATTATATTCATGCCGAAAAGGAAGAGCGCAAGCCCTCCCAGAATCGTCAGAACATCAAATAAATCCATAGATTTCTCCGTATTAAGTATTCCCTCTGCTACCGGTCGAATCCGTCGGTAAAGTCGGGATAATTTGAAATGTCATTTTCGGGTGACTTCGGGTCATAAACCTCAGGCGGCTCGTTTTTTGTTATCCGCATATCACCCGCGCTCAGGTTGTTTATCGCTCTGAATCCGAACCTGAAAATAAAAATAATGAACGGGACAAACAGCGCGCTGTACCACCCTGCAGTAGTGAGAAAATCGTAGGTGCCGTGAACAAAAGCGGGCGCCAGCAGGGTTTTTATCATTGATTTCTTCGCAAGAGCCGGATTGCCCATATTGTCGAAATACTTTGCCGCGCCGTACCATATTCCCATAAACACGCCGAAACAGGCGTGACCGGGCACAGCCGTAACCGCTCTGATAACGGCGGTCATAAAGCCGTACCGGACAACATATCCGATATTTTCCCACAGGGCAAATCCGAGTGAAACAAATGTCGAATACACAACCGCGTCAAAGCGGCAGTTGAAATGCGCGCTGTTCCAGGTCCTCAGACGCAGCAGCGCGAGCTTTGCTCCCTCTTCCGCGAATGCCACGAGACCGTAAAACAGGATAATATTGTACAGCACCGTTTCCTTATGAAAAACAGCATTGAGAAGCGTTATTCCGATTTCTTCGACCACCTGGGCGATACCTGTTGAAAAAACGCCGAGCAGCAGCAGTGAAACAAGAAATCCCGCCGGCTCTTTCTCAATACTGTCCGTTTTATAGATTTTAACCATTAATATGACTGCCGGCAATACAGCGGCGACAATCAATAACGGGTTAGCTGTCAGAAGATACATACCGGTCGCTGAATATTGTTTCTCCGTTGCAGTCGATTCCGACATAAACGGGGAAATCATCAAGTTCAAGGCGTTTTACGCTCTCGCATCCGAGCTCGTGAAACGCGATTTCTTCACAGGATACAATGCCTTTCGCGCAGAGCGCTCCCGCTCCGCCGACCGCGCAGAAATAAACCGCTTTGTTTCTGACTATCGCTTTCCTGACCTCCTCGCTGCGCTTTCCCTTGCCTATCATCGCGGCAAGTCCGAGGTCGAGCAGGCGGGGAGAATAGGGGTCCATTCTGCCCGATGTGGTAGGCCCGCAGCTCCCGATCGGAAGTCCTTCCGGCGCGGGGGTGGGACCCGCGAAATAAATGCAGGCATCCTTTAAATCGAACGGAAGCTCCCCTCCCTCATCAAGCAGGGCGAAAATCTTTTTATGCGCGGCGTCCCTTGAAGTATATGCGGTACCGCTGAGAATGACTCTGTCGCCCGCTTTGAGCAAGGGGATATACTCTCGTATTTCCGATAGATTGAATTTATACGAATTCATCTTATTCACCGGTTGACAATTCCGAAGAACACTTTGAAAGGCTTTCAATAAGGCGGTCAACATTCTCCTTTACGGATGAAAGCGACTCATCGAAAATCCTGCGTGACTCGGCAATACGCTCTTTCGCGGCAAAGATTTCCCCGGTTGCCTCACCGAGCGCTCCGTGCGCGTCGTTTATGGCTTTATCGGCGGTTTTCCTTGCGCCGGCGATAAGTGAATCGGAATAACGTATGGCATCCTGAATAAGCGCGTTTGACTTATCCTCGGTCGCCTTTGCGTATTCGTTTTCAAGAGCTTCGTATTTTTCACCGATTGAGTCCAGCTCGTGCCTGAGCTCCTCGGCTGCCGCTTCGTTTCTGTTTGCTCTCGCGGCTGCTTCCGAGCAGGATTTTGAGAGTTTTTCATTTTCCGCTCTCAGGGCTTCGATTGTCTTTGTAAGTTCCTCTGTTTCTTTCCGGGCGCTCTCATAATCATCCATAAGCGTTCCGTTTTCGGAACATTCGGCGCTCTTTGCCCTGAGTTCTTCAGCAAGAGCGACATTCTCACTCTGGAGTTTTTCAATATAGTTGAGAACGTCTTCTCTCCTGAAACCGCCGAAAAGCGATCTCTTCAGAATTCTTTCGTTATCCATTTCCAATTCCTTATTTTTTAAGTGAAACTGCTTTTTTCGCCTTCTCGGCAATATTTGCCGCGTCAAGGCCGAACAGATGGAGAAGCTCGACAGCGGGGCCGGACTTTCCGAAAGTATCGTTTACGCCGACTCTTACAACGGGAACGGGTGCGCCGCTTTCGCAGAGCGCCTCGCAGACCGCTGAACCGAGTCCGCCGATAATATTATGCTCCTCGGCGGTAACAGCGCAGCCGGTCTTTACTGCGGAGCGGCATACTGTTTCAGCGTCGAGCGGTTTGATTGTATGAACATTGACGATTTCGGCGTCAATTCCGTCAGCGGCGAGAAGTTTTCTTGCTTCTATCGCTTCGTTGACCATAAGACCTGTCGCGAAAATCGTCACATCTTTGCCTTCGCAGAGAGTAACTGCCTTGCCCCACTCGAATTTGTAACTGTCATCAAATACGCAGGGAACGGCAAGACGGCCGAATCTCATATAGACGGGGCCGTTGTAATCCGCTGCCGCAAGAACGGCGGCTCTTGCCTCAACGGCATCCGCGGGATTGATAATTGTCATGCCGGGAATGGTTCTCATAAGACCGATATCTTCGCAGCACTGATGGCTAGCGCCGTCTTCACCGACGGAAATACCCGCGTGGGTCGCGCCGATTTTGACATTGAGATGAGGATAACCGATTGAGTTTCTCACCTGCTCAAACGCTCTGCCTGCCGCGAACATCGCAAATGTGCTCGCGAAAACCGTATAACCGGTTGTGGAGAGACCTGCCGCAATACCCATCATATTACTTTCGGCTATTCCGGTATCAATGAATCTGTCGGGAAAAGCTTTCTTGAACATTCCCGTTTTTGTCGCGGCGGCAAGGTCGGCATCGAGGACCACAACCTTATCGTTCTTTTCGCCGAGTTCCACAAGTGCTTTACCGTATGCTTCACGGGTAGCCATTTTAATTACTTCAGCCATTGTTCATCTCTCCTTTCTTATGCTTCAAGTTCTTTAAGCGAGGCGCTGAGCTCGGCCATTGCCTGCTCATACTGCTCCGCGTTGGGAGCGGTGCCGTGCCATCCGACCTGATTTTCCATATAGGAAACGCCTTTGCCCTTGATGCTCTTTGCAAGAATGAGGGTCGGCTTTCCTTTGAACTGCTTTGCCGCATTGAACGCGGCGTCAATTTCGTCGAATGAATGCGCGTCTATCTCGATGACATTCCATCCGAACGCCTTGAATTTTTCGTTGATGGGATAGGGGGAGTTGACTTCGGCGCAGGTGCCGTCAATCTGAAGGTCGTTGTTGTCAACGACGGCAACGAGGTTGTCAAGTCCCTTTGACGAAGCGTACATTGCCGCTTCCCAGACCTGGCCTTCCTCAAGTTCTCCGTCACCGAGAACGGTGTAAACACGGAAACTCTTTCCGGCAAGCTTTGCTCCGAGAGCCATTCCGCAGGCGGCGGAAATGCCCTGTCCGAGTGAACCGGTGCTCATATCGACGCCGGGGGTGTACTGTATGCTGGGATGTCCCTGGAGTTTGGAGTCGCTCTTTCTGAGTGTACGGATCCATTCCTGAGGAAAGAAGCCCTTGAGAGCAAGGACAGCGTAAAGCGCAGGTGCCGCATGGCCCTTTGAAAGGACGAATCTGTCTCTGTTTTCGTCCTTGGGATTTGCAGGATCGACATTCATGTGATTGAAATAGAGATAGGTGATGATGTCAACGCATGAAAGTGATCCGCCGGGATGACCGGACTTTGCGTTGGCGACGCCTTCGATGATTTCCATTCTCGCCTTGCAAGCCGTGATTTTCAACTGCTTTCTTGTAACTGTATCCATACAGCCACCTCCTGTAAAAGTTTATGACATTAAAATTTGTTTTTTTCCAGATATTCGAGGAAATCCGCAACAGCGCCCTTGTTGCAGTGGCAGGCGACAAACTCGGCAAGCGACTTGAGCTTGCTCGGCGCCTGTCCGCAGCAGGCGGGAACGGAAACGCTTTTCAGCATATCGAGATCGTTATAGTAATCTCCTATGCCCGCCGTCTTGTCGCGGTCTATTCCCATAATCTCGGCGAGTTTAAGCACTGCCGAGCCTTTATTGACTTTTTCCGGCATAATCTCAATCGAAAACGGCGAGGTAACAACGACGTCACATCCGTTGTCGGGAAGCGCTTTGAGCTTTTTCTTCGCTTCGCTTACCCTCCAGGGCGGGCCGTTGACTATAACTTTTCCCCATTCGCCCTTCGGCACCTTTTCGATGTCAAACACAAACCTGTGCGTAAGTCTGTCAACAATAACATAAATCACGCTCCAGAGTCCGGCGCCGGAAATATAAATATTATCCTTGGTGAACACCATGGCGTCGAGAGTGGGGAACCTTTTTCTGACTTTGATTATGTTTTCCATTCCCTTTTCGCTTATCGGGGAATAGTAAATGTAATCGCCCTTTGTAAAATCATATATCCCCGCGCCGTTTGTAACAACAGCCGGGGTGTGTATGGGCAATTTCGAATAATGGCGGAACATTGACTCGGGATTGCGACTTGACGCTAAAGTGAAATGACCTCCGCGGCTGACAAAATCGGTAATCGCCCTGAGATTTCTTTCAGGCAATTTGCGTTTTTTATTATTCAGCGTCCCGTCAATATCCGAAGCGACGAGCCATGATGCGTACTTTGATTTCAAATCCATTACTGTCTCCTTAACGAGGAAAGAAAATTGCTGAAATAATCCGGCAGAGGCGCCTCGATTCTTATCCTTTCGCCGGTAACCGGGTGAGTGAATCCCAGAACCGCGGCGTGAAGGCACTGGCCGCCGGATATCGCCGGTGTTCCTCCGGGGCCGTAAACGGTATCCCCGGCAACCGGATGGCCTATATAAGCCATATGCACTCTTATCTGATGCGTTCTGCCCGTTTCAAGGCGGCATCCGATATATGAAAAGCCGTCAAATTCTTCAAAAACCTCATAGTGGGTGACGGCGTTTTTTGAGTTTTTTTCGGTGACGCACATCTTCTTGCGGTCCGCCGCGCTCCTTCCTATCGGAGCGTCAACGGTGCCTTTGCTTTCCCTGAGTCTGCCGTGAATAACCGCTCTGTATTCTCTGTCGAGCGAATGTTCGCGTATCTGACCGGAAAGTGATATATGCGCCCTGTCGGTCTTCGCGACAAGCAAAAGACCGCTTGTGTCCTTGTCTATCCTGTGAACAATACCGGGACGGATTATGCCGTTTATGCCGGAAAGCGAGTCACCGCAGTGCCACAGCAGGGCATTGACGAGGGTGCCCGAGTAATTTCCGGGGGCGGGATGAACGACCATTCCGCGCGGCTTGTTCACAACAAGCAGACTGTCATCCTCATACATAATATCGAGAGGAATGTTTTCTTTTTCGATTTTCAGGTGCTCGGGTTCCGGAACCGTGAACTCAATTTCATCTCCCGCTTTCGGCCTGAAATTCTTGGCTATGTTTTTGCCGTTGCATGTGACAAGGCCTTCGGTGAGAAGATTCTGAACAAACGAGCGGGAGTATTCTTCAAGAACACAGGAGAGAATTTTATCAACCCTCTCCTGTGAAAAGCCCTCATCGACTTTAAAAGATACCGGCTCGTTATATTCAATTGAATTAATCTTTTCGGTCATCGTTCTCCGCCTTGCCGTCTTTCGCCTGTTTTTTCTCCTGTATCAGAGCGTAAATCTCATAGCAGATGAGAAGCACCGCGGAAACCGTAATGAAACAGTCCGCGACATTGAAAACGGCGAATTTCATAAACAGCGGCTCAATAAAATCGACAACGTAACCGTTCATTATCCTGTCGATAACATTACCGATACCGCCGGCAACAATCATAATCAGACAGGCGCTGACAAACAGCGACTTGTTTTTTCTCGCCATCAGCACAAAAAGGCACAGAATGATAACAAGCACGGTAAAGACGGTCAGCACGGCGGTGCTGTCCGAAAAAATGCTGAATGCCGCGCCGGTATTTTCAACATACCGGAATCTGAAAAGGCCGCCTAAAAATTCGTATGTGGTTCCGTCGCTCAGACGCGAAACCGCGACCGCCTTGGTCACACGGTCCGCCGCGATGAGCGCGGAAATAATCAAAACCGATATAAACTGAAACATGAATATCAGTCAAACAAGCTGTCAAAAAGCGATGAAATGTCATCGTCATCTTCCGCGGCGCCTGAATCGGTACCGGGAATATTGAGATCGTCCATGCCGTCAAGATCGACTTTGAAATCATTGAAGAAATCATCCTGAGTGTTTTCCGCGGCGGCGGGTTCCTCCTCGGCCTTCTCGGGAATAACAGGTTCATATTCTTCGATTTCTTCCGCGGGAGCTTCGGCTGCGGGGCTTTCTTCGGGTGTTTCTTCGGCGGTTCCCGTGAAATCGGGAATTGAAACATCCGGATTGATATCATCTATATCCGCCGCTATGCCGAAATCGGAATCTCCGTCATCAAAAAGACTGAGAATATCATCAAGGTCTTCTTCCTGCTCTGAAACGGGAGCCGCGGGAACTTCCTCTGCGGCGGGAGTTACGGCAGCAGGTGTTTCGGCCTGAACCGGAGCCTCAACGGGCTGAGCGGCTCTTGACTTGGAAACTATCGGAGCGGCTTCCTCGGGAGTGATCTCTCCGTTGCAGAGCATCTCAACCATGGTTCTGAATTTTTCAAGTTCGGACTTTACCTTGGAAAGCTCCGCGGTGTAGAACTCGTAATCCTTCTTGCTTGTGCCGATGATACTCTCGCTCTGTCTGTTTGCCTCGCCGATAATACTGCTTGCCTGATCCTGCGCGCGGGCGATGGTCTGGCCGGCTTCTGCCTCGGCTCTCTCTTTTATTGACGCTACCGCGCTCTTGGCATTGGTGACGATATCCCCTGCCTGTGCGCGGGCGGCGTTTGAAAGCTCAAGCGCCTGCTTTTCCGCAGCTTCGCTGATTTCTTTTGCTCTGCTTTCAGCGTCGGCAACAAGCCCGGTTGCCTTTTCATTCGCGCTTCTGCTTACGTCCTCAGCCATTCTGTGAGCGTCAAGAAGCGCGGATTTGATTGCATCCTCATCCTTGCGGTAGCTTTCCACTTTATCGGCAAGGATACTTATCTTCTTGATAAGAGCGGTATTCTGCTCCGCAAGCTCCTGATAAGCTTCGCCTACAACAGAAAGGAATGCGTCAACCTCATCGGCATTGTATGCGCCTGTGCTGACAGGCGTGAATTTAGCGTTGGTAATCTGTTCGGGTCTGAGCATTATTATTCACCCTCTCTTGTTAAAAATCTTCCTCATTGCCCGTTGCTCCGCCGAACTCTTCACCGAGTTCGCCTGTTACGGGAACGTTATTGGGAGTTATGATATATGCTCTGCCGGCAACCTTTTTGAAGTCGCCGTCATTCGCATAGGAAACACCGTAAAGTACGTCGATTATTCTCTGAGCAACATCATTGGGGCAGGACTCAAGGTTCAGGACCACTATTCTCTTGTCCTTGAGAATATCCGCTACCTTGTTGACTTCTTCAAATCTGTCAATCTTCTGGAATACTACCTTGGGTCTGACGGGATTTGAACCCTTCTGTGAATTGATGTTTACAACGTTTGAATTTCTTTCGCTTCTGGTATGGAACACCTGAGTTCTCTGCGCCGGCTGTGAAACGGGTTCATTGTTTTCCGCTCCGGGTGCATAGTCAAAATCATCGTCATAATCCTGACCCGCGCTGTCTCCGTAAGTTTCGTCCGATGTGTTGATCCAACCGGTTATTTTGTCTTTGATGCTCATAAGTTTTTCCTCCTTAATATCGCCACCGCCTATGACGGTATTTTATATGTTTCAATGTTTGTCCGAATAAATTCTCGGACCGAATATCGCGGAGCCCACTCTGACGAGATTCGCTCCACCGAGAATAGCGGTTTCATAATCGCCCGACATTCCCATAGACAAAAAGTCCATGTATATATTATCTCTTTTTTTACTGTCAATGTCAATAAAGAGTTTATACATATTTTCAAAAATATTTAATAATTTAAGGTTATTTTCGCAAATCGGAGCCACACACATCAGTCCGCACACCCTGATTCCGTCAATTTCGGATATTTCTTCGGCTTTTTCCTCGGTTTCGTGAATATCGAAACCGAACTTGCTTTCCTCATTTCCGACATTGACTTCAATCAGAATTTTCTGGGTAATGCCGTGATTTCTCGCCTGCTTCGCGATTTCGTTCGCTATTGAGAGCGAGTCAACCGACTGAATGACATCGACCTTCCCGATTATTTTTTTGACCTTGTTTGACTGAAGATGGCCTATCAGATGCGGCGAAACCCCGTCAAGATTCAGTTCGGGTTCCTTTTCGAGAAACTCCTGAACGCGGTTTTCTCCTATCAGGTCAACTCCCGATTTTATCGCGTGATTTATTCTCGCGCTGTCAACGGTTTTGGTGACCGCCATAAGATGAACGTCCTCCGGCTTTCTTCCGGACCTGACAGCCGCCTGCGCTATTCTTTCGTTGATAACCTTAAGATTTTCCTCAATATCAATAAACGAAGGGTCAATCGATGACTTTTCCATTTTCAAGCTCCTTTCCGGAATAAACAATTTCGTCATACTGGGCAAGCCAGCCCGGAACCCCTGTTCTGTCCTCCGCGACAACAAAGTCGTCGTTGGAATACAACTCCTTTATACGGTTGAATTTTATGAGGTTTCCTTCTTTGATGTAAACGCCTTCGACGGATTCTTTCTTTAAGGAGCCGTCCTTCTGCCTGACATCCTCATTTGAAAACCTTATCGCGTCTTTTCTGATCCTGATGCCGGTGTAGTTTCTGACAACTATTTTTCCCGTGACTTTGCGCAAACCTGCAAGCGTTTCATTCATAAAAGAACATTTGAAAACGGCAAGACATTTTCCGTCATCGGTGAGCCGTTTGATATAAAGCCGCGCGGCTATCGGATCGGAATCGCCGAACATAAGACTCATATTTCTGCCCGCTTCCACTCCGGACAGCTCATCGGCGGGAACTACGCAGGCGGCATACCATTCAAAGCCGTTTATGATTTTGCCGACTGTGTTTTCGGGCACTTCGCTTTTATCCGCTTCAAGCGCCTTTTCGAGTTTTTCGGGAGTCAGGGAATCTATCTTGTCAAAGCTCAGCGTCTTTTCAAATCCGTCAAGATGTCCGGCGTAAAATCCCGCCTTGGTGGCGGAAACCGTTCCGAGAGGTTTGACCGAGGTGAGCTTTGAAATCTGCTTTTTGAGGGCCGCTATCTGCTTTGAGCAGTCAACCTCCTCGCCGAGAGATATTCTCTTTCTGGAAAAGTTTTCGCTGAATGAAATTTCATCCGCGGCAAGAGATTTGTAGTCATTGTAATAGACCGCGTCGAGCATTGAGAAGAAATCGCCGTCTATCTCGCCCGTCAGTTTGCCGAGGTCGAGATTTGCCAGACGCGCCTGCGAATTTATTTTTTCGTATGCTTCAAGCTTCTTTTTCAGGGAGAGGGACTCGGAGTAGTTTTCCGCGTCTTCTTCATTTGAAAATACCGCCGCTATCTTGCTTCCGTTGCTGACTTTGCCGCCGCTCTTGGCAAGAGATACCACGACGCCCTTTTTGTCCGCCTTGAGTATTTCCTCCTCACGGATTATGAAGAAACGGGCGTCCGCTGTTTCGGAGACCGTGTGAACATAGGCGGTTTCCGTCTTGTAATTGCTTTCGGCGGATCTGTAAATGTTGATACCGAGGTAACCTATGATTATTACCACAACCGCAACCGAGAGTATTTTGACAACTCTGTCGCTCTTCATACGTTCATCTCCCTTCAATGATTTTCATTGCCGCTTCAAGCAGTTCTTCATCCGAAGCGTAATCGTCTATATATAAAAATTTCATTCGTTCGTCCCGCCTGAACCAGGTAAGCTGACGCTTGGCATAGCGTCTTGTCTGCATTTTCAGGCGCTCAACGCATTCCTCAAGTGTGCTCTCGTTTTCAAGAAACGGTCTCAGTTCCTTGTATCCTATCGCCTGAACCGCCGTGCCGCCCGGATTGCTTTCGAAAAAGCGCTTTGCCTCTTCGAGAAGTCCGCGCTCAAGCATAATGTCAACCCTGCGGTTTATTCTGTCATAAAGCACACCGCGGTCTCTCGCGTCAAGGCAGATTGCCGTAAGACTGTAAGGCGACGGTTCCGTTCTCGAAAGCTCATTCTGGAGCGTCTTTGTCCTGCCTGTCGCGTGATATATTTCGAGAGCTCTCATTATCCTGCCGAGATCCTTTTCGTGCAGCACGGAAGCGGCTTCGGGATCAATCTCCGAAAGCTCTTTCAGCAGCGCGCCGGTCCCTTCCTTTTCCGCTCTTTGTCTTAACTGCTCACGGTAAGCTGTATCGGTTTCTTCATCAATAAACCTGATGTTGTCAACGAGCGAAGTATAATAGAGCCCGGTGCCGCCGACCAGAACGGGTGTCCGCCCGCGGTCACGGATATCGTTTATCGCGTCTTTCGCCGCTTTGCAGTAAGCCGCGACGCTGAAGGTTTCACCGGGTGAAACAAAACCGATAAGATGATGCCTCACTCCGCTCATTTCATTCTCATCCGGCTTTGCCGTCGCGATATCCATTCCCCTGTAAATCTGCATTGAGTCGCAGGAAACCGCTTCGCCGTTTATTCTTTTGCAGACGCTGACCGCGAGGGAGGTTTTTCCCGAAGCGGTCGGACCGACTATCGCGATGAGAGGAATCTTATATTCTGCCAAAATTTTTCTCCAACTCTCTCTGTGTCATCTCAATCAATACGGGTCTGCCGTGGGGGCAGTAACGTATATCGGGCATTGAAAACAACTGCAGAGCAAATTTTTCCATTTCATACTCCGATGTGAAATTCCCCGCCTTGATTGCGCTGCGGCAGGCAACGGAGTGATAAATCCAGTCAAGTTTTTCAAACATGACATCCTGTTTCTTGTCAACAAATCTGCCCGCTATCTCGGACAGGATACCCGGAACATCGTCAAAGCTCAGTTCCATCGGGCACTCTCTGACTATGACGGTCCCGTTTCCGAAATCCTCCACCTCAAATCCGGCGCCGTTGATGACATCGATATTGTCAATAACCGCAGCGTATTCATCTTTAGGCAGATTGACCGTAACGGGAACGAGCAGAACCTGCGGAGACCTGTCGCCGCTTTGCTTTTTCAGCCGTTCGTAAATAATACGCTCGTGCGCGGCATGCTTGTCGATTATAATCAGTTTCTTCTTGTATTCGCAGATAATGTAGGTCGAAAACGCTTCTCCGACAAGTCTGAAACCGTCCGGGTCAAATCCGTTTTCAGCCGGCGCTCCGGCAGCGGGCTCCTCCGGAGTTTCTTTGTTTCCGGAAGGGGAGTTGAGAAGAATGTCCTCAGTGCTTGTCAGCGACTCATCGTCATCGGCGAGTTTATCCTCGGGAGAATGAGCCGTCATCACGGTCTTTACCGGATTATACGGGACCGGCTCGGGAAGGCGCTCCGGCTTTTCAAACTTTTTCTTTTCGTTATCCGGTGTCACGGATACAGGCGGTGTCACGGGAATATGCCGATAGAAGTCATCGCCCCGGGGTTTCAGTTTAATCTGCTCCGCGGGAGCGGGCGGTTTTTCAGTATAACCGACCGGGAAAGTAAACGGTTTCGTTTCCTTTCTTTGAATCTGATGAGGTGTGTCGCCCTCGGCAAGGGCGTTTTTAACCGCTCCGAAAACCGCGTTGAACACGGGCCTTTCATCGCTGAAGCGCACCTCGGTTTTTGCCGGGTGAACATTTACGTCAACCGTTGACGGGCTGACTTCAAGATTAATTATACAAGACGGAAACTTGCCGACCATGATGCTGTTCTTATAACCTTCCGAAACGGCGGCGCTTCCCGTGCCTGTTTTCACATATCTGCCGTTAAGGAAGAAAAACTGCATATTTCTGTTTGGTCTTGAAAATTCCGGCTTTGATATGAATCCGTATGCCCTGACACCCGCCTGAGTGTTTTCACAGGGTATCAGCTGAGAGGCAAACTCTTTGCCGAATACCTCTCGGATACAGGTAAACAAATCTCCTTTTCCGCTTGTGAAAAGCGCCTGCTTTCCTTCACGGATAAAGCGGAATGAAATTTCGGGATGCGACAGCGCGGTTCTGTCGATAACTGCGGCAACCGCGTTCGCTTCGGTGACGTCTTTTTTGAGAAATTTCATTCTCGCGGGAGTTTTAAGAAAAAGATCGCGGACAGTGACCGTCGTTCCCTTGGGACAGCCGGCATCGTCGAGAAGAATCTCCTCGCCGAACTCGACACAGTATCTCGTTCCGACGGTACCGTCGCCGGTGCCACTCAAAACATCAACCTTCGACACCGACGCGATGCTCGGAAGCGCCTCGCCCCTGAAGCCGAGGGTAAGAATTGAATTGAGATCGTCTGCTGTGGTAATCTTGCTTGTCGCGTGACTGATAAACGCCGTGCGCATATCCTCTCTCGCTATGCCCGAACCGTTATCCGTTATGCGGATATAACTTATTCCGCCGTTTCTGATTTCGAGAGTGATTGTGTCCGCGCCCGCGTCAATTGAATTTTCGAGGAGTTCCTTGACAACGGATGCCGGTCTTTCAACCACTTCGCCCGCGGCGATAAGCTCGGCAAGATATTTGGGCATTACATTGATTTTTGCCATAGAGAACTCCTTTCTTTTATTCTGCCAGGGATGCCAGCTCGTAGAGCGTCTGCATCGCCTCAATCGGTGTTAAAGTATTGATATCAATATTCCTGAGTCTGTTGCGGATAATATCGTCGTTTGAAGACGCGAATGAAATCTGGTTTTCATCCGCTTCGCCGGGCTTTGTTCCGAAAACAATGGGTCTTCCGCTTTCCTTTTCGATTTCCTCAAGCACGACCTTTGCCCTTTCGACCACCGCCGCCGGCACTCCGGCAAGCTTTGCGACCTCAATGCCGTAGCTGCCGTCTGCGCATCCGGGAACGATGCGGCGCAGAAATGTGATGTCATCCCCGCGTTTCTTGACGGCGATATTATAGTTCTTCACGCCTTCAATCTTATTTTCAAGCTCGGTCAACTCGTGATAATGAGTCGCGAACATCGTTTTCGCGCCCAGCCGTTTTTTATCGGCCGTGTATTCCAGCACGGCTCTCGCGATGCTCATTCCGTCATAGGTTGAGGTGCCTCTGCCGATTTCGTCAAAAATAATAAGACTCTTCGCCGTAGCGTTTTTGAGTATATCGGCAACCTCGCTCATTTCGACCATAAATGTGGATGAGCCCGATGAAAGATCGTCCGACGCGCCTATTCTCGTATAAATTCCGTCAACTATACACAGCCGCGCGGACTCCGCGGGTACAAATGAACCCGCCTGAGCCATAAGGCAGATAAGGGCAACCTGGCGCATAAATGTCGATTTTCCCGCCATATTGGGGCCGGTAATTATAGCGCAGCGGTTGTCTTTGTTATCAAGGAAGGTGTCATTCGGAACAAACGGATAGTCTATCATCTGTTCAACAACGGGATGACGGCCTTCTTTTATGATTATTTCTGCGCCCGCATTCATTTCGGGGCAGACATAACCGTTGTTTCTCGCGACAACGGCAAACGAGCGAAGCACATCGAGGGAGGCGATGTTCGCCGCCGTCTGCTGAATTTCAAAAAGTTTTGACGCGACCTTCGCCCTGACGGAATCAAATATTTCAAACTCGAGATGCGCTATTCTTTCCTGCGCTCCGAGCACCTTGCTTTCAAGTTCCTTGAGTTCCTGGGTTATGAACCTTTCGCAGTTGGTAAGGGTCTGCTTTCTGATATAGTCATCCGGAACGAGTTCTTTGAATGAATTGCTGACCTCGATATAATAACCGAACACGCGGTTATAGCCGATCTTCAGCTTTTTGATACCCGTTCTTTCCTGCTCTCTCGCCTGAATCTCGGCAAGATAGCCTCTGCCGTTGTTGACAATATCGCGCAGCTCGTCAAGCTCGGCGTTGAAGCCGTCTTTAATCATTCCGCCCTCACGCACCGTAAACGGCGGGTCCTCGACTATTGCCCTTTCGCAAAGGTCTGTGATTTCCTCAAGCGGATATATGCCGTCGTGAATACTGCCGAGCATCGAGCACGAGCATCCGGAAATCTTTTCGCGGATTGGCGGCATTCTTTTAAGGGTTGCCGCGAGAGCGTTCAGTTCTCTCGCGTTCGCATTTCCGTATGATATGCGGGTTATAAGACGCTCCATATCCTGACAGCCGTTAAGCAGCTCGCCTATATCGTCGCAAAGGACCGGAGATTCAAACAGCTCGCTGACGGCGTTATGCCTTTTGGTGATGCCGCCGATATTGAGCAGCGGCTGTTCAATCCAGGAGCGGAGTTTTCTTTTGCCCATGGAGGTTTCGGTCTTATCAAGAACCCAGAGCAGCGAACCGCGTTTTTCACGGCTCCTGAGGGTTTCGGTGATTTCGAGATTGTTAAGCGCCGAAACATCAAGACGCATAAAGCTGTCATCACCGTAATATTCGATTTTTGATATATTGTCAAGTTCGTGCTTCTGCACTCTTCTGAGATAATTCAGCGACACGCCGGCGGCGCATGCGGCGGCGGGAACATCGCCGGGCAGAATATCCGAAACGGAAGCGACCTTGAAATGATTCGTAAGTGTCTGAGCCGTAACCGACGGGTCGAATTCCTCATCTTCGAGCAGCTCGCAGTTTGCGGAGGAAAGTTTGTTTTTGATGAAATCTGTAACCTGACCGAGTTTAAGCACTCCGGAATTGATTATGACCTCGCGCGGAGCAAATCTGCCGAGCTCGTTGATAACCGCCTTGGAGCAGTTTCTCGCCGGAATCTGCGTCACAAAAACGGAACCTGTCGATACATCGGAAAAGCAGAGTCCGACCGAGTTTCCGCAGATGCAGACACAGCCGAGATAATTGTTTTTGCCCTCGTCGAGCATTGAACTCTCGATAACCGTGCCGGGAGTCATCACTCTCGTGACATTTCTTTTGACTATTCCTTTGGCGAGAGCGGGGTCTTCAAGCTGCTCGCAGACCGCAACTTTATAGCCCTTCTGAACAAGACGGGCGATATAAGGATCGGCGCTGTGAAACGGAATGCCGCACATGGGCGCTCTCTCTTCCTGACCGCAGTCCCTGCCTGTAAGAACGAGTTCGAGTTCCGCGGACGCGGTTTTCGCGTCATCGAAAAACATCTCGTAAAAGTCACCCAGACGAAACATGAGAATCGTATCGGGATACTGCTTTTTTATTTCAAAATATTGCTTCATCATGGGGGTGAATTCTGCCATTGAGTTTTACCGACCTTTCAGTTTTTAAACAAAGATTATTGACAGCCGGAGCATCCTTCGCAGACGCCGTTGCAGTTTTGCTCTTCAACCGGCTCGCAGGTGGCGGGGTCGTGCCCCTGAATGCAGAGAGTGAAAATGCCGTTGATATATTTCATAAGCTTTTCAATCTCAGCGGACGCTTCTTCATACGCTTTCATATTGGGATTCGTCATTATTTTCGCGTAAACCTGCGAAAACTCCTCATCCATCTGACGGAGCTTTGACTCGTCTTTATCCTCTTTTGCCGCTTCGTGCTGAAACGCGGTCTGGAGGAACTGTATTCTTGCTATATTTTCATTGAGTTCGCTGTCGTTTTCATTTGCCTGCTGCGCTTTCTGAAAAGCGAGATAACGTTCATCCTTCTGAAGCGCCGCGCCGAGTTCTCTTGCCAATGCAATTACATCCATTTGTCTGATTCCTTTCGGTTTGTTTTTATTCTTCAATCATTTCTCCCCGTAAAATCCAGGTCAATGATTCTGTTACCCTGACATTGCGGAACTTTCCGATAACGGATCTGTCCGCGGGAAATTCTATAATTATGTTGCCCTGTGTTCTGCCCTCGATGACGCCGTTCTTTCCTTCTCTTTCACAGAGCACCCTGAAAGTCCTTCCGACGCTGCCGGCGGTCCTCTCAGCGGCAATCTGCTCCTGAACGGCAAGCAGTTCGCGGAACCACTTTCCCTTTTCTTCAGCGGAAACCGGGTCATCCATTTTTGCCGCCTTTGTTCCTTCACGCGGGGAATAAATGAAAGTGAACATTGAAGTGAATCCCGCCTTTTTGACAAGGTCAACGGTTTGCTTGAATTCCTCATAGGTTTCGCCGGGAAAACCGACTATGACATCGGCGGTGATTGAAAGATCCGGCATAACCTTATAAGCGTAATCGATAAGCGAAAGATATTTTTCCGCCGTATATCCCCTGTTCATGGCTTTAAGCACCCTGTCGCATCCGCTCTGGAACGGAAGATGAAGATGCTTCGCGACCTTTTCGCAGGATGCCATCGTATCGAGCAGCTCCGCGCTGCAATCCTTGGGATGCGATGTCATAAACCTGATAATGAAATCTCCGGGAATATCGTTTATTTCCCTGAGAAGGCGGGGAAAATCATATCCGTAGTCCGGCTCTCTGCCGTAGGAGTTGACATTCTGCCCGAGCAGCGTGATTTCTTTATATCCCTCGCTGACAAGCTGCCTTGCCTCGCGGAGAATGATTTCGGGGTCTCTGCTTCTCTCTCTTCCCTTGACGTAGGGAACAATACAGTATGAGCAGAAATTGTTGCAGCCGTACATTATCGGAAGCCACGCCTTGAAGCCGGAGTCTCTTTTTACCGGCATACCTTCGGGAACAACTCCGTCCGAGTCGGGAATTTCGAAAACTTTTTTCCCGGTACTCAGCGACCTGTAAATAATTTCGGGAAGCCGGTGCATAACGTGAGTGCCGAACACTATATCGACAAACGGATAACTCTTTCTTATCTTTTCCGCGATTCTCGGCTGCTGCATCATACATCCGCACAGCGCGATTCTCATGCCGCGCTTTTGCATTTTAAGATTCTTCAGCGCGCCGACATTTCCGAAAACCCTGTCCTCGGCGTGCTCGCGTATGGCGCAGGTGTTGTAAAGAATCAAATCCGCTTTCTCAAGCTCCTCGGTGAAGCCGTATCCGATTTCCTCCAGCATACCCTTGAGATACTCGCTGTCGGAAACATTTCCCTGACAGCCGTAGGTGTGAATGAAAGCGAGCGGTCTGCCGCCGTATTTTGTTTCAAGCAGTTCACCTGCAAGGTGGGTATATTCTTTTTGCTTTTCGGTTTCTTCGGGAGAAACGGAAAATCTGTTTTCCGCTTTCAATTCTTCACCTCCGGCCTTTACAGCGCATATTTATAATATTATATAATAATACGCCGCATTATTCAAGAGCAAATTGAACAATATCGGCGTATCGGTTAAATTTATTTTATTGTATATTCTCAACTTTCAAACGAAACTGTGATTTTCTTTCCGTCGGAAGCCATTATGATGTTTCCGCAGTAATCTGTGCGGTAAATCTTATCCGTATATTCGAGAATACGGCTGATGAACTTTTCCCCGGGGTGGCCGTAATCGTTATCCGCGCCCACCGAAATCACACAGTAATCCGGTGTGACCGCGCTCAGGAAACTTTCGCAGGATGAATCGGACGAGCCGTGATGCCCCGCCTTGAGCACGTCGCAGTCAATATCCGCGCCCGACGAGAGAATACCGGTTTCCTCGCCGTATCCGGCGTCTCCGGTAAAAAGAAACGAGCTCTCACCGTAGTCAAGCCGCATTACAAGCGACATATTGTTTATATCCTCACTGTCAGCAGAGCACGGACCGAGCACCGTGAAACGCGCGGAGCCGAGCATAAACTCATCGCCCGCCGAGGGATTGACAATCTCGGTACCCTCGTCCTGCGCCTCATACATCATTGTGTCATAGCATCTGAGCTCCGGCATATATTCATCGGGAATGTAAGGCATATAAAGCTTCGCGGGTCTGAACCCGTCAATGACGGCGCTGAGAGTTCCGATGTGGTCGGAGTGCGGATGAGTTGCGACAACGCAGTCAAGTTTCCTGATTCCGGCAGAGCGCAGCACGCGCATAACATCATCTTCACGCCCCGGCTCTCCGCCGTCAATCAGCATTGTGCTGTCATCGCAGACAA
>JAEEGL011429801.1_pt1 | contig 21732 bp, 11 predicted proteins | sample 9134231 | NCBI WGS metagenome assembly JAEEGL01 (sample SAMN16246548, study PRJNA631951) | gut metagenome | biome: gut microbiome; feature: rumen; material: fiber-attached | host: Bos | place: Iran: Karaj | collected 2018-10
ACCATCGAGCAGCGGGTGGCGGCTGCGATACTTGAAAAGGCCACCGACAGCATAGAGATTGGCGGCGAGGTCTATCCGCTGGGCGACCCGTGTACGGCCACGCTGGTTCTCGTTTCCGAACTGATTTCAACCATGCCCATCGTGGAAAAGAAGGTGCCGAAGGAACAAATCGTTTATTCGGTGCTTCACTATGCCAAGGACTTCAAGACGCTGGGCGAGTTGTGCGCAATCCTGATACTCGGCGCGGGTCATTTGACCGAGGAACGGGAGATTACCGAATATGAGCGTTTCTGCGGAGTTTTCAGGCGCAAGGTGGTGCGTAAGGTTGTCATCGACAAAAAAGCCCTCCTTGCGCGTGAAATCAGCCTCAACATGCGTCCTTCCGTGATGTTCAACTGCATCATCCAGCGGTTGCAGGATATGGAGGTGGCGCATTTTTTCTCCATTATCACTTCCCTATCCGAGGCAAACATCCTAAAGCCGACAAGGGAAGTGGAAAATCCCTGAATGACAGCATTTGGGCTACCGTCCTCGGAATTGCGAAGATGTTCGGATTGACGGCAAGGGAGGCGTTGTACGACATCAGCTATAAGAACGCCATCATGTATTCAAGGGCAATGCCGATGCCGAATGACGAGACGGAGGATGATTCGCCGCTGTATGACGATAGCCTCGATGCCAACAATCCCGACAATTTCAACAAATTCAACGACTTTGAAGACGAGGAGGTAGTAAGAGCATGAACACAGACGGCAACATTGACGGCACCTTGAGTTTCGGAACCGCATTGGACACCAGCGGTTTCGATGAGGGGTCAAAACAATTGGAAGATAAGATTGCGGAGATTGGCGCAAAGGCCGAATCCGAAAGCGCAAGAATCAAAGAGGCCTTCGCCGATGTGCCGAAGGTCAACATTGATTTTGTCACCAACGCGGCTGAATCATTGCAGACGATTGATGATGCCTTTGCGGAGATTGATAGAGTGGTCGAGACCAACAAGAGCCAAATCCGCGACCTTGAAACCGAGTACCAAAGACTTTCCCAAGCAAGCGGGAAAGCGATGATGACCGGCGCGGACAAAGAGGCGGCGCAAATCCAGCAGGACATGCGGGCTATCAAGGAACTTATCAAAGCCCGCAAGGATGCCATCAAGTACGCCGAAAAGACGGCGGATGAACTCTTGAAGGTCGAGCAGAAGTTGAAGGATGAAGCCGCTGCCGCCGCCAAGGTTGAGACCTCGAATGTTTCCCTGAAAACCAAGCTGCGTGAATTGACCATGCAACTTGTGGAGCTTGAAAGGGCTGGGAAACGCGGGACGGAGGAATTTCAGGCCATACAAAAAGAAGCGGCCGATTTGAGAGACCGCATTGCCGATGCCCAAGCCCAAGTCAATATCCTTTCCAACGACCAAGCCGGATTCAAGGGTATGCTCTCGGTGATGAGCGGCGTGTCGGGTGGCTTTACAGCCCTGACGGGTGTTATGAGCCTATTCGGTGATGAGAACGAGGATTTGCAGAAGGTTATGACGAAGCTGCAAAGCGTGATGGCAATCACTATGGGCTTGCAGCAGGTTCAGGAAATGCTGAATAAGGATTCGGCGGCTTCTTTGGTGGTGCTGAACGGCCTGAAAGAATGGTGGAATAAAATCACCATCGAGGCCACGGGTGTGCAGACCGCCGAGGCTGCGGCCACCACCCTGAATGCGGAGGCCGTGGCGGCTGAAACCGTTGCAGAGGAAACCAACGCGGCTGCAAAGACCGCCAACATTGCGACCACCAATGCCGAGACCATTGCCGATACCGCCCAAGCTGCGGCATCGGGTGAGGCTGCGGGTGCAGAGGTGATGCAGACGGGGGCTATCGTGGCAGAGACGGGGGCGGCGACCGCTGGTACTGCGGCGAATTGGACGCTTGCGGCGGCTTTCAGGGCTGTGGCAGCGGCCATCAAGTCAATCCCCGTCATCGGCTGGATTCTTGCGGGTATCAGTGCCTTGATTGCCATTGTTTCGACCCTGACGGAAACGGAAGAGGAAAACACCGAGGCCATCGAGGAAAACAAGGAGAAAATCAAGCAGCAGATTGAGGCCTACAACGCCCGTGAGCGGGTGATGAAAGAAGCGGCCTCCCTTTCGGCCAAGGAAAAGGCGCAGATTGAGACCCTTTCGGCTATCATCCACGACAATACGGCCGAGTTGGAGGATAGGAGAAAAGCCCTTCAGGAACTTAACCGCATCATCCCTGAATACAACGGCCTTTTGTCGGATGAGGGCGTTTTGACCGCCGAGAATACCCAAGCCGTTGAAGATTACATTGCCTCCTTGGATAGGCTGGCAATGGCCAAGGCTTTGCAGAACGAGCTTGAAAAGCTATCCCAAAAGGATGTCGAGAATAGAATCAGGCAAAGGAAAGCACAGCGCAAGGTCGATGAACTTGAAGGTTACCAATACTATGACCCTTGGAGCCAAATGCAAAGCGCATACGGCGGCGGGTCGGTCGCCGAAATCGAGGCATCAATGCAACGCGCCCAAGAACGGCAGTTGAAGCTGGCAATGGATTGGGGTGTGAACTCGATGCAGGATTTGGAGGATGTGCTTACGGAGGCCAAACAAGAGGTGACGGCCGCGCAAAAGGAGGCTACCGAAATCTCCGAAGACAAGGCAGACCTCATGCAGATGATGAAGGATGAGAATTTGCAGGGCGACATCACCTCGACCATCATTGAGCCTGACAAAAACAACAATACCACCCCGTTTGACGCGAAGGGTGCCGCCCTTCAGCAGAAACAAGCCTTGGACGAATGGCAAGCCGCCGTAAGGAAATACATACAAGGCGCGGAGGATGCCATCGGCGACTTCACCCTGAATGCTATGGCCGAAAACCAAGCGAAGCAACTTGCCCAAATAGATGCCAATGCCGAGGAATTGAAGCGGGATTGGATTGACAAGTTGCGTGGTCTTGCGGAGGTCAGGCTTCGCGCCGAAAAGCAAATCTACATGGCGCAAGAGGGGGCTACCGAAGTGGGCTGGGCTGAAAAGAACGGCAACAAGTCGGAGGATGAAATGGTGGCTGAATATGCCGCCGCCTTACTCCAGCAAAAGGAAATCAAAGAGGAATTTGATGCTGTGATGAACGCAATCGAGCAAAAGAGGTTGCGGGAAAGAGCGGCTTTACAGCAACAATATACGGATGCGCTGATTGATGACTACGGCACAACCGCCCAAAAGATAGAGAAATTGCAGCGTGAATGGAGCCAAAGAATCGCCATGTTGCCCGCTGAATTTGTGGGCGAGGCCACAAGGCAGATGGAAAACGAATTGGCATCGGTCAGGTCGGAGCAATTCAAGGATTTGATTGATTGGGATAGCGTTTTCGGCGACCTTGACAATCAGTCCATTCAGTCATTGAGGGCAAATCTCGATAGGATTAGAGCCTATTTCGAGCAGAACAAGGAATCAATGAGCGCGACCGAAATCAAGGACTACACCGAGGCCATCAAAAAAATGGAGGATGAAATCGCCGACCGCAATCCCTTTGAGGCCATGCACAAGTCGTTGAAGGATATCGGAGCCGCCAAGACTGAACTGATTGCCGCCCTGAATGAAATGGCCGCTGCCCAGCAGGGATTGACCGAAGCGCAAAACGAGTACAACCTTGCGGAGGAATACTACTACCAGCTTCAGGCCGAAATGATGAACGGCGACCTGACGGAGGATAGTCAGGAAATGATTGATGCCACCACCCGCCTTTCGGAGGCTCAAACGAGGCTTAACCAAGCCGAGGAAAGGGGCGTGAAGGCCGAAAACAATGTCATCAGGGGGCGCAATAACCTGACCCAATCTTACCGAAACTTCGCCACACAATTGAAGAATTGCGGCTCGGTGGTGGGTGATGTCGGCACCAAGGCAAAGAACCTTGCGGCCGTGTTCTCGAAGGATTTGGCCGACAGCATGGAAAAGGGCATCGATTTCATGGATGAGATTATCGATGCCGCTTCCAATGTCATCAACGCCATTTCGGATGTGGGCAAGGGTGCCGCCACGGGCATTGAGGCCGCTGTGGAGGCATCGGCCACCGGCTCGACCGCTGCCGCCGCCGCTGGAGCCACGGCCATCAGTACCATTGAAAAGGCATCAGTCATCCTGACGGTGATTTCAGCCGCCTTGCAGGTGGCCACGGCCATCGCCAGCCTATTCAACAGCGATGATGCCAAAAACAAGCAGATTGAGAACCTGCAAAAGCGTATCGACCAGCTTCAATGGGAATTGCAGAATCAGGACATTCTTCGCGTAAACCGTGAATATATGGATATTTTGGAGCAGGTGAACAATACACTTGCTTCTTCCGTGGAATATGTGAGGCAGTTTGATGAGGAATACAAGGCAGCGCAAGCGGAGGCCAATGCCGCCCTGCAAGCGTATTACGCCAATATAGACCAAGAAAATTCCGAATGGCTATACATGGAGTATCTGCGCAAACAAGCCGTTGCCGACCATATACTTCAACTGAAGTCGGAAGATGAATCGGTTGAGAGGCTTGCGGATGCGTGGATTGATGTGGACTACAACACCACCCGTGCACTGGGTGAGGCTCGGTACGAGAACGCAATGGCAATGGTCGAGAATTTGACCAAACAAGTGATTTTGCTTCAGGAGCAGTTGGAGGCCGAGCAAGATAAGAAGCACCCTGACGATGAGGCCATTCAGGAATACCAGCAGCAGATTCAGGAGGCGAGTACGGACGCTATGAATGTGGTGAAGGATATGATGGAGGAAATCATCGGCAGTTCAGCCGCCGACATCGCCTCCCAACTCGGTGATGCCTTCATCGAAGCCGCTGCCCAAGGCGAGGACGCTATGGAGGCGTGGCACAATAAAGTGAAGGATATTGTGGCCGATGTGGTGAAGCGGATGCTGATTCAGAAATATCTTGAGCAACCCATTGGGAAACTATTTGATGAAATGCAAGACAAATGGTTTGTCGATGGCAAACTGAATATGCAGGCCGTCATTGATTCTTCCCAAGATTTTGCCGATGGTTTGAATGACATTGGAAACCAATTCCAAGCGATTTGGGAAAACCTTCCCGATGACCTGAAACAATGGTTTGGTATGGATGAGCGCGAAGGCTCCCAGCGCGGCATCGCCACGGCCTCGCAGGATTCGGTTGATGAGAACAACGCCCGCCTGACCACCATTCAAGGCCACACCTACAGCCTCGTTCAGGGGCTGGAGGAACTGAATGACACGGCCTCCCTAATTTTGGATAGGGTGACGGGCATCGAGGCCAACACCAACGAGGCAAACAACAAGCTCGACAATATGGGCAACCGCGTGAGGAATATCGAAAACACGGTTGATGACATACAAAGGAACGGAATCAGGATAAGGAGTTAAGGCGATGAAAGAGATTAAGGATGCACAAAGGAAATGGCAGGAGGCGAAGGCCAAGGCCGCAAGGATGCAAGAGGGCAATGGCGACTTCGAACTTGCCGGAAAGTTGAACGCTTGCCAAATGTTCAAGGGCGATGAGAGCATTGAGGATTTGGCGGCTTTGATGTTCAGTCCGCAGGGGGTCGAGTTCCTGACCCGCTACAAGTTCCCCGATTTGGCCGTTTTCCGCAAGTTCAAGAGGTTTTCCCCTGAAAAGTTGGGGGTTTACATAGATGCGGGGCGAATCACCCTGAAAAACCCTGAAAAGGCCTTTTTGGTGGGCAATACCGTGGCCGTGCTTCAATACGATGAGCTGAAGGCCAAGCGGCTTGTTATGATGCACGGGGCGAAGGCCACCGTTGAGGCTTCGGGCTGGGCTGTCGTGAGGATTGACACGGATGGCACCTGCAATGTGGATGTGAAAAAGGCTGACCATGCAAAAGTACTGCGATGAGATACGAGAACAAACTATTCATAGACGGCTTGGATGCAATGGTCGAGTATGGGGTATTCGTGGAGCGTAACGGGTACCGCCAGCTTATCCAGCAGCCCGTCTTCAAGAAAATCGACCAAACGGAGTGGCCGGAGTTTGACGGCGTGGAGGCGGATGTGTCCGCCCCAATGCTGGACGCAAGGCAGTTCCAAATTCAGTTTTGCATCAAAAACGTGCGATGGGCGGAGGATTTGTTTCTCGCACTTTCGGACGGTGTTTACCATGAGTTTGATTTCAAGGAGGTGGATATTAAGGTGAATTTGAGGCTCGTTTCAAACGGAGCCTTTTCGTCATATATCCGCCTTGGAAAGATGACCCTGACCTTTGCCGATGACTTCCCTTCAGGGCTTAAAGGGGAACCCTACGAGCTGGGCGAAAGTGAGGTGGTGCAGCGTGGCTATACGATTGACGACATCGACTTCTCGCAGTTCGGGATGTATGTTTTGAAGGGTACTGACGATTCCATCAGGAAAGCCCCCAATGTGCGTGAGAACCTGAAAATCACGGCAAAGAATATGTCGGGCGCGAGCTACGACAGCAACGGCGATGTGCATTGGAGGGCAAAGGACATGACCCTGAAACTGTTTGTGAGAGCCGCCGACCTTGAAGAGTTTTGGGAGCGGTACGGCGCACTTTATCAGGTATTGATGTCGCCTGGCCTTCACACCTTCAATTTCAGCCCTATTGATGTGGATTACCATTGCTTCTACAAGAGCAATTCGGTGTCGAGGTTCGAGATATTGACCAGCGGGAAAGTGTGGTGCGAGTTCTCGGTGGTTATGACCGTGACCGATTGGCACCCCGTCAGTTCGTGGCTGTTGCTTGAAACGGAGGGTGAGGAATTGGTCATCACCGAGGGCAACATCAACTATACCATCACGATTAGGATTTAACCTTTTAATTTCAAGATTATGGCAGATTTACCAACAAAGAAAATCTCCGAATTGCCGTTGAGTTCGGTGCTTACCGGCCTATACACAATCGGAGTGGATGAGAACAACGAGAGTGTCAAGATTCCCCTTGGGCAAATGCTCAATTCCTTGGCGCATGAGATTGACGATGTGGCTCACGACCTCGATGACTTACAAGAGGCCTTCAATGATTTGGAGGTGACAACGGAAATGATTCAGGACGGAGCCGTGACCACCGACAAGATTGCGGATGAGGCGGTGACGGAGGATAAACTTGCCGATGATGCCGTTTCGACCGACAAAATCCAAGACGGGGCGGTGACGGCCGACAAGCTGGGTGAAGGTGTGGTCGGCGGTACTGCGCTGGCCGATGGTGCCGTGACCACTCCAAAGCTGGCCAACGGCGCGGTGACATCGACCAAAATCGGCGTGGGTGCCGTTGGTTCAGGACACATTGCGGATGGCGCGGTCATCGGTTCCAAGATTGCCGATGGTGCTGTGAGCCAAGGCAAGATTGCCGATGGTGCAGTTTCAGGTCAAAAACTCGCTTCAGGGGCGGTTTCGACTGAAAAGATAGCCGACAATGCAGTGACGGGCGGGAAACTCGCTGACGGGGCTGTTTCGGAGCAGAAATTAGGAAATTCCGCAGTATCGGGGTCGAAGATTGCTGACGGGGCTGTCGGTGCATCGAAATTGGCTGACGGTGCCGTTGGTACAAACAAGATTGCAGACGGAGCCGTTACGGGCGCGAAGATTGGCAGTCAGGCCGTTGGGATTGGCAAGTTGGCAAGCGATGTGTACGCCAGCCTCCTTTTCTTCAATGTGAATGTGAGCGGCGGCAATTCCATTCAGACCCTGAATGCCGCCCGTACCCATGTGGCCGGCCTTTCCAATGCCTCGTTGCTGCAAAAGGCTGGTTTGGTGCTGGTTTTCAAGAATGCCAACGGCACGGTGGAGAATTGGCAGTACAACGGCGGCACCTGGGGCGAGGAATCGTCATGGAAAGCCCTTGGCAGCGATGTAAAGCAGCCGCTTATCAATGTGGATAACCTTTGCGGGTCGCCCACGGGAGCGAGTTTCTACAACCTGCAGTCGGCCATTGCGGCCGTTGTGGCCTTGGGTACCTCCACGGGCATGGATTATAGGATGAGCGGTTTGGTAATCACCTATAAGACAGCAGAAAACACTTGGGAAACGAAGCAGTTCAAGGGTGCTATTTCGGACTTCAACGAAACGGGGTTGTGGGCTGACTTCGGCGGTGGCGGCGGTGTTGTCGAGACCTCCGACACGCCCGCCGAGGATGGTCAGGATGCCTTTTCAACGGGTGGTGCGTATGAGTATATCCCCGCCGGATTGGAGGTCGATACCGAGACGGAGGGCGTGGTGAAGTTGCAGATGGTGAACGCTGGCGGTGAGGCCGTTGGCGACCAAGTGCAGTTCCCAATCGGTACGGGCGGCGGTGGCGGCACGGGTACGGTGGTGTCGCTGGCCTTCCAAAGTTCCCCGCTGTATGGCAGCGCGGGCGGCACCTTCATATTGAGGGCGGCGGTGCGCTCGGTGACGATGGTTGGCTTGACGGAGCAGACCAACACGATTATGACCGTTGATTTGTACGACCGCGACACCAATACCCTATTGCAGACCTTCAACTTCAATCAGGCATCATCGGCCTCGATGAGTACCTACGACTTTTTGATGGATGTGACCCAATACTTTGCCACGGCTGGGACGAGGCGTTTCCGTTGCGTGGCCACTGACGATTCAGGAAATACGGGAAGCCGCAACATCAATATCACGGCGGTGGATGTGACCATTACCAGCGTCCAAACCCTGCAATATACCCAAAGCACGGCCTTGGTGGTGGGTGGTTCCGCAAAGAGCATTCCGATGTATAAGTTTGCCAACAATGCGAGTGACCGAGGCATCACGGCCTATACCGAAATCTATCTCGGCGGTGCGTGGCGGTCGCTTGGTACTTCGGTGATTCAGGACACCTATTCACACAGCATCACCATTGACCCGCAAAATTGCCTTGGCTACAACCTTGCGCATGGTGCCTACCAAATCAGGATTCACGGCGTTGATGTGGCTTCAGGCGTGGTGGGCAATTACCTCTACACGGGCATCTTTGTGATTGATGAGACCAGCACCGTGCCGTTGGTGGTGGAAAGCTGGTTGAGTGAGACCGTGACCCCCGTGGTGAAGCTGTACGAGACCATCGTACTGAATTATGCCGTTTACGACCCGCAGAACACGGCACCGACCGCCACGGTTTACCTTGACGGGGTGGCGGTGCAGAGCCACACGGCCTATCGGTCGGCGGCGTACCAATACACCCATCAGGTTTCAGGCGTAGCCTCCGATGGTAGTTTCAGCCATATCGTGAAGGTGGGTTGCGGTGCCTCCTATGGTGTTGAGGCTGTTTTCAATGTGAACGGGACGGTGATTGACGCATTGCTGAAAAGCGGTGCCATATATGCCTTTGACTTCGCCAATAGGAGCAATGACGAGCCGAGCCACGAAATCGTGAGTAACGGCTACCATATCACCGTGAACGGGTCGAATTGGAGTACCACGGGCTTTGTTGATTTCAACGGCGATAAGTGCCTGCTGTATGCGGAGGATGTGACGGGTGGCCTTGACCATCACCCTTACCAGACCACTTCCATTGAGGCCAACGGCATGGCCATTCAGTTTGCCTTTGCCTCAAAGAACCTCGTTGATGACGATGCCGTTTTGATGGAGTGCTTCAACGAGGGCGTTGGCGCGGGCTTCTATGTGACGGGCAAGGTGGTGGGTATTTATTGCTCGACCGGCCTAACCAACCATAAGGAGGAACGGGCATACAAGCAGGGCGAAATGAATACCGTGGCCGTGGTGGTGGAGCCAGCCGTGGAGGGTTTGGGCGTGACCCGCTCGGGTACGACCTACTATTTCATTAAGCTGTACCTGAATGGTGAGGAGGTTGCGGTCATCGGCTATGTGGCCGGCCAAAGCAACCTGATTCAAAACAAGCAAATCTCGTTCAATGGCACCCAAGGCAACCTCTACCTGCGTTATATTTTGGCGTGGGAGGATTATTTCCAATTCGACCAAGCCTTCCAAAACTACCTCGTCAAGCTGACCAACACGGCCGACATGGTGACGGAGTTTGATTTCGAGGATGTGATGGCCTCCCAGCAGGTGACGGAGCAGGGCGTGACCACCACGAAATTGCGCCCGCAAGCGTCCGATTTGGCAGACCGTAGCATGGCCTACATCATCGAATGCCCCTACAACGGTTCGGACATTGAGGCGTTGGATAACACCACCAGCACCAAGCAAAAGAACTATGTGACCCTCTACTACATCGACCCGAAACGGCCTTGGACTAACTTCAGGGCTGACGATGTGCAGCATAGGAATCAGGGTACGACATCGGCCAAGCGACCCGTGAAGAATCCCCGCTACTACTTGGCGGCAAAGAACGGCAGCACCTATGACAAAGTGAATAAGACGGGCGGCACGACCATCACCCTTTTGAATCCCGACCCGACCACCACGGCAGGCCAAAGGGCTATTGCGCTTGCGGCCATCAATAAGGTGCAGCTTCACGATGATTCAATCCCCGTGGATATTATCACGGTGAAGGTGGACTATTCCAATAGTTCCAATGCCAACGACTGCGGCGTTTGCGACCAAATGAACGCCACCTTCAGGGCGTTGGGTGCCAATTACCTGACCCCTGCGCAAAGGGCGTATGACGGCACTTGGAAAAAAGGCACCCTTGAATTGGACGGGTTGGTGATGAACCATTCCACGGCCAACTTCCCCGTGGCCATGTACCGCTCAAAGAGCGACACGGGCAGCAGCCCTTATTTCCATGCCAAGGGCAATTGGAAAGAGGATAAGAAAGAGCAGGTTGCTTTGGGATTCAAGGACACGCCTGGCTATAACAAGGGATGCCTGAATTATGGCGACTTTGTGGAGTTCTACGGCAACAGCGGCGAGACCCTTGCGCAGACAAAGACCCGTTTCCTCAATTCCAACCCCGACACCTCAAATACCTACGCCCTGACCCAATACTGCGGCAGCTCCTATATTATTATGATGTATGAAGAAGGCGCATGGGTGGCCAAGTCAGGCTCGATGGTGCAGGGTGCAAACGGCAAGTGGACGGTGACGGGCAAGGTGCTGAATCCCGTGGACGGCTTCGAGTTGCTGAACTATCAGGGCATGGACTGGTTCAAGGGTGTTTCGTCCGTGTCGGACATGATGGCACCCTCGACCTCGTTCTCAAAGTGGGTGCAGCAGCTCATTGATGACGGCGACATTTCCGTTGAGACCGTTCCCGCTTGGACTTACTACTTCGAAAGCCTCGTTGATGATGACGACTTGGCCATTGCCTATGCGCTGGGTAAGAAGGTGCCGTACAACCTTTATCGCTGGATGTGCTTCTGCGATTATTGCGACTACGACCTTCACGGCTCGACCGGACTGACGCGGTGGCGCAATGGCCTTTGGCGTTTTGCCTCCCCTTATTCGTGCTTCGCCTACGACATTTTCTCGGATTACCTTGCGGCCGTTGACCAAAGGGCAAAGAATATGCAGCCCATGTGGTTCCTTGAAGACGGTTGCTCGATAACGAGCGATGCCAACGGCGTTTATTCAATGAAGAACGCCAGCAATGAGACCTACGAGGCCACAAGCGGGATGTTGCCGATGAGGATGTACCTGAATAAGATTTACGACTGCGACACCTGCAACGGTCAGGATAACGATGGCGGTCAAACGGTGGATGCCGAGGTTGACCCCAACAAGATGCCCGACCCGCAAACGGGCTACACCAACCCCTATGCAGGTTACAACAGCGTATTGTTCAGGAATATGTATTTGCAGCAAACCGTATATGTGGACGGGAACAATACCGAACTTTCATTGCGGACGGTGGCATCGGCCATGAGGTCATGCACCACCACCGTGGACGGTCAGACCTTGAAGCCGTTTTCGCCCGAAGGGGCGCAGTATTTCTTCGTTACAGCCCGCATCAAGCGTTGGCAGAAGAAAGTATCGTCCTATGATGGAGAACGCAAATACATCGATTTTACGGCCACCTCCGACAATATCTATTTCTACGCCCTTCAGGGGCTTGGCCTGACCTCGTTGCCCGCCTTCATCGAAAGAAGGTGGCGCATCCGTGACGGATTCTATGGTACGGGCGACTTTTTCAGCGGTGTGCTGGCTGGCCGTGTCAATGCACCAAGCGGCGCAAAGATTCGCATCACAGCGGCAAAGACGGGCTATTTTGGCCTTGGCAACGATTCAAGCGGCTCCCTGACCGAGAGCGTGTATTTGGAGGCTGGGCAAAGCTACAACTTCACCCAATTCAGCCATGAGGAAGGTGCCTTGCTTTACATCTATCAGGCTGATAGGATGTCGATGATTGACTTGTCGGAAATCACCCTTTCGAACAACTTCGATTTCAGCGTGATGACCCTTGCGGAGGAAATCTACATCGGCAAGGTGGGCAAGGTGAACCTGACCATTGGAGCCTACACCCTTTTGAGCAGCGTGAACCTTGGCGAACTGCCCTTCTTGAAGGTGCTTGACATCAGGGACACAGTGATTACGAATGTGGTTTGCACTTCGTGTCCGAGGTTGGAAAGCCTCTACGCCGCCGGTAGCCAACTGACCCGTGCCGACATTGCGGACGGTGCAAAGATTACCTTGATGCAGTTGCCAGCAACCTACAACTACCTGCGTTTGAGGTATTTGCCGAACCTGACCCTTACGGGGTTGCAGTTGGCCAACCCTGCAAGCGTGAACACCCTGATTGTCGAGAATTGCGCCAAAATCAGCGCAATCGAATTGGTGAGGGTTATCTCGCAGACCACGGGGACGGGGCTTCGTGTGGTGAGGGCTGCACCCGTGAATGTGAGCTATGACGGCTCGGATTTGGAGGTGCTGGCCGCGTTGCCGCTGACGGGATTGGATGCCAACCTGACGGCGCAGGCCAAACCCGCCATCGTTGGCACCTACACCCTGACCAAGTACAAGGATAGCGACTTGCTGGCATCGTGGCGGGCATTCTTTGGCAGCGACCTGACCATCCATCAGGCGCAGTTTACCACGGTGGAGTTTGACGATACCGTGACCGACCCCGCAAATGTCAGCAACCTTGACAATGAGACGGGCTACAAGTACAACACCGAGTATGTTCCGAGCGGCCATATCAACGCGATTAAGGACGGGTTTGTCCCCGTGAATGGTCGCCTTATCAATGGCGTGTTCAAGTGCAAGCGTTTGAGCAATAGCCATTATCGGAAATATGCCGATGGTACTGACTTTGAGAACTACAACGACCAAATCGGAACGGGTGACGATACCTTTATGCGTTTGCCACACCATTGGTATAAGGGTATCAACGACTTCAAGAATGAGAAAAAGTACATTTGCTGGAGTAGCGTGGATAACGGGGTCGATGGCCAAGGCCACAACATACCGCCTTTGTCAACGGCCACCAATATCAACCGTAAGACCCTTTCGCAGATTGTGTTCCAAAGCAATGCGGCGGTCATCGTTACCAACATAACCGATGGGGAAAGCACCCTTGAAAGTGAGGGCGTGGTTCAGGCTACGCCAAACCATAACATCTACCGCCTTGATGTGGAGGGCATGAAGCAGGTGCGCTGGCCTGGCTTGAACAATGCGACAATCGGAGTTTGTTTCCTGAATGCCGAGGGCGTTATCATTGGCCACTTCAATATGGCCAAAAACGGCTCGCTGTTTGACTTTGTGACGGGTGACTACCTCTTCATTGATGTGCCTAACGGCGCGAAGTGGTTTGCCTTCACCGCTTACAACGGCAACAATGCGCTGGAGGCCATCGCCGTTGATAGTGAGAACATCGAGGCCATTGAACCTGATTGGGTCGAGTTTGACGAATGTTTGGGCGGCATCTATGAGGCTTCGATTGATTCATTGAGGCAGATTCGTTCCATTTCAGCGGTATCGGTTAGAGTTGGCACGGGTACATCCACCACCTCGACCGAATGGACTTACGATAGTGATGGCAACCCGACCAACACCCCGACCGGCACGATGAATTGGACGGCCAAGGATTTGCAGAACCTTTCCCGCCGCCGTGGTGCTGGGTATCAGCTATTTGACTACGAAATGAGTAAGTTCGTGGCCAATCTATTCTTCTCCGTTTTTGGCAATAGGGATTCCTCAAAGGTGCTTGGTGCCGGCAAGTCGGCTGGCGGCAACACGGGAACGATGGATGCCCGTGGCAATTCCAGCAGTACCGACCTTGCCAACACCAGCGGCAGCGGCAACAAGTGCCTTGGCTTTGAATCGTTCTTCGGTTGTACCTATGAATTTATGGATATGGTGGCCGTGAATGTAAGCACATTCATTCAGGCCTATAAGGATAAGTTCCCAACGGGCAACACAAGCCACCCCATCAATGCCGTTTGGCATATCTACGACCCGATTAGGGGGACGGAGCGCACGGTGCAAGGCATCACCACTTCGGGTTACAATATCGCCCGTGTGAAGAACGGCCGCTTCTGCGATGTGATAGCCTCAAAGTGTAGCGGCGACAATTCAGCCTTCGCCACCTATTATGGTGATGGTAATTGGTACTCGGGTGAAAGGTGCCGTGTTGTCGGCCGTGCGTTCAGCTACGCCGTCGTGAGCGGCGGTGTCGTTTTTGCGCTTGCGGACTATGCGTGGTCGAGGTCGGGTACGAATCACGGTTCCCGTCTTGCCTTCAGGGGTCAAATACAAATAGAGGATTGAGTATGAAAGCGAAATACGAAAATGCGAATGTGCGTGAGGCGTGGCGGTCGGATAAGACCGCCCGACCTCCCACCGTGCCAAGGATATAGACCAAAAAGGTAGAGGGTCTCATGGGGGTGCCGTGTTGTCGGCCGTGCGAACAACAACGCCAACGTGAACGGCGGTGTCGTTTATGCGAATGCGAACAATGCGTGGTCGAGGTCGAATACGAATAACGGTTCCCGTCTTGCAAACAGAACAAAAGATATAGTCAGGGGATTGAAAAGCCTGATTCCCTGATACAAAATCGCTTCTACGGCATACCTTCACGGGCTGGAGGATAGCAGAGGGCGAGAGACCCGAGCCTCAAGCAACAGCGGCCAATGGCCGGAAAGCTGAAAAATCACGATTGAGGGTAGAGGCTGGTAGGTTGATTCTCGAACGTCTTGGACCCGATGAACTGAAGGCTTACAAATAAGAATGAAAAGAATAGGATTTGTCATAGAGGAAATTGTTGAATGGAGCAACTTGAACGAGGCTTTCGACACGGTTGTTTGTGGTACGAAACGCAAGCAATCGAAAGAAGGCCGCTGGCTCATTGCACACCGTGAAAAGTTCTTGCGTGGCGCGGCCGAAGAAATAAAGAGCGGCCATATCGACCTTGGAAAGAGCCATGAAACGGATATTGTTGAGGCTGGAAAGTTGCGACATCTTCAAATCTTCGAAATGAAAACCCGCATTAAGGTTGCCGCCGTGATGATTCCCGTTGATAGGCATTTGCGGAAACGATACATAAGAACCACCGCAAGCAGTATCAAAAAACGTGGTGTTCACGACCTGAAAGCCTATATTGAGCGTGATATAAGACAAGACCCGCATGGAACAATGTACGGCTATAAATTCGATATTAGCAAGTGCTATGATACCGTTGTGCATGATTTTGTCCGTTATGCGCTCGCAAGGATATTCAAGGATAAAAAACTGCTGGGCATATTTGACCAATTCCTTTCCTCCTTTGAAAATAGCGTGTTTGAGAAAATGTACGAAAAAGGGGTCGGCATTTCGATGGGATTGCGCTCCTCTCAAGGTTTTTTGAATACGCTTTTATCCGTATTCCTTGACCACTATATGAAGGATAGAAATAGAATAAAGCATGACTACCGTTATTGCGATGATGGATTGACACTAAACGGAATGAAGCGTGTTCTTTGGAAACATCGTGATATAGTGCATGAGCGGATAGAGAGTATTGGCCAAAAGGTAAAGCCAAATGAAAGGGTTTTCCCGATTTCCGAGGGTTTGGATTTCCTTGGTGTTGTAATTTATCCAACACACACTTTAATGCGCAAGCGGGTGAAAAAGAACTTTGCCCGCCGCCTTAAAAAGGTAAGAAGCCGCAAGCGGCGCGTTGAGATTGTCGGCTCCCTTTGGGGCATGACCAAGCACGCGGATTGCTGGCATCTGCTTGAAAAATTGTTGTTTAGAAAAGAGTTTGTCAAATTAAAACGAAAAGTTATGAAGGACTTTGGAACTGCAAAGAGCGACCCCAAGACCATTGACGGCAAAAAGAGCTTCAGAGGCTCAAAAATCAGCGGCAAGGAATTGGAGCATAAGCCTTTTATCGTGGTGGACTACGAGACGGGCGTAATACCTAAAATCGAGAGCGACCGCTACAAGCGCGAGGTGGACGAAACGCTGGCCAAGGGCGGCGACACCAAGCTGGTTAAGAAGCCACGGCCAAAATACGTGGTGAGTATCATCTACAACGGTCAGTTGAGGAAATCGTGGACGGGCGACAAGGAGAATTGGGATGAGTTAGACCGCCGCCGAGAGGAACCCGATGGCCTCCCGTTCTTTTGCTCGATGGAGACCGACTACACGGGTCAGTTCCCGAAATACTCCTTTTGTTCGGCCACGGCGTTGGGCTATTCGATGCCGACCGATGCGGAGTTGGAATCATTGTATCAAACCCTGAAAATCAGATAAGCCATGAAAAACGACTTTTACAAGGTGTATGGTGCCGAGGCAGCGCAAAACGGCATCATCGTATTGAGCGAAACCCATTGCGTGATATTCTACGGGTACGGCACGGATGACCTTGGTGGCTGGAATTGGCGCAAGGACTACGACCATATCCCGACCGTGGCCGAGGTGAGGGCTGACATCGAGGCGTTTGTGAACACCCAAACCGATGCCGCAATCCTGACCGGATTAAGATGGAACGGCAAGCCCGTGTACCTTTCATCCGAGAACCAATTCAACTTCAAGGCGGCGCATGACTTGGCCGAGGAAACGGACGGTGCCATTCTTCCCATCAAGTTCAAGCTGGGCGAGGATGAGAACGGCGACCCCGTTTACCACACCTTCACCAAGACGGAGACGCTGGCCGACTTCGTTGCAAGGATTTTCACCCATATTCAAACCGCTATCAGGGCGGGATGGACTGAAAAGGATTCAATAGACTATTCAATTTATCAAGTTTCGGAGCCATGATTACATTATATTGGGATAACACACAGCGGGATATTGTATCACTGCAGATTCAGGAAAACGACAGCAGCTATCGGAGCCGTGGCCTGATGCAGCGGCCGCAGTTGGTTTTGAAGTTCTCATTGCCGACCTACCATGAAATCCCCGTTGGGGCGTATTGCGACTACCAAGGGGAGCGGTTCGTGTTGATGTCGCCCCAAAACATCAAGAAACAAGGCACCCGCAATATCGAGTACACGATGACGATGGGGACATATCAGGACAATATGAGCCTCTACAAGATGAGGAACACCGTGGACGGGCGGCTGAAATACTCGATGTGCAGCACACCCACGGAGTTCATCACGGAGATTGTGGCCAACCTGAATGCCCGTGACGGGGCTAATGTTTGGAGCGTTGGGGATTGCATCGACACGGCACCCAAGACGATTGAGTTCAACCACACCTATATTGACGCGGCCTTGTCGCAGGTTGCGGAGGAGTTTGAAACGGAGTGGGAAATCGTGAACCATGCCATTCACCTTCACCCCGTGAAGTACAACGAGAACGCCCCGCTTGCGTTGTCATACGGCAAGGGTAACGGTTTCGTGCCTGGTGTAGGCCGTACAACCCCCGTGGGGGAGCAGCCCATCAAACGCCTCTATGTGCAGGGCGGCAACCGCAACATTGACCGCTCGACTTATGGCCATTCGGATTTGATGCTGCCCTACGACCAAACCCTTTCCTTTGACGGTGATAAATTCGAGGATGAGACGGGGTACGATTCGACCAAGGCACGGACATATAAGTCGGACAAAGAGGGCTACTACATCGAGCGTTACGATATGCAGACCGATTCGTCAAAGGAGGATTCCATTGATTGCTCCGACCGCTACCCTTCGAGGGTCGGGGTGATTTCATCGGTGGTGGTGGTGGATGCCAGCCGCAACTTTTACGATGTAGTGGATAACAGCATCCCCAATGACCTGAATTATGAAAGTTGCCTGATTGAGGGCGAGACCATGACCATCATCTTCCAAACGGGTATGCTGGCCGGCAAGGAGTTTGATGTGAGGTATCACCATCAAGACCGCCGCTTTGAGATTGTGCCGTTTGAGTATGACGGAATCACCATGCCAAACGCCACTTGGATTCCGCAGGTGGGCGACACTTACGCCATTTTCGGCTGTATGTTGCCGATGGCCTATGTGTGCGACAATACCAGCAAGGAGGGTGCATCGTGGGAAATGTTCAGGATGGCGGTTCGCTACCTCTATGCCAACGAAGACCAAAAGTTCACCTTCAGCGGCAAGCTGCAGGCCATGTGGTCAAGGGCTAATTGGTCAACGATTAGTCCAAAGTTGGTGGTGGGTGGCTACATTCATTTTTCGGACACGCAGTTTGCGCCCAGCGGCACGGATATTCGTATAGTGGGCATCAAGGACTATTTGACCGACCCATACGCCCCGACCATCGACATTTCAAATGGCATTGTCGGCCAAAGCGTGACCACTACGCTCGTTCAGGTGGGGTGCAATGAGGTGACGATTGGGGAGGCGCATACCGATTCAATCAACTTCACCAAGCGGCGTTTTCGCGATACGATGGACACGATGATAATGCTTCAGGAGTCGCTTTTGGAGTTCTCCGAGGGCATCAACCCCATCACCGTCCATGCCATGCAGTTGCTGATTGGGGATGAGGGTTTGCAGTTTGTTTTCACTGACGGGAACGATGTGGAATGGGATGCCGAATCGGTCATCATTATGAACAATACCACGAAGCGTTTGAGCGTGGTGAATCCCAGCACGTCCAATCCGCAGTCGGAATTGGTGTTGAAGCATACCAGCATCATGCACGCCATTCATTCGACCATTCCCCCGACTTATTCCAAGTGGATAATGACCCCATTCACCTCCCAAGTTTTGAGCAACCAAAATCAGGGTTATTACCTATACGCCAAATGCAGTAGTGTCGAGGGTGTGGACACGGGCGAGTTCTTGCTGTCGGCCACGGCAATAGCGATGGAATCGGTGACTGGGTATTACCATTTCCTCGTTGGAATCCTTGGCAAGGAATATGACGGGGAACGGAGTTTTGTTTCGATGTACGGCTTTACCGAAATCCTGCCGGGGCGAATTACCACCGATAGAATTGTGAGTGCTGACGGGCAAACTTATTTTGATTTGACGGGAGGCGGATATATCCGCGCAAAGAAGGCCGAAATTTGGGGGACTTTCAGGAGTCCATTCCATGATGCCGTAGGCGGAGAGAACGCATTTCAAGAGTATGATAATATAAGAAGTAACAGCGTTGCAAATCAAATAAACCTTATATGGGACACAACTCAATCAGGACGAAAGATTACTGTTGTCGGCTCGGGTTTTTTGATGCAACCTCCTTCAGGAAAGTATTATTTCATGCACGGCTACAATGTGGGCCTAACCTACTTTGATAAGGAAATCATTCAGTTGGTTGGTATTGGAACGGAAACCACTTTTTATGGTTGGCAGGTGAATAGGCTCGGAGGTTTTCAAAACGATGGCACCGTTGAAGCCTACGGAAAGCCAATCAATGTTTTGATGATTGGCCATATTTATTGGAATAAAACCCTTGATGATTACGCACTTGAATACTCCTCATGTGGTAATGGTGGATATGCGGTTTTAGGCACCGCCGCTGCCGGTTATTATGCAGTAAGCATACCTATGTCGTGGCTTAATATGGCATCGCAGGATTACATTGATTCATATATGACGATTCTTGCAACATCGAGGACTGCAGGAAAGATTATTTGCAATACTTCAAATACCGTCAATGTTGATAGTAGAAGCGTGACAATACTTTTCCAATCGGATTCGGTTAGTAATAATTCAGTCAAGGATGATTTCAATTTCATCGTATTTAATAGGCAACATTGGGCAAACCATTAAAATTTTCAAAAATGGTACTTAATAAGCACTTTATTTATACCTTTGCGGCAAATTTTAATCCTAATGAAAGGGAATCTATTATGAACTTAACCGCATTCAAAGAAATGACCGTTTTGGTCGTAATCGCTTGTATCATCGTTTTCGTTGCCATGATGATTGACCTTGCCGCTGGGCTGTATAAGGCAAAGCAACGTGGCGAAATCCGCAGCTCATGGGGCTTGAAACGCACCCTGACCAAATTCATCACCTACGAGGGTGGCATGATGATAGCCGCTGGGGTGGATATGCTGATTTATGTCAGCCGCCTTTTTGAGCTGTTCCACCTGACCCCGATAGTGGGGATTCCCGTGGTCACCTGCCTGATAGGGATTTTCTTGCTGGTCGTGGAGTTTTTGAGCATTCGAGAAAAGTCGGACAAAAAGACAAAGAAGGACTTTTCGGAGGCTGGGGAAATCATTACAAGGCTGCTGGAGAGCAAGACTTTCAAGGATGCGTTTATGAAGGCCATTGAGGTACAGCAGGCGCAACAAGCAATTATTCACGAAAGCACCGGAGAGGAGACGGACAATGAGTAAATTGGTAAAAGCGCGTCCTTTAGACCCTGAATTGTCGGATATGTTGAAGTTCCATTGTCCTGGTTGCAATGAAGAACATTGGGTAAGTGTAGGTACTAACTCCGTTTGGAAAATCATTTGGAAATTCAATGGTGATTACAATAAGCCTACAATCAATCCAAGCATACTTGTGCGACACGGGGAAAGCGTTTGTCATTCCTTTATTCGTGACGGCAAAATTCAGTTCCTTGGAGATTGCACACATGAATTGAGAGGTAAGACGGTAGATTTACCTGACATTGAAGAAACAAATTAAATTGAATGACTATGGCAAAAGTAGAGTTATTGCTGCCGAAAATCCTGAAATGGGAAGGCGGCTTCGTGAACGACCCCGCCGACAGCGGCGGCGCGACCAACAAGGGCGTGACCCTTGCGACCTACAAGGCATACCGCAAGGCTCACAAGATGAAGACCCCGACCGTTGAAGACCTGAAACGGATTACTGACGCGGAGGTTATGGCCATTCTCAAAGAGTTCTTTTGGGATAAGATGCAGGCCGACCAAATCAATAGCCAATCCATCGCCAACCTTTGCGTCAACACCCTTTGGGGGTCAGGCAAGGGTTATATCAAGAACATCCAGGGCGTGTTGGGTGTTCGTCAGGATGGCGTTGTCGGACCCGTGACGCTGGCCAAGATTAACGGCTGGATGCCTCAAAAGGACTTGTTTGACCGCCTTTGGGCGCGGCGTAAGAAGTTCTTTGAGGATATTGTGGCCTCCAGCGTGAGAGCCTATGAGCGCAAGATTGGCCGCAAGGCCACGGAGCGCGAGCTTTTGAAGTACACCAAGAAACGCTTTTTGAGGGGTTGGCTTAACCGCCTTAATGACTTCCGCTATGAGGACTAATTTACCCAAACCATATATTTTCCTCTTGTTGGCCTTCGCCACGGCATTCCTCGCGGGGTGCCGTGGTTGGAGGCTGGTAAGGTCGGAGAGTGAGCGGAGTAAGGATTCGGTCGTCATCAGGACGGAGTACATCCAGCGAATCGACACGGCCTATATCACCATCGAAAAGTGGTTTCAGCAGGTGCTGGCCGATACCACCTCCACCTTGGAGAACAAGTATTGCATTTCCCGTGCCGAAATCACGGCGATGGGGATGCTTTACCATACCCTTGAAACG
>JAEEGL010805600.1_pt1 | contig 21731 bp, 23 predicted proteins | sample 9134231 | NCBI WGS metagenome assembly JAEEGL01 (sample SAMN16246548, study PRJNA631951) | gut metagenome | biome: gut microbiome; feature: rumen; material: fiber-attached | host: Bos | place: Iran: Karaj | collected 2018-10
GTCCTCACGGAAGTCGTTGCCCACAAATTGAGACCTCAGCGCGGGATCGTCGTTGCGGGTGTCGGGTAGCGGGTCGATGGGTACTACCAGCCCCTCCTTGTCCTTGAAGTAGAGGTTTAGGAAGCATAGCAGCATGTCGCGGCAGTCGCGCACGTAGCTCGGATACATCGTCATCTTGCCGAACATGTACTTGACCTTCGGGTAGATGATGGTCAATGCGCCCAAGCCGTCCCACAGGTTGTCGAGTGCAAACAGCGCCCTGACGCCCTCGCGCGTCGATTGGTACTCGGGACGCACAAACGAGCGCCCCAGCTCGATGGTGACTGGCAGGATTTCGTTCAGGAAGCGCTCACTGAAGTTGAACAGGTGTCCCGTGGCGATGCGCGGAACATTGTTCTCCACCTTCACGTCCCAGCCGCAGATGAAGCGGTAGGCACCGATGATTTCGTGTTTATCGGGGTTCCACACGAGCAACTGCTGGCAGGGCGGGTCCATCAGGTCAAACTCGTCGATGTCACACGCCTTTCCCGTACCACCACCGGCAGCGCGGAAGGTAATCTCGCGCAGGCGGCCGATCTCGCGCATTGTGTTGGGTGCATTGTGGGCGTTGACCACATAGATATCGTTGTCAGCCTTATTGGTGCGGCGCAACAGGCGCTCGGGAGTGAGCTCTTGCTCAATAAGCTCGATGGGGATGGGATCAATAATTGGTTCCATAGGCTATTTAGGGTTTAGATGGCGAAGGTGCCATAGAATAGACAATTTCACGCAGGTGGGCAGCTTGCTGCTTGGTCTTCTTGGCATTTAGCGAGGTCCAAGGGATGGGCTCGCCGATGATGATCTTCAGCGTTGCACCACTCTGCTTAATCATTTCTTTGGGTAGGAAGATAAGTTCTATATTAAACTTGATGCCCAATTTCTTGCGCCACTTGGCGAAGCGGTAGAAGAATTTGGAATTATGGGCATCAAAATACACGGGGACGATGTCGCGCTGGTAGTTCACGGCATGGACGATGGCGGCTTTCTGCCACGGCAGGTCGGCGATGGTGCCGTCGGGCTGCATGCGGGAACACAAGCCGGCAGGGAAGGTGATGAACTGGTTGTCGCTCTGGAGCGCTTCTTCGATTTGGATGGCGGCATCGCGGGACTGGCTGCCATACTTGTTCACGGGCAGGAACACGCCGCGCAGGGGTTCCACAGCCATGAGCAGGTCATTGACCATGAACTTGATCTGGTGGTTATAACGATTGCCCAGTAGAGAGATAAGTGCCAGACCGTCAAGTCCTCCCAACGGATGGTTGGATACGAACATGTAACGACCGTCGGGAAGGTGCTCAAGACCGGTAGCTTCGATGGTGATCTTCATCTCGTCGAGGGCGGCCCTGGCAGCATCTACACCATCCTTGCCCGCCATCTTGGTGAGGATGGTGTTGAGCCGGTCCTGGCAGATAGTGCGTTCCAACCAACGAATGGCAAACCGCGGGATGTAGCGGTAATGCCGGGACAATCTTGTTCGGAGCACCTGGTCAACGTCTATTTTCATCGGTACATCGCCCATGAATTGCAATTTGGGATGATTAAAACATACAAAGGTAGTGCAACTCGAGCACAATGTCAAATTTTTTTTGAACATTGTTGAGGTGCATCCTATCTTCACCGAAGGCAAAGTTAGGTGTTTTTGCCGAAAAATGAAAAGCAATGGTTAAAAAATTGTTCATTATGATGAAATAATATTACTTTTGCAGTATCTAAACAGGCAGGAATGCCTTAACTCTTCGCCGTTATATGAAGGACAGAATGACAATGCCAGGTATGCTCTTGCTGCTTGCCGAGGTCATCGCGGTAGCAGCGCTCGCCATAGTATCGACAAGACATTTTGGCGTAGCCGATGGTCTGCGCATTTCTGCTTCCTACCTGGTGGCATATCTCGTCCCCTTGTTTGTCCTCAAGCGTTCACGTGGCACCAGTATTGCCGCTCAAGCTGTGTTGCTGGCAATTGCGATTTTCATGTCGATAGTGGCCTATGACTGCCTGGTATCGTGGTCGACGCCTGAGGGCTATTCACTGCAACGTCCCAACTTGGACGGTGACGCTCGCGAATATTATAAATGGGCATTGCATGTCTATGAGGGCGTTCCGAATGATGAGCCGGGCGACATGTTTATTGGCTTCCAATTGATGATGCTTGGGTTGTGGAAGGTCTTTGGCCTGAGTGTCATCTGGCCTCAGGCAATGAATATGATGTTCACCATGCTTTCGGTAGTCTTAACAGGACTGATGACGCGTCGCGTGCTGGCTCATCGGGTAACGGCTTCTCCCAAGACGCTTGTCTTGAGTGCGATGGCGCTGATGGGCCTCCTGTTATTCTACCTCACTTCTGGTGTCACCATTTTGAAGGAGGGGGGGACTTTCTTGTCCATTACGATGGGTGGCTATGCCCTGTCGTCGATGGTGACCGTCGATGAAGAGCGTCAGCACCTCTGGTGGGATATCTGCGTCCTTGTATTGGCTTGCCTGTTGATGGCGTTTGTCCGCACCACCTTCCTCTATTTCCTGGCTCTGGGTATCCTGGTGATGACGGTGTCTAACTGGCGCCGGGACTGGGTATTGTCTTTGTGTATGCTTGCCTTGATATTTGGGCTGTTTGTTCTGAGCAATTATTTTGTTCCTTATTCGTTTGCACGTCATGTCGAGATTGTGGACGGTGGCTGGAATATGGAGCGCACATTCAACCTGTTTTACAGCAAGTCTATTTTTGGTTTTTATTTTCTGTATTCCCCCTGGCATCGCCTGCTGTTTTTGCCCGTAACGATGGGCTTGCAGTTTATCCTTCCCTTGCCGTTCAGACATCTATTTGAGCCACCTTATCTGTTGTCTTTCCTTTCCAGGATGACCTATGGATGGTATCTGTTTGGGGGTACGGCATTGTTCTATTGTCTGTTTGTCAGTTGGCGGCGTGGCATGAATATCGGTGTGTGGACGTGGTGGCCGGTTCTGATCTATATCGGTGAAGCCTATGTGATGGGCGGCATGATGGCTCGCTACATGCTGCCGGTCCAGCCGTTGATGGTGCCGATGGTGCTCTTCGTGCTGTGTCACCTGCGTGAGGGACGTTGGCGCCGAGGCTATCTCATCTGGATGATTTCCTTGATTGTTCTGGTTTTTGCAGCCCTTATGGTATATTATTATAAGGTGCAATAAGCTTTTTGGATCAACCTTTATCGCTTTTTTTGATGCGTGGATGCGAGTCTGTGCTTTTTTTTGTCAGCGGGTTGGTCGGTTGATTTTCCCTTTTTGTCGGCTTGCAGTGTCTGTACATCGGTTTTGCTTGTTGATAGGCTAAACCTTACCTGTAACCATGGGTCTAAAAGGCAAGAATATCAACTTTTAAAACATGACCGATTATGAAAAAGACGATTATCTTCACCCTCTTGTGTATGATGCTGGCCTTGCCGGCGATGGCACAACCTGGTTACCGATACGGACGTGGCTATGACCCCCGTGTTCAGACGGTAGGACGCCACGGTAACGAGTACATAGCATGGCACCGTTATTACTTTGGCCTTCGGGTGGGCTTGAACGCTTCCCACGTCAGCAGCGATAGCCCCGTGCTCAATGGCAGTGGCATCCAGAATGGACTGAATATCGGCGTTGCTGCCGGAACCCAACTCACCTACCGTGCTCCGCTCTTCCTGGAAACAGGACTCTATTACAGCCAGAAAGGCGGCAAGAGCGACTCCGGTGCCGGAAAATTCACCTACGATCTCAACTATCTGGAAGTGCCGTTGCTCATCAAGTACAAGCACTTTGTGGGAAACCACACCACCATTCAGCCCTATGCCGGCGGTTATCTGGCAGTGGGCACCGACGGAGAGATCAAGAACTATGGCACGAGGACGGCATTCAGTTCCTATGACGATGGATACTTCAACCGCTTTGACGGCGGACTCAAGATTGGCTGCGGTGTAGGCTATAACATGCTTTATCTTGATGCTAGCTATGACATCGGCCTAGCCAATATAGGACAAGACAATTTCGATGATACCCACAATGGGTGCTTCACGTTAAACATAGGTGTGAATTTTTAGGCGATTTCTGCCGAAAACGTAATTTCCGGGTGGCGCGTGCCGCTCAATCACACCAGTGGCACGCGCTTTTTCTTCCAACAATTGCATGGAGATTCAGTGAATTTAGTTAATTTTGCAATCAACAAACAATTCTAAATACATTTGCGCTATGAAAAAGATTTACTTAATCGCGATGGTGGCACTGCTGTCAATGACAGTTTCTTCGTGCCGCGACTGGGACTCTCCCTACTATGTTGAAGACATTGTCGGTTCTTGGGTGTCCGAATTTGGTGCTGACGGTTATGGCACTTACGATATCATGGGTTATGACGTGGTGCGCTATGACTTCTACTACAACTATACGGGTCGCTACACTTTCTATTCTGCCTACGGCCTGTCATACGTTGACTTTGACTGGGAAACCCGTGGCAACATGCTCTACATCCACTACTATGATGGTGATTATGAGAGCCTCTACTATGGATTTGATGACTACGGTTACCTGATTCTCTCACTTGATCGTCATTTCTACAACTACACGGCCTATCGTCCTGGAGGCAGCTACTACTTCGAGCCCGCTAAAGAAATGCCCGGTAACGGACCCAAGCTTGCTCCTCGTGAGGGCGAAAAGACCAGCACAGTGAAGACGGTCTCCCGCGGCATCAAGGCCAGGGGTACCGCGGCGGAATGACCTGACACCACATTAAACTACAAATCACGTATTATAACAAATTAGGCATCCGCGTTCTCTTTCAAACAACTTGAAGCAACTATAAACAACAGGTACAACATCATTTTATCATAAAAAGTTGTACCTGTTGTTCTTTTTTGTACCTGTTGTTTGACAAACGAGTGCAGATGCCCCTCAAGCGCAATTTATCAGCGTTCATTTTTCAAACATCTTGAACTACTATAAACAACAGATACAAAATCATTTTTTAATTATAGTTGTACTTGTTGTTCAGCGTTGTTCTTGTTGTTTGATAATTGGGTGCGGATGCTGAAGGAAGCGTTGGAGGTTGGTGACGCAGGTCGTGGTGACTTGCTGGCGCGTGAATTGGAGGGATGCGGCGATGGCGTCGGCGACTTCTTGGATAGTTACAGGGGCTTCGTCGGTCTCGATGAGCAGGCGGTCGAGTGGGGTGGAGCGTAGGGCAGCAGGATTGAAACGAGTCCCGAAGGAGAGGTAACAGCCCGCTTCGAGTAATGTGCGGGCGACGTGCTCATTGCCCCGCATACCGTGGATGGCGAGCGGTACATCATCGAGCCCTGCTCGGTGCCGTGCGGCAAGGATGCGTTGGGTGCATCTCACGTTATGGACCATCACGGGCTTGCCTAGCGCATGGGCTAACTTGAGGTGTCTCACAAAGATGGCCTCTTGAGTATTAAGATCTCCACCGCGCAGGCTATCCATTCCTGTCTCGCCGATGGCAAGCACCTGGGGATGGCTGGCGCTGCGTTCCAGCAAGTCGAAGTCCGCTGCGGTGAGCGCGCCGATGTTGTTCCACGGGTGATAGCCGACTGAGTACCACAAGCCCGGCTGCGGATCGAATTGCCGTGGATCGACCGAGATCAATGCCGCCTTGGCGTCGAGGCGATGGGTATGGCAGTCGAGGATATCCATTCTTAGGTTTTAGGCTTTAGGTTTTAGGCTTTAGGTGTTAGGTCAGGGGACGGGGTCGTAGCCGCTGCCGCCCCATGGGTTGCAACGCAGGATGCGCCACACGGCGAGTGCCAGACCCTTGAAGGGACCGTGCTTGCGGATGGCCTCGATAGCATACTGGCTACACGTGGGCGTGAATCGGCATGTGGGCGGCTTGAGCGGTGAGATATACTTCTGGTAGAAACGGATGGGCTGGATTAATACCCACCCGATGGCGTGTAGCACCTGGCGTCCGCAGTCCACTATTGCAAGTAGTACCTTTTTCATGGCTTGTCTTCGTTTTGAGGAGACGCAGGATGCGTCTCTGCACTAGCGGCGGCATGGGCGATGCGTTGCAACAGCGAGGTCATCTTCTCATGAATGACACTGTAGGGCGCTGGAGTGCTGTCAAGGTAAACAAAGGCGATATCCACTCCCCATCCCGACTGGACGAGCTCGGGCAGAAGCACGTCGCGGCGGGTGAGACGATAGGCCTCGCGCACGCGGCGGCGCAGGGTCACACGCATGACTGCCCTGCGGATGCGCTTCTTGGGAATGCTGATGAGGAACTGGACAGGATGATCGCCCTGTGGACGAAGCCGATAGGCTGCCCGCAAGGGGAAAGCCATGAGCGACTTGCCCTCGTCAAAGAGCAGGTTCACCGCAGTGCGGCTGCACAGTTTCTCATCTTTATTTAGCTTGAAGTCCATTTCTAGGATGCAAAGTTATATAAAAAAGGGGCACGCTTGGTCAGCATACCCCATAAAAACGCTTGATAAGCGGGTTATTTCTTCTTAGTGGTTGCCTTCTTGGCAGGTGGCTTTGCCGTGGCTTTCTTTTCAGCCTCGGCTTTTGCTTTGCGAGTCTCGGCGGCTTTCTTGGCAGCGGCCGAGCGCTTGGCAGCAGCTTTCTCAGTATCGGCGGCCTTCTTGGTAGCAGGCTTAGCGGCAGCCTTCTTGGGTGCAGCCTTCGGGGCCTTGGCAGCCTTGCGCTCCTGCTTCTCCTCCTCGGCTTTCACCTTCTTGAGATACTGCTCAATAGCGCTTGCCATTGAGGGCGCTTGCGGCGAAATGGTAACATCTACATTAAGTCCCACGTTGCTGGCTTCCTCGAGCGTGGTGGATCCCATGGCAGCGATAGCCACATTGCGCTCCAGATAGTCGGGGAAGTTGTTGATATAGGACTTGATGCCGGCAGGCGTGAAGAATACCAGCATGTCATAGTCAAAGGTTTCGCCAGGCTTGAAATCGTTGCTCACTGTGCGGTACATCACGGCCTTGACATATTTCACCTTGTTGTTGTCGAGCACGACGGTCTTGTCGTTGTGAACGTCGCTGACGGGCATCAGGTAAGTTTCTTTGTTGTGCTTGGCGATGATGGGAATCAGTCCGTCCATCGTGCCGGTCTCGCTAAAGAAAATCTTGCGCTTGCGGTAGATGACATACTTCTGCAGGTAGTTGGCGACGGTCTCGCTGACGCAGAAGTACTTCAGAGTATCGGGCACCTTATAGCGCAACTCGTTGCACAGGCGGAAGAAGTGATCCACTGCAGTGCGTGCAGTCAAGATAATAGCTGAATACTCAGGCACATTAATTTTGGACTGCCTGAATTCTTTGGACGAGAGACCTTCAACCTTGATGAACTGCCTGAAAACAATCTCTACACCATATTTTCTCTCAAGGTCAAAATAAGGAGATTTCTCCGATGTCGGTCTTGGTTGAGAAACTAGAATCTTCTTAATGCTCATTTAGTTTTTTCTACTGATAAATACCACATATCCAATTAGTTACACCTGCTAAGATGACTAAGGGGACGATTTCAACGGCGCAAAGGTACAAAATAAAATAGAGACACGATGTCAAATTGCTAAAAAAAATTCTAAATCCTTTATATATAAATATCAGTCGTGCCACCAAATACAGTAGGGCTGCTACAATTAGTAACATTTTGCCAGATGATGTGAAAACCATCAGCAGTATCAATACGGGCAAGAGCAGCAAGCCCAGGAATGACTGTGAGGACTTGAATCCGTCAAGCCACAGCTTGGTGCCTTCCTTGTCGATAAATGTGTAGCCCAGCACCTTGTAAACCATCCACTGTACGGCATAGAATCCCAATGCCATAACGCAGAATGACCCGATATGAAGGAAAGTGTGGTTCAGTAGCGATGGTGCCATGTCGGGGCGAAACAGCAGTACAGCCATATAAATGAGGAAGCCCTCGATGATGCACGTGTTGGCAATCAGTGCCGCCAGGATGCTCGTCTCGTTGACGGTGTGATCCTCGAACAGGTTCTCGCGGCGTCGCGTCGAGAACATATAGTGGAAAAAGTTCTCGATATACTTGTAGCCCGTGTGGTAGCTCAACGCCAAGGCGATGAGTCCAGCAATGAGCAGTGTCATCGATGGCGTGTCGTGCAGCGGCGAGCGGGCAAATGGCACAGCCTCGACCGTCGGGGGCACCTCCATCACCTCGAGTGTGCCGATGCTGCCCAGCGTCGTGTCGGCAGCAGCATTGGAAGGAAAGCCTTCAAGGTACTGCGGTGAGTAGTGCTGTGCTGCAGCCGTATCGGCGATAGCAGGAGACGCAGCATTTTGCGTCCCGGCAGTGTCGGCTATTTGATGGCTCACAGGCATGTTGATTGATATGATTTCTTCACTAATAGCTAATGGCTAACGGCTAACGGCTAATAGCAAATAGCTAATATTTCGATTCAAACTCCACGGGAGAAGTGTTGTCGAGCAGGGAGATGGCCTCGGCAGGCGTTGCTGCCACTTGCCATAATGCGGCATGGCTGTCCTTCATGAAGCCCTCGTCGATGGCGTGCTGGAGCATCGCCAGCAGGGCGTCATAGTAGCCCAGCGTGTTGAGGATGATGACGGGCACTTTGACCAGTCCCAACTGTCGCCAGGTGAGAGTCTCAAGCAGCTCCTCAAATGTTCCCACGCCTCCAGGCATTGCGATGACAGCATCGGCCATCTCGCTCATCATCTGTTTGCGTTGGTGCATGTCGGCAGTGATGACAACGTCTTCCAGACGGTCATAGCACCACCCGTTGTCTACCATAAACTTGGGGATGACGCCCGTCACCTCGCCTCCAGCATCGAGTGTGCCGTCGGTCACGGCGCCCATCAGTCCCACGGCTCCTCCGCCATTGACACAACGCCAGCCGGCATCTGCCAGCCGGCCTCCCAGTTCCTGTGCAGCTTCCAGGTAGCGCTTGTCAATATTGGCGCTGGAAGCACAAAACACACAGACATTGCCTCTCATTTCTTGTTTCATGCCCGCAAAGATAATGCTTTTTTGGATAATAAGAGGGCTCTTGGGCATTAGGCTTTAGCGGGCATCCGCACTCGTCTATAGAAACAACAGAATAATCTGAAATATCTGATGGCTACCGAATGCGCCCCACGCTAAGGCGCTAGGTTTTTTTTAAGTGACTGACACACTCGGTTTTTTTACATACAATTTCCATTAATTGATCATGAATTAATTAATGATCAATTCACGATAATTCACGTAAAGAAAACCCAATGCGTCAGCCCATCAGAATTATCAGATAATTCAGTTGTTTAAAAAATGTAGAGACAATTAGTGAAATTTGAAATAATAAGGGCGCGGATGCTCAAAAAATCTAGTTGTCTTTCTTTGAAAAAAAGCTAGTGGTTGATGGTGAATTGGTCGAGTTGGGTGCGGTATTTCTCACGCAGCAGGCGGCTGTAGGTGAGGAGGTTCTGGTCGGCAGTGCCACAGATGACCTCGTCATGTGAAGTGACCCATTTTTCCTGGAACTTGTCGGTGGTGGCACGGAAGGATGCCTCGTCAAAGTCCTTGTTGGAAATGACGGCGACAGTCATCTCGCGGATGTAGTTCTCCCAGCGCTTGGCATAGTAGTCCCACATCAGGCCATTCCAGTTGCGACAGGCGTAGTCATTGAGATGGCCTCCCCACGTGGTGATGAGGCGACGGGCGTTCATCTCGTAGTAGTCCTTGACCGTGGGGCTCTTGCCCAGGTCTCGCGCTTGCTGTAGCCAATGGTCAAGGGTGGCATGGGGATGGTGGCTATTCAGGTTGTCCAGGTCGGACAATAGTTCAAATAACAGGTCACTATGCTTGAAAAACGCCTGCTTGTCCCGCTGCTGATAGGCCTTGTCAAACGCTTGTTTCTCAACAAGGAAGAGATCACCCAGCAGTTGGCGTCCCACCCAGATGATGTCGATGGCCATGGCGTCGGTCGTCACCTTGTCTTGAGTCAACAGGTAGTCCCACACGGCGAGCAGGTCTTGTGGTTCATATTTGATAGTGCGGCTCTCCTTGCCCATGGCGGGATAAGAGCAGGGCAGGGGTGCGGCAAAGTTGTCAGGGGTGATATCCAATACCTTGTGGTATAGCAAGTTCCAGGCTTCGCGGGCGGCTGCGCTCTCATGGCCGGCATGGCGGTCTGCCAGTTCGTTGACAACCTGCTCGTCACTCTTTCCGTAGTCCCAGGCTTTCTCGAGGATGTACTCGTAGGGGAACTGCTGGATGTCAAGGCCCTCAAGGGTGGAACCGATGCCTACAAGGCCTTCGCCGCATTCGGTCAATGCCCGCTCGATGCGCTCGCCTGCCTCCTTGACGCGGCCCTGCACATTGGTATTGCCGCCGAAGTTGCCCAGATAGCACCAGATGAAGGGTTGACCATAGAAACTGTCATGGTCACGCCACATCTCCTTATACTCGCAATAGTAGTCGAGCATGATCATCTTGCCTTGAGGAACACCCGTGAGCATGGCGCGGGTGCGCTCGCGGGTGTATTCCTGTCGCTGGTTATAGAGGAACCATGCCATGTGTAGCCACTCGGCGTCGGGGTCGACGGCAGTGAGGCTCTCATAGATATGCTTGGTCACCCTGCCCAGGTAGTCGGGCTCAAAACTGGGTGGCTCCATCTCGTTGAACAAGTCGATGCCATAGATATGGTCGGTGCCGAACAACTTGGTTTGTGCCTCAAGGAACATGCGCTGGATGCGGCTGTAGAGCGGGTCCTCGCTGTTGAGGAAATAAGTGCGGTGCTGCTCGTCAAAACCTGCCCATGAGATAAGCGGTTGGATGTCGGCGTCGGGAAACAGTTCGCGCAATGCCCCGGGGACATGGCCGGCAAAGGCCGGCAACACGGGTCGCATATTCAAGGCGCGCTCGCGCTCCACGATGCGCTGTTGCAATTGGGTCTGGCCCCTAAGCCACTCCCTGGGCAGGGGACCGCACCAGCCGTCGATATTGGCCATGCGGTGCCACGGCAGGTAGGCTGGTCCCGTGAAGTAGGAGCGCACCTGCTCGTCGCTCATGCCCAGGCTGGTCCACACGTTATACCACACGGCCTCCTGTCCCGTGATGGCCAGCGGCAGGTTCACCCCGTTCAGCGCCATCCAGTCGATGAACCGTTCCCAATCGTTCCAGTCCCAGAAGGGCATCGTGTAGCCCCAGGTGCAGTAGTTGAGGAAAAAGCGTTGTGGCACGCGTGCTGTCACCCGCTCGGCCACGGGCACGTCGGGCAGCATTTTGGGCAGTTCAACGGGCACATCGGCATACCATGATACGGTCGTTTTGCAGTAGCGGTTCAGGTAACGGTTCAGGCCCACAGCCATCGACCCCGCGTTGTTGCCGCCGATGATGACCTTGCCGCCCCGGCTCTCGAGCGTAAACACATCCTTGCCACTGTTATTCTGAATTTGCTTGAACTCTACCTTCTCGGGTAACCGAGCGGCCAGACGCCCAGCCAGAGCTGTCGCCTGTTCCACATCGTTTTCTGGTATCGCACTCGCTACTAGTGCTGCCAGCGTCACTATTGTCAATATTATAAATCGTCTTGCCATCATATAGTTTCACTTGTTGTTGTCGAAGATGCAAATTTAACGATAATTCCTAATAATCGTCTGCAAAGGATGAGTTTTTTAGTACTTTTGTAGCTATAAAACAAATGTAGTCATTATGATAGGAACGATTGTCAATACGTGTACCATTGTGGCGGGAACCTTGATTGGGGTGGCGTTGCACAAGGGCATCAAGGATAATTATAAGAATGTGTTGTATGACGCATTGGGCTTGGCCTGTTTTGCCATCGGGCTGAATGCTGTGGTGACCAATCTGCCCAAGAGTCAGTACCCCGTACTGTTCATTGCGGCGATGGCTATCGGCAGCATCATCGGTGTGGCGCTTGACGTCGACGGACGTTTCCACCGTCTGGTGGAGCGACGCAGTAAGGGCGGTGCAGAGAACCGTCTTGCCGATGGTCTGGCGACAGCGACGCTGGTCTACTGTATCGGTCCGTTGTCAATGTTGGGGCCCGTTATCAGTGCCTTGCAGGGTGACAATACCTTCTTGTTCACCAATGCCACGCTCGATCTGGTGACGGCGACGATTTTTGGCTCTACCTATGGTGTCGGTATGCTGCTGGCAGCCCCGGCGCTCTTTTTGTGGCAAGGGATGTTCTACTGCGTGGCAATGCTCTCGAGCGCTGCCGTGAGCGAGGCATTAATGGCCGAGCTGCTCATCGTGGGCGGACTGCTTATCACAGGATCCGGCCTGTCGCTGTTGCGCATCAAGGACTGCCATGTGCTCAACATGCTGCCAGCCTTGCTGGTGCCGCCGCTGTGGTTCCTGTTGATGGCAATGATTAACTAATTGATAATACTTAACATGTTATAATGATATGAGAAACTGGCGATTAATAGCGTTTGTGACAACGTTCATGGTGTGTATGACTGTCCCTGCCTGGGGACAGATTGTTACTATTGAGAAATCCGACAAGCAGGTTGCCGACAGTATCCGTGCCGAACTTGACAGCCGGCCTTACTTCAGCCTCTACAAGGATACCTACTTCGTGGGCGGAACGGTGCTGGGCGGAACACCCACCGAGTATAACAGCGATGTGAAGTTTCAGATCAGTTTCCAGCAGCGTCTCACCAAGAGTGTGCTGCCTGGTCACACCTACTTGTACCTGTTCTATACCCAGAAGGCTATCTGGCATGTCTTCCGCAACTCGTTGCCGTTCTATGACTTGAACTTCAATCCAGGTATCGGCATCTCCAAACACATCATCATGAAAAACCGCCTGTTGGGAAAACTGACCCTGTTAGCGGAGCATGAGTCTAATGGTCGCGATGGCATCGCTTCGCGCAGTTGGAACAAGATTTCGTTAGCAGGTGAAGCCTATATTTCGCCATACCTGATGGCGCATGCCAAATATTGGATACCCATCGTTGATGGCCAGTACAACAGAGATATTCTGCGGTATATGGGAATTTATCAGGCTGGTTTCCAAGCCAAGAGCCATGATGACAAGTGGGTGCTTGACATGACGCTTGTCAAGCGCAAAGGCTGGAATCTCAATTTCAACACCATAGTGCAGTTGGGTTATCGCATCAACCATAACTCCAACCAGTTCATCATGCTGCAGTACTACAACGGCTATGGTGAACACATGCTGGACTACAACCAGTATCACTCGCGCCTACGCATCGGCTTGCTCATTCGACCCAGGTTCTTCAGTGATTTCTGATTTATTGTAATATGTGGGCTGACTTGGTTGGTCTTTTCAAATTATTTATTACTTTTGCAAAAAATGTAACAAATCTGATTGAATTATGCAGTACTGGATAAACCATAACGGAGTGCAGTCGGGGCCTGTAGACCTCGAGGGACTCAAGCAAATGGGGCTCACGTCGTCGGCCTATGTGTGGCACGAGGGCCTCAGTGACTGGGTGAAGATTACCCAAGTTCCTGAATTGCAGGGAATGTATGACGTGCTTGGGACGGCTTTCGGCCAGCCTCAGCCTGCTGAGCAGAGCGCGCCCATCGAGGCCGAAGCACCGGTTCCTCCCGTTCCCGAAACAACCATGGAGGTAGAGAGACAGCCGTATCAGCCTCAGCAGCAGCCATATCAACCTCAGTATGCAGGTGAGCAGCCTGCTGAACCGTGCCCGCCGACCAACCTGGTGTGGGCTATCATTTCGACTGTGCTGTGCTGTATTCCTGCAGGCATCGTTGCAATTGTCTATGCAACGAAGGTGACCAAAAAATACCAGGCAGGTGACATCGAGGGTGCTAAACGTGCCAGTGAGGTCGGGGCATGGTGGTGTATCGCTGCCATCGTCCTGGGTATCATTTGCCAGCCGATTATCTCCTGGCTGCAGATGATGGCCATCGCTCAATGATAAGTGGGCGGTATGCGTCGCTCGTTCATCATTGTCTTGATTATCGCGGTGCTGTTGCTGTTCGGTTTCATTTATTATGCGCTGGATCCGTCGGCATCATCGTTGTTCCCACAGTGTACCTTTCTGCAGCTCACGGGCTATAAATGTCCAGGGTGCGGCAGCCAGCGGGCTATCCATGCCTTGTTGCATGACGACGTGGTGACGGCGTTCCGCTACAATGCAATGTTCATCATCGCCATCCCCTGGATTGCCTTGTGCCTGTATGCCGAGAGTCGTCGCGTCCGCAATCCCCGCTTGTATGCCCGCTTGAATGCGCCGCTGCTCATCTGGTTGTTCCTCGTGGTGATTCTACTGTGGTGGCTGCTGCGCAACATCTTCAATTGGTAAAAATAAGGACTAGTCGATATCTTCTAGACGATACCAACGTCTAGCGACTAAAAACTAACAACTAAAAATGAAACAATATCTTGACCTGGTGCGCCACGTGATGGAGCATGGCGTTGATAAGGAGGACCGCACGGGGACGGGCACGCGTAGTGTGTTCGGTTACCAGTTGCGTTGTAATTTGGCCGATGGCTTTCCCTTGTTGACGACCAAGAAGGTGCATCTCAAGTCCATCATCTATGAACTGCTGTGGTTCTTGCGCGGTGACACCAACGTGCGTTGGCTTCAAGAGCACGGGGTGCGCATCTGGAACGAGTGGGCCGACGAGAACGGCGACTTGGGGCCCGTCTATGGCAGCCAGTGGCGAGCTTGGCCCGACGGCAATGGAGGAACCATTGACCAGATTGCCCAGGTCATCGACCAGATCAATCATACCCCCGACAGTCGCCGCATCATGGTAAGCGCATGGAACGTCGCCGAGGTACCCACGATGAAGCTGCCGCCGTGCCACTCGCTGTTTCAGTTCTATGTGGCTGACGGCAAACTGAGCCTGCAGCTCTATCAGCGCAGTGCCGACTTGTTTCTGGGTGTGCCGTTCAACATCGCCTCCTATGCGCTGTTGTTGATGATGGTGGCCCACGTGACGAACTTGGAACCGGGCGAGTTTATCCACACATTCGGTGACGCGCACATCTACCGCAATCACTTCGACCAGATCAAGGAACAGCTCTCGCGCGAGCCGCGCCCGCTGCCCCGCATGGTCCTGAATCCCGCTGTCAAAAGCATCGACGACTACAAGTACGAGGATTTCACCCTCGAGGGTTACGATCCCTGGCCCGCTATCAAGGGCGTCGTCTCGGTGTAAAAGAGCGCCGTTGGCGCTGATTAGAGGTTAGTGATTAGAGATTAGTGATAGAAGAGCCAATGAAATCAGTTCAAGCCATAGTAGCTGTTGCCAGTGACGGTGCCATCGGACGCCAGGGTGACCTGTTGTGCCATCTGCCCGCCGACATGAAGCACTTCAAGGAGGTGACGATGGGGCACAGCATCATCATGGGACGCAAGACCTTTGAGTCCTTCCCGCGTCGTCCCTTACCTGGACGCCAGAATATCGTCATCACCCGCAATGACCAGTGGCAATACCCTGGTGTGACAGTGGTGCATAGCTTGGAAGATGCCATTGCTGCAGCCGAGACCGACACGGTCTTCATCATCGGCGGGGCGCAGGTCTATGAGCAGGCATTACCATTGGTAGACGTGCTGCATCTGACCATGATTCATGCCCGCTGGGCGAGTGCCGATGCCTATTTCCCCACCCTGGATATGAACGAGTGGCAGGAGGTGAGCCGTGAACATCACGATAGCGACCACCGCAATGCCTATGAATTTGATTTCGTTACCCTTAAACGTCGTGAGCCATGAAGTATTTCCTCATAGCCGGTGAAGCGTCGGGCGACTTGCACGCCTCCCACCTGATGGCATCGCTCAGGCAGGAGGACCCTCAGGCGGAGTTCCGCTTCCTGGGCGGCGACCTGATGGCAGAGCAGGCCGGCGTCGCCCCCATCATCCATTATCGCGACATGGCCTATATGGGATTTGCCGATGTGGTGAAGCACTTGGGAAAAATCCTTGGTTTCTTGGGCACCGCCCGTCGTGCTATCGACGAGTGGCAGCCGTCGGCGTTGATTCTTGTCGATTACCCGTCGTTTAACCTCAAGGTGGCGAAATATGCCCACAACCTCAACATTCCGGTTCACTATTTCATTTCGCCCAAGGTGTGGGTGTGGAAGGAATGGCGCGTCAAGGACATCCGCCGCTATGTCGATCACATGTATTGCATCCTGCCTTTTGAACCCGAGTGGTACAAGGAGCGGGACTATAAGGCGACCTATGTCGGCAACCCTACGGTTCAGGAAGTCGCCGATGCGAGCAAGGATTTCCCTGATTTTGACCGTTTTATCACAGAAAACAACCTTCCCGAGTGTCCTATCATCGCCCTCGTGCCAGGCTCACGTGTGCGGGAAATCCGCGACAATCTGCCCTTGATGCTCGAGGCGGCAGCACGCCACCCCGAGTACCAGGCTGTCATTGCCGGAGCCCCCAGCATCAATGACAAACTTTACCATGAGGTCATGGGCGACAAGGCTATCCCCGTGTTGCGCGACAAGACCTATCCGTTGGTTCATCATGCTCGTGCCGCCCTGGTCACTTCGGGCACAGCGACTCTCGAGACGGCCTTGCTGGGCACGCCCCAAGTCGCCTGTTACCGCTTCAACGGCAGCAAGTGGTCCTATAATTTTTATCGCAGGTTGTTGTCGGGAAAATATGTCACCCTTCCCAATCTCATTACCGACGAACCCGTCATCCCCGAGTTGTTGATGCACCTCTGCACGGTGGACAGCATCGACAGCCACCTCACGCAATTGCTGGGCGACACCTCCGAACGCGCCGCTATGCTTGACGGTTACCGTCGCCTGTCAGAGCGCTTGGGCAACGACGTCTGCACCGCGACTGCTGCCCGCATGATTATGGAGAGTCTGCACTCCTGATTTCTTACTGCTACTTGTTTCACTTCTGCTTGGGAACCATCCATTGTGGGTCCTGCTGGAAGCGTTGCCATGCCTGTAGTAGCTGTGGCTCGCAGTCAATGATGAGTTGGTGGGCTAGGGTAATGTTGGTAGGGTCATTTTTAATCTTGTTAATGTAGTCCAGCAGGTTGTAGCAGATGTTGTATTGTCCGGTGGCAAGGATTGCCTGAGGCATTCCGGCGGCTTTGTTCTCGGGCGTGAACCACAGCGTGGTGCCCATGCTGGCAGCAAGCTTGCTGTTACGCTGGATGGCGTCGCTGGGCTTGAGTTCCTCGGGGAAATTGTTATTCTCCCACTTTCTCCTGGTCTGCCTTTTGCCCTGCTTCTTTTCCTTATTCGGGCTCAACTCATAGATGGTACTGGTAATGCAACGGTTTTGCCAAGCATGGTCTTCGTAGATGGAGTCATAATTCTTCCTGCGCAACTGTTTGAGGAATACCTCACTGCTCATCATGATGATGGATTTGGCGCGGTTCATGAACATCGCCTCGGCCGAGGCAAATTTCAAGTGACTAAGGAATAGGGCTCTGTTGCCGACGAAGGTACTGGATATAGCCTTGAACATCTTGTTCTTGAACAAGGCGCCGACGACATTCAGCAGGGTGACGATGGCGAGGATGACCGACATCACGCCGAGCCAGAAATTGTTGCCCAGCACCAGGGCAAGAATGAACAATGCCATGACTACCGCCTCGCTGATGAGGCCATAGTTGCGCAGGCGCCCCAGGGTGAGACAGCCGACACTCTTGGGCAGCATCTGCTCGCTGGGCGCATAGCCGTCCATGTCGGGCCCGGAGACGTCGCTGATGATGACGAGGTCAAATGCCTTGTCGCTGCGTTGCTCGTCCTCACGATAGGTGCGCAGGCGCTCCTCGGCGAGCAACAGGGGATCGATGCCTTGATTATCGACGATGCCACCGTCCATGATACCGAAACGCGACGTGATGGTGGCGGCGATATCGGGCTGTTGCAATACTTGGAAATCATCGGGATACATCATGGGCTCAAAGCCACTGGGAAAACACGAAGAGCATGCCAGCGCCTCGCCCGGCGTGATGTGTCGTGCAACTTTGAGTCCGATGTTGTGATCGCCGTTGCCGAACACGCCATAAGAGATCCGTTCGCCCGAGGTCATGCAGCCATAGGTGACACGGAACCGGAATGGCAGGGAATTGTCAAAGTCGGTCGCCAGGGCGGTGTAGTCCTTGACGGGAATGGGATCCTTATGATCTCTGGGGACCATGCTATCGATGATATCGCCCATCGTGGCGCCCTTGAACAGATATTTGTCATAGATGCCCGCCATGATCTTGATGCTGGAGGCGTCGCGGTTGGCTTTCTCGGCGCTGATGCCGTTCAAGGCATGGGTAACCAGGTCCTCGTTGCACAGGAAGTCGAACAGTTCCTTGGTCATCTCATCGATGGGTTGGTCCTTGGCGAGGGCGAGCATGTATTTCATCGCTGGTATGGTACCTCCCGAGACCGACGTGAGTGCCGTCACATGGTTGAGCAGCGTGCGTCCGTCTTTCAGGCGGATGGAGTTCAGGAAAGATAATGTGCCCAGGTCAAAGGTGGCTGCCCTGTAACCGCCGCCCGAGAAGGCCATGCCGATGTTCAGTTCGTTTTCCATATCATCATCTCTAATGGTCCGCACAAAGATAATAAAAAAGTGGCTTTTGCCACTTTTTTGATGAGAGATGTTGGTTTCTGCGAGGGTTATTTCGCTTCGTCCTCGGTAAGGCAGGCGGTAAAGCCCATCTCCTGAGAGCGCTCTTTGTTGAACATGCAATAGGTGACGTTGCCCTCGTCACACAGGTTCCCCTGGCTGTCATGCAATGTGACGTGGACGGTGTAGTAGTTGCGCACGTTGCCGGTGATGCGGCCGCGCAGGGTAATCTGCGGGTCACGGGTGGAAACTGGACGACGGAATTTCACCTCCAGCTTGGTGGTGACACCTGCACACTGCAAGCGGCGCGAGAGCACCCAGTTGGCGAGTTCGTCGATGAGCGTGCTGATGATGCCGCCGTGCAGCGTCTCTACCCAGCCGTCGTAGTTGACGCAGGGTGACCACGTGGTGACCACCTCCTCGCAGTCTTCCCAAAATTCCAGATGCAGGCCGATAGGGTTAGTGGGACTACACCCGAAGCAGTTATACCCTTTTTTCTCAAGATATGGATTGATCAATTTCTTCATCTTTATATATTTCTTAGCGACTTAGCGTCTTAGCGTGAGGCCCAGAATGCAGATGCCCTCAGAAAAATCAGATTGTTCAGTTGTTTTAAAAAAAACTTAGCGACTTAGCGCCTTTGCGTGAGGTTGAGTTTGTCGTTCTTGTTGCTTGCGGTGGTGCCAGATTTCCAGGCTGTTGATGGCATTCTGCCACAGGATGTAGCAGCCAGGTCCAGCCACCGACAGCGGACTCAGGTAGGTATAGGCGATCCACACGGCAAAGGCAGTGTTCTTCTGCCCCAGGCCCTGGCCACTCTCGATGACGGTGCCGAAGAAGTGCCCGATGTACCGCCCCACGGCGAACTGCGCCAGGCAGATCAACAGCGAAACGATGGCGATGGTGAGTAGGAACACCAGGGGAGCACCGCTGTTGATGATGTTCTTCACCGTGCAGCCCGTGACGATGGTCAACGAGATGCCCCACATGTAGAACGACAGGTCCTGGATAGCGACGAGACGCTGCTGCACGCGCGGCAGGTAGTGCTTGACCAGGTAGGCGGCAATCAGTGGCAGCACCAGCACGAGGAACACCTTGTACATGATCATCCAGAAGGCGGTCCAGAAGTTGATGTCCACATCGTTGTCAATCAGCGGGAAGACAACTGGCACGGCAAACACTGTGACAATGTTGGACAGGAATACATAGCTGGTCATTGTCTCGAGGTTGCCACCCAGCTTGCCCGTCACCACGGGCGCTGCGCTGGCTCCAGGACAGATGACACACGTCAGGATGCCCTCCATCAGGATCAGGTCCTTGCCCTTCATGTCAAAACCGATGATGAATGCCACCAGCAAGATGACCAGTGCCACTTGGAACACCGATACCCACAGGTGCCACATGGCCGGCCGCATCTTGTGGAAGTCCACACGCAGGAACGTCGTGAACAGGATCAGGCTCATGAACAGCGGCAGGATGGTGTCAAATATCGGCTCCATGACCTCGCTCACCGGGTCAAGGGCACGCACCCAATAGAATATGAGATAGATGACCGTGCCCGACACAATCGCGCTGGGCAAAGTCCAATTCTTCAAAAATGTGATGATGGTCTTCATAGCGCCCGCAAAGGTACTCTTTTTTTGCGTCTTAGTTTCTCCTTTTTAGTTTTAGTTATCAGAAAATGTTGTACTTTCGCAGTCGGTAATGAAAAAGATACTCAACAACATAGCGTTTTGGACGGTTTACGGGGCATGGTACGGGTTGTCGCTGCTGCCCTTGTGGGTGCATTACCTGTTCAGTGACATCCTGTTTGTCATCATTGCCTACGTGCTGCATTACCGCCGCGGCGTTATCAGCAAGAACTTGAGGACCGCCTATCCCGACAAGAGCGACAAGGAACTCAAGAAGCTGAGGATTCAATTCTACCGCCACTTCTGCGACATTCTAGTCGAGACGGTGAAATACACCTCTATCACCGACAAGAACATCATGCGCCGCATGACGTTCAAGAATAGTGAGCAGGTGGCTGAGATTCTCAACAGCGGTCAATCCGTCGCCCTGTTGTTAGGCCATTACGGCAATTGGGAATGGGTGTCTTCGCTCGTGCTGTGGGTCCGTCCCTTGATCACCAACAATTCGGTCATGGGACAGATTTACCACCCGCTCGAGAACGAGGTATTTAACCGTGTCGTGTTGAAGACGCGCGGCCGCATGGGTTCGGACAGCGTTTCCAAGAACGAGACCTTGCGCTGGATTCTGGGCAACAAGCGAGAAGGCCGTCCCACGATATTGGGCTATATCAACGACCAGGTGCCCAAGTGGGAGAATATTCACCACTGGCTCACCTTCCTCAACCATCCTGACACCCCCGTGTTCACCGGTATCGAGCGCATCGTACACTCCCAGAACCAAGCCGCTGTCTATGTGGATGTCAAGTGCGTGGGACGCGGACGCTACGAGTGTGAGTTCCAGGTCATCACACGCGACCCGTCAACAATGGGCGAGTTTGAACTGACCGACGAGTTTTTCCGCCGCATGGAGCAGACCATCAACCGCGCCCCGCAGTACTGGCTGTGGAGCCACAACCGCTGGAAAAGGACGCGCGAGGAGTTTGATCGCCGCTTCAAGGTGGTCAATGGCAGGGTAGTGCCGAAGTGAGCCGTTAGCTATTAGCTATTAGCCTTTAGCCATTAGTCTCCTGGCGTCGACATGGGGCCTATTTATCCTATTTGACCAAATGGTGCAGGAATTGTTGCGTGTTCTCTAAAAAAGCCTTACCTTTGCAGCAGAAATTAGACTAATTAACTTAACATGTGGTCGCGCCAAGGCGAGGCCCTACAACTTTAAACAGATTAATAGCAATGAACCGACTTTCGGACCGTATTAACGCACTGGCACCCAGTGCCACCCTGGCCATGTCACAGAAGAGCAGCGAGCTGCGCGCTCAGGGCGTGGACGTGATCAACCTCTCGGTGGGCGAACCCGACTTCTTCACCCCCGACCACATCAAGGCTGCCGCCAAGCAGGCTGTCGATGACAACTTCTCGTTCTATTCTCCCGTCCCCGGCTATCTCTCACTGCGTCAGGCCGTGAGCGAGAAACTGCGCCGCGAGAATGGCTTGGAGTACACTCCCGACCAGATCGTTATCGGTAACGGTGCCAAGCACGAGCTGTGCAACGCCATTATGGCGCTCA
>JAEEGL013335126.1_pt1 | contig 21731 bp, 16 predicted proteins | sample 9134231 | NCBI WGS metagenome assembly JAEEGL01 (sample SAMN16246548, study PRJNA631951) | gut metagenome | biome: gut microbiome; feature: rumen; material: fiber-attached | host: Bos | place: Iran: Karaj | collected 2018-10
ACTTTTCTTAAAAATATCCATCACACCCATTACTCTACCACCAGCTTATTCTTTCTTTTATTATACATAAAATAGATCATGTATGCTCTTTAATGAATAGTTCCGTTCCGGCCTTAAGTCTGCCAAGTCCGTCATTTAATAGTGCTTTGGGACAGGCCAGGTTCATTCTCAAGAATCCCTTGCCTGCGCCGCCGTATATTTCTCCATCACTGAGGAAAAGACCTGTTTTTTCACGAAGGAAACCTGCAAATCCTTTTCCCTGCTCCGGAAGATTTCTGATGTCGATCCAGAGAAGATAAGTGGCAGGTCCGTCTATCACACTCATCGTGCCAATATTTGAGGCAATGTACTCAGTGGCAATCTTCTTGTTCTCACCGATATACTCATTCAGGCTGTTAAGCCAGTCCTCACCTTCATTGAAGGCCGCAACTGCTGCAGTAACAGCAAATACATTTGGTTCTGCCACTTCGTCAGTATTAAGTCCGCGCCATACCATATGCCTGATCTTCTTATTGGCTGCATATACCGCAGCCGAATGAAGTCCCGCAATATTAAAGGCCTTGCTGGGGCTGATGCAGGTTACGCTGATATCTCTGGCAGTTTCTGAGACACTGGCAAAGGGAACGTACCGGGTGCCGGGGGTCACAATATCACAATGTATTTCATCAGATATAACCCTGACATCGTATTTAGCACACAGATCTGCGATCCTGATCAGTTCATCCCTGGTCCATATCCTGCCGCCGGGATTCTGAGGGTTGCACAACACCATGAGTGATGTCTGCGGATCAGAAAGGTCTTTTTCAAGCCTTTCAAAGTTGATCTCATACCTGCCGTCTGTCAGATCAAGCGGGCTCTCCAATACCTGTCTTCCGTTATTGATAATGGAATTGAAGAAAATATTGTAAACAGGTGTCTGCACAAGCACCTTCTCAGCCGGTGTTGAAAGCTTCCTGATAATAGAAGAGATTGCAGGAATAACACCTGATACAAACACAAACCACTGCCTGTCAATTTCAAAGCCGTGCCTTCTCTTCCACCAGCCGATATATGCATCGTACCATTCATCCGGTACATAGCTGTAGCCGTACACCTTTGCATCAAGTCTCTTTTGCAGAGCGGAAACGATCTCAGGAGCAGCTTCAAAGTCCATATCCGCAACCCACATGGGGAGTTCGTTTTCGGCCACATCCCATTTCTCCGAGCATGTGCCCCGTCTGTCGATGACCTTGTCAAAATCATATTTCATGGCATTCTACCCTTTTACTGATTATCCTTGATCTTTAGTTCTGTTTCGTGTCCCTGTCCTGATGTCAGTTCTATATCATAAGAAGTTAAGTACCTGGGCTCTTTTCCATCTCTGCTGACGATTTTAGTCTTAGATGCATCTACCCACTCTTTATCCATGATAACTACGCCAATCTCATCAGCACTGATAGTTCCGGAAACAGGGTTTATGATGCTGTCGATCCTGCCCTTGATATCCACATCTACAGTTGAATACTCAAATGCAAGGGATGTGTTGACCAGCGTGCAGTCCTTCATTACAAGATTCTCAATGTAGCAGAATCCCTGAAGGCTCTCTATGATACAGTTCACAAAAGTGATATTCTTTGAATTCCATCCGATATACTCGCCCACGATGTAAGAGTCGTAGATGGTGACGTTTTCTGTGTTCCAGAAACTGTCCTTGGACAGAAGCCTTGACTTTCTTATCTCAATGTTCCTGGCTCCGTCAAAGCAGTAATTGCCGTAAAGGTCCAGCCCTTCTGCCTTTATGTTCTCACTGTCTTTAGCGAAATAATCTCCGCTGGCAACGACATTTTCAAGGTTAACATTCTTGCAGGTCCAAAGTGTCTCCTGCGCATGGGGCATGGACACATTCTTAAGGCTCACGCCATCACAGCGTCTGAATTCTTTCGGAGCTTCGATCATGGTATTCTCAATAGAAATGTTCTTACCGTACCACAGTCCTGAGCGCGACATTTCAAAAAAGCTGCTGTCCTTCACCTTTATATCTTCAGCATACCAGAGGGGATATTTCCATCTGAAGCTGACATTTTTTGCATCCACATTTTTGGAATGCTTCAGAGGTGATTCACCATCATCAAAGATCACTCTTTCCAGCTGCAGGTCACTGTCCCGATACAGGGCGCGTTCCCCTGAAAACATTTCACCAACATATTCTTTCATGTGATTTACCTTTCATCGTTATAAAGCATTATCAATTGCACATACGAAGTCTTAACATATTTACAATTATACTATATTTTTTCTCAGCTTATCATAAGTTCTTCAACCTGGTTTCTTCTTTCATAAAGAACACAGCCGCCCTTATGGTCATCCAGAAGAAGCCCGCCATCCTGCAGCTCCATGAACAGTTTTGATTTCATGGCCTGTCTGAGGGATGTCTCCCTTACATTTATGTCTGAATAAGGAGAGAAAGGACAGGGCTCTGCGCCGCCGTGGGAATTGATATGGAAGAACCCTCTTCCTGCGGCAATGCATCCTCCTGAGCTCTTCTCGTCACCGGGGAAGGATACAAACACCATCTCAGGGTGTTCTCTTCTGAGTCTGCTTATCTCGTCTTTAAGATATTCCCTGTCTTCATCTCCGGGAGCCAGGTACTCCGAGTCCTCAGTTACCGGAACGAATTCCACGAAGATCACTGCTTTGCAGCCCTTGTCAGATAACATACCGATAAAGTTCTCAGACGATACTTCTTTGATATTCTCAGTTGTTACCGTAACTGATGTTCCAAATATGAGGCCTCTTTCCTTGAGCTCATCCATATTTGACATGAGCTTATCGTATACGCCCGCACCGCGTCTGTTGTCAGTCGCCTGCCTTCCGCCTTCTATGCTCATGATGGGGATAAGGTTTCTGCAGCTGTCAAAATCATCAAAATATTTTTCTGTCATATATGTTCCGTTTGTGAAGATCGGGAACAGTATTGATGGCTTTTTCCCTGCAGCTTCTATAACCCCTCTGCGAAGAAGAGGCTCACCACCCGCAAGGAGTATGAAGCTCACGCCCAGGTCGTCAGCCTCATCAAATACATTCATCCAGTCCTCATCAGTAAGCTGATCAACAGGCTCAGCGTCGTCTGTGGCACTGTTGCATCTTGAATAGCAGCCGGCACAGTGAAGATTGCAGCTGCTTGTTATGCTGGCGATGAGAAATGGCGGCACATGCTCTCCTGTTTCTTCCATCCTTGCCCTTTTTCTTGAGGCCGACTTACTTGCCAGGGCAAATTTTGCCATATATGCGCTCTCTTTCGGGTTCTTCAGAGTTGCCTTTACCGCATCGGCAACGATGCGCTCCACACCTTTGGTCATGTATTCCTGAATATTGAATTCCTTAGCCATCAGTTATTATTCCAACCTCCCTGCAATTCATTTATTGCAATTATATTGTTATCAATCTATATGTATATTAATCTTTTCTTTTATAAAAGTCAAGTGTTTCCATTTTCCGATACAGGATAAATTCCAAGGAGTAAAATCCAGGAGCCCTGTCAGTATCCAATCCGGTACTTTTATTAATCCTGCAAAAAAGATATATTAGTAGATGAACCCGGTTCTACTTTATGGAATAAATATCAGGAAAAGGATATTGAAGAAATGAATATTTACATTGATTTTGATGATTGTCTGTGTGAAACCGCAAAGCACTTCTCACTACTTGTGGAAGACCTTTTTGGGAAAAGAGTTCCATATGAGGATATAAAGTATTTTGATCTGCAGAGATCTTTTTCTCTTACAGAAGATGAATATGAACATATGATGATCCAGGGACACACACCGGAGGTACTCCTGTCTTATGAGGAGACCCCCGGTGCGATAAGGACCATCAACAGCTTCATTGACTGTGGTCACAATGTGTCAATAATAACAGGACGCCCCTCCAGTGCTTACGAGGCATCACGTAAGTGGCTGGATGAGCATGGTCTTGCGAAGGCCAGGCTCTACTGTCTCAATAAATATGGCAGGGACAGTTTTATCAAGAACAGCGAGTTCACCCTGGAGATTGAAGACTACTACAGGATGCATTTCGATTACGCCATTGAAGACTCACCCTCTGCTTTCAAATTTTTTGATCATCTGCCGAACCTTCAGGTGCTGGTCTATGACCGCCCATGGAATCAGGACTGCGAATTCCCAAATGACAGATTCCTAAGGTGCCATGACTGGGATGCCATCGGGAATATCATCAGTTCAGCCCAAAGCCTCTCTCATAAATAAAGTCTTTTCCAAAGGAAAGCTTGCCGTCCGCCCCTTCTTCCACAACAGGAATGTTTACGGGAAGCTTTCCGGAAGGAGAGTTGCTTCCGAATACTGTCTCAACAGCCGCAACTATATTGGCGTTCATTGCGCTGGATCCGATGCCGTTTCCTCTGTCTGTCGGGTCGATATTAAGGCCCGATCCCATGTATGCCAGAACGATGGCATCGGCATTCTGGTAAACCGCTGCATCATAAGGAAGGTTCTCGCTCACGAGGATAAATCTTCCTCCTCCGGTATGTACATCGTCTATCGCGTTATGAAGTGCGATGAACTGAGCGTTCTCCTTATCAATGACAGTGCTGCCGGATGCATAAGAAAATCCTATGGTCAGATCTGCAGCGGCCAGTTTCTCCTTAAGTTCATCCGGATAATGGAGCTTGTCATCTCCTGAAGAATTGTAGTAATAATCAATTGCAACATCAGCATCAGCTGCTATGAGCCCCTGCTTCTTCATCTCATCTACGGCATAGCTTAAAGTGTTTTTATCATCCTCAAGTCTGCCAAGTATCACTATCTTCTTTTTATCCGATGCTACCGGAATGGTGTTGTTATCATTCTTAAGCAGGGTTATCGCGCTGCGGGCAATACTTGCCTCAACTTCATGATGTGCTTCACTTCCAACAATCTCTTTACACTTTGCCACCCTTGTCTCAATATCTTCAGCTGTGCTGCCATTGCCTTCAACATCGAGGATTCCGTACTTAGCCTTGAGAAGCAGAATGCGCTTTACGCTCTCATCAATTCTCTCCGGGCTGATCTCTCCGCTCTCAACCTTGGCTGCTATGCCTGCTATATAGTCATCATAAAATGTGATGATATCGGGTCCGTTAAGATCCGCAGGTAAAAGAAGTACATCCACACCTGCATTTATTACCTTTTCTGCAATGTTTACCCTATATTCGACAGTAGTGTTTCCGGGAACAAGTTTTGCCTCTTCGATTGCGCCCATTTCCAGGGCATCAGTCACAACAACTCCATTGTATCCAAGATCAGTCCGGAGGATGTCTGTTATCATCTTCTTTGACATCGTTGCAGGATAATATCCCTTTGTCACTCCGTCAGCGTATGTAACTTCCTGGTCTATCAAAGGATAAGTGATATGCGCTGTCATTATCATGTCAGCACCGTTTTCAATTGCTTTTCTGAAGGGCACCAGCTCAGTAGCTGAGATCTCTTCATATGTCTTTTCCACTGAAGGCGTACCTATGTGGCTGTCGGTCCCGGTGTCACCATGTCCGGGGAAATGCTTGTAAGTCGCAATTATGTTGCTTTTGGAGAGCCCCCTGGCATATGCCATTCCAAGCTCCGCCACTTTATTTGGATCATCGGAAAAAGACCTGGTCCCTATGACCGGATTATTTGGATTGTTGTTCACATCGATTACCGGCGCATAATCAGCGTTGAAGCCCACAGCAGCCAGTTCTTCGCCCAGGATCTCACCTGTCTTTTCAGCGTTTCCTGCAGCATCTGCAGTAGCGCCGATCGCCATATTTCCATTCATCCTGGTTCCGGCTGCAAGACGTATTACTATACCGCCCTCCTCATCAACAGGAGTAAGATACGGGATATGCGTTGAGACATTCCCGATTCCGGCATTATTCTCCTGGAGCGCATAAAGAAGTCTTGTGATCTGTTCATTTCCGGTTATATTGGCACCAAAGAGGATGACACCGCCGTACTGATGTCTTTGCAGTGCTGCTTGCAGGTCCGGAGCAGCATTCAGGTCAGTTACATTCTCTTCATTCCAGGTGCGCATTGCCGGAATTATCATCTGAGATATCTTCTCGTCCAATGTCATATTCTTTACTATCTTATCTACTTTTCTCTCCTGCGGACTTCCTGATCCAAAGGCCGCTGTAAACAGCATTAGTCCCATGAAAACAGCACAAACTCCGCATGCGATAAGTTTTCTTGCAGATCTCTTCATAATATTCACTGATCTCCTTTTTCTTAGTTTTTTACATTCGCCGTCGGCTCTATAGTAATCGGCAGAAATTTCTGCCGTTCATTATATATCGTCATTGCCTATGTTTTTGATAATCTCTTCCCTTAACTTTTCACGACGGTCCAGGGTAAGCATTTTTTCACTAAATCTTATATACGATTCAGATCCGTATCTGGCTATGAACAGCGCTGAATACCTTCCCATTGTAAGATGCGTCATGAAGAAACCAAGCTCCTGTCCGGTTCCCCAGGCCTCTTCGATAAAGCGGAAGGCCGCCTCAAGTCTTGCGCTGACTTCATCAGGTCTTTTCCTAAAGCTTTCCTGTGCGGAATCCTCTATGTCACTGAGGGCAGATTCAAAGTCTGCGGATAACCTGTCAAGGACCAGTTCCAGTACCGCCAGCCGCTCATCAAAGGCAGCATCCCCGGCTCTTATCAGAAGATCATCTTTCTCCGTGCCGGCCAGAATCTGCTCCACAGGATATCTCTCCCTGCAATTGTCATACAGGCGGTAAAAGATCTCAAACTTACCGGCGATATCAGGATCCGCCAGATACTGTCCGATGAGTACCGTATCCACCTCGAATCCCTTCTTTTCATAGAGCTGTATGGCAAGAGAGAGGTCTTCCCATCCTCTGGCTGTCACGTAGCGCGGTCCTTCCTCATCTGCGCTTATGTGATAAAAGCAGGACGGCTCCAGCTCAAGGAATGTAAGTATTGCACCATGTACATTGCTCTCACAGGCATAGGGTTTCCATGCTTCCAGACTCTCCTCCACCCTTATGATCTTCAGTCTGTCAAGGACTGCTATATCAAACTCCCTGACAAACCTGTTGTACCTGGGCGGGTTCCCGGCCGTCACTATGACCCAGCCTGCCGGGAGCACATGATTTCCAAATCTCTTGTACTGCAAAAACTGAAGCAGCGCCGGAAAAAGAGTTTCCGATACACAATTGATTTCATCCAGGAACAGTATTCCTTCCTTATGGCCTCCGTACTTGACGGCATCATAGACTGAAGCGATTATCTCGCTTACTGTGTACTCTGAAATGCGAACCTCTTTTTCGTCGTAATCTCTTTTTTCAATATAGGGAAGACCTATAGCGCTCTGCCTCGTGTGATGGGTCATGGAATATGATATAAAACCTATTCCAAGTTCTATCGCCACCTGCTCAACAACTGCGGTTTTGCCTATTCCCGGAGCACCGATGAGAAATAGCGGCCGCTGCTTTATGAGTGGGATACTATACTCATCTTCACTTTTCCTGTCGAGATATATCTCGACCGTTTTCCTTATTTCTTCTTTTGCCTGCCTTATGTTCATGCTTCCACCATTACTCTCATGGCCCAGGGCGGTAGATTTCTTCCGATTCCGCCATAGGGCATTACAAATGCTGTTTTATATTCAGGCGGTATTTCCGGAAAAACACCGTCGCCATCAGTAAAGTAAAGAAGTCCTCTAAGTCCGGTAAAGAACTTCTCATTCTCCAGCTCCTCAATCCTTTTGAAAACAGGCCTGAAGTCCGTTCCGCCTCTCCCGCGTATCGATATCTCAGACATATACTCTTTCAGTTCGTCCCTGTCTGAGATTACAGCCTCGCTTTGTATCTCACAGTCACATTGGAATATGACCATCTTTTTGCGCTCGCCATAGTCCATAGACGCAAAAAGAATATCATAAGTCTTTTCCAGGAAATGCCTGATGAGCTCCATGGAACAGGATAGCGATGTGTCAATGGCAACTGCAAATTCCCTGACCGTCCTGTGCTCACTGTATTCCAGCGGCTCGATCAAAGGCATATCCCCATATAGTTCAAGCCCGTACGTGTATAGGGAAAAGTCGAAGCAATCAGGGTCAAGGCGCGGAATCTCATCATATATTCCAAAGTGCTTAAGAAATGCAGCATAGTCTGTATTCCGTCGCTCGACACCACTTAGCAATTCAATGAAGTATCCTGCAAGATCCCCCCTTTCATTCGAGGATCTTAGTGATCTCTTCAGTGACAGTTCTATCTCGCCTGCTATACTCTCCCATCTTTTACGGCTTTGTTTTTCATTTGTGATACCGCGATCACTTTTTCTGTCCCTCATTTTTTGCGGACACCACAGAGCATGGTCGTCAATCCTGAACAGCTCTGCCGTGACACTATCCTTCTGAAGGCTTCCGTAAATCCACTCGGCATTCAGAAACGTAAGTGACCTCTTAAGTCCATTTATTATTGATGTTCTTTTAATATCCTCCTCACTTGCCGTCCTGTATCTCCCGAGGCGGAGCATTATGTCCCGTATGCATATGTCACATGACAGATTCCACAGTTCATGATCCTTGTGATAAGCTGCTGCAAATGGATGGAGAAACAGGCAGTGCAGTATGCTGTGGAGGAAGATGGCTTTCGTATCTTTTCCCCGGGCAAAGTCTTCTACCAGTTCTGCCGGATCATAGATAAATGTATCTGCATCTCTTCCAAGCCCGTAGTTCAATCCATTTCCCGGACTTGCCACAGGCTCTAACGCATAGATCGCAGGGGTGAGGAAAGGGTATGCTCCGGAGAGCTCTTCCCTGCCAAGATCAATGATCTTTTCTGCGTATTCGATGACTCTTTCTCTCTCCATTTTTATATGGCTCCCTCTTCTACATGTGCCCTCTGTTTACCGCGACCAATATACTTGCTGCTGCATTGATCATTTCTGACTCCTGTTGTTTTGGGGGTTATTTCAACTCTCCTTTTTATTTTTCTCTCTGTTTACCGCGATCAGTATACTTGCTGCTGCATTGATCATCCCTGACTCCTGCAGTTTCGGGAGAATTTTTATGAGTGCTTCCCTGCCTAGAAGATTTCTCCTTATAAGGCGGTAAACTTTCTCTTCATCGAGCAATTCTGCTGCCCGGAATGCAGCTTCATCCTGATTGTCGCTTATAAATTTTCTATATGAGTCTTGCGCAACATCATAATCTTCCGCAGCGACAAACAGCGCATAGTCAAGTTTTTCTTTCACACTGCTTATGCTGTCAAAAATCTCATCATATAAGTCTTCGCCGTAGTCCAAAGTTCTCCTCAGGAGCTCCCTTCCGCTGGATTCAAGACTCAAAGGAATCGGTATTTCTTTTCCCTCTTGTCCTGCACCGTCCATCCTTGATACAGTAACAAGACCTGAACTCTTATGTCCGTCCATTATCGGAGCATTCATCAGAGCTTCCATAAGGGCATCAGTAAAGCCAGGAAACTTCATATTCTCAGGGATGCACAGTTTTAACCCTGTTCCAGGGCCGATGCCATTGAAAACACTTTTGTGTATTCTCTCAGTGCCTTCTTTTAGCAGTATAGTTAATCTTCTATCTGTATTATCTGTGCTGATCCTGTACAGCATATTTCCAACATAAGCAACAGGTCCACAGCTGTTTAGCCATACAGATCCGTCAAATGATGTATCTTCTGCTTCTATTCGCGGATTTTCAAATATTATTTTTTCGCAATGACTATTCGCAAAAGCATTTGGTCCAATGTGCATAACCTTCCGGGGAACTGATACAGTCTCGTCCTTGTTGCCCGCACACAGAGACAGGCACAGCTCTTTTCCCTCATCTCTATACAGCATTTTCCCGTCAGTAGTAAATATTCGATTTTCGGGATCAACCTCCAGTTCCTCCAGATCAGAGAACATATCATTTCTCTCCGGAAATTTGCCCAGATGTCCGGGAAGGCATAGTCTCTTTATCCCCGGATAAACAATCTTCTGCGAGAGCGAAGATGACGGCATAAAAGAAGTCACAGGATCCCCGTCGATGGACTTTGGCACTACGACTTCCTCTCCATACGAAAGCAATCCCCTGATTATATAATTTCTTGAACCCGGAGATGCAACTCTGTTGATATGCTCTTTGCACTCGATAATGAAGTTTGTGCCCCTGTAGCTGTATTCTTCTCCATTCAACATGATCATGATTGCCCGACAGATGAATATTATCAATCTGCTATGTTCTTATTTAATTATCAAAAATGGTTTTGAGAATTTTGTTCCCAAAACCATTTCCAATTGTTTTACTTCACCTTAACTTTCTTTTTTGCGCTCCAGCTTGAATAAATCTTTTTACCGTTTACTTTCTTGAATGTTCTCATTCGAACATAATAGGTCTTTTTTGATTTAAGCTTTTTGATCGTTGCCTTTGTTGTGGATGCTTTGTCGTAGGTCTTAGTGACAGGCTTATTGAATTTTGAAGATGTTGAATACTGAAGCTCATAGCCCTTAACACCAGATACTTTTTTCCACTTTACTGTAAAGCTCTTTTTACCTTTCGTAAGGCTGGTCACCTTGGTTGCTGCAGGCTTTTTAGTCTTATTTTTTACTGTGGTAGTTGTTGTCTGCGTTGGAGCAGATGTTGAGGATGAATTTGAACCGGTGTTATTATTGCCTGGTGTATCGCAGCAGTCCGATGAATTTGATGTATTGTTCTGGGACGGGGTTGTTGTGGTCTCAGAGGTCTCTTTCTTTTGTGAAACATAGAAAGGTTTACTGATTTTTTGCTTAACAGCTGAGATTTCCTGGGCTCCTTCGAAACTAAATGTCCCAAAGTATTCTACTTCGAATGATAATACTGCCGAACCGGGAGCTTTTGCCGTAATTGTCCTTCCGTCTGAAGCCACTTCAATTACATTGTTGTTACTACTCGATACATTAGTACTGATGACTCTTGCATCAGAAGGATTAGGAATCGCTGATACCGTATAAGAATATCCTACGTTAATTGAAGTACTCTGCGTTCCATAATCAACATCAACATAATCAGCACCTTTTATCCCAAAAATGCCGAACAGTTCTGAATCATCAGGACCGACAGATGCCCATACTAGGTTTCTGTTCTTGTCCAGGATGAAGAACGTTGGAAGCGCTCCATAACCCAGCCCGGCCTGGTTGCAAAGTCTATTGGCCATGTTGCTATTTGCATATGTATATCCTGCTATTGTCATGGTGCCGGGATGTCTAACAGCAAAATCTGATATTGGAGTAGTATCTATAGGTATGAAAACCTTGTGAATCGATATCCCCGCTTTCTGTAAAGCATCCATATCTGATGTCATCATGTTGCAGTTGAAGCAGGTTGTCCTTCCAAATATGAATGCGATGTAATCCTCTCTTATCTGAGAAACAGGCAGTGTGCCCCCATTCTGAAGCGGAATGTTGTATTCCCGCAGCGAGCTTGCAACGCTTGCAACATTACTTGTGGTATACTGCGCATTTACTATTAATGGCTCACCCACAACACTAACAGTAGTAAACATTACTGCCGCAGCCATTAACACGGCTGCTACTCTTTTCTTTAACTTGTTCATTTTAGCTTTCCCGCCTCCCTAAATATTGAAACTCATAGCAATTACATTCTATCATATAAATGTGGTCCTTGCAGATTTTTACATGCTTGGTTGCATTCTTTTTTGAAAAAATCACAGGTTGTCTCCTCCTGTAGATGTGCAAAAGCCATAGAGATTGAAAAATCAGTCCTATCTACTGCAAGCATCTATTAACAGAATATAATACTGCTATAATAGCAGTATAGTAATTTGTCATCGCATAGCACCACAAAAGAACTCTACGAAAAGATTCAGGAGATAATCATGAATAAAAAGAAAAAGCACATAGCAAAAAGGCCACCTATGGGTTGGAACAGCTGGGATTGTTACGGCGCCAGTGTAACAGAAGAGGCATTGCTCGCCAATGCAAGGTACATGTCTGAACATCTGCAAGACTTCGGCTGGGAATATGTTGTCTGCGATATACAATGGTATGAACCTCTAGCAGATTCTCATGAGTATCATAAGTTTGCAGATCTCCAGATGGATGAATTCTCGAGACTTATACCTGCTGTAAACAGATTTCCTTCTTCCGCTGACGGCAAAGGCTTTGCCCCCATCGCTGATCAGATCCATAATATGGGACTCAAGTTTGGAATACACATAATGAGGGGAATCCCGCGGCAGGCAGTCCATAAAAACACAAAGATTCTTGGTACCGGTGCAACAGCCAGGGACATTGCGCACCCGGCTTCTATCTGCATGTGGAATACAGACATGTACGGAGTGGATGCTAATGCTGAAGGTGCTCAGGCGTATTATGATTCAATTTTTGAACTTTATGCCGGTTGGGGGATAGATTATGTCAAAGTTGATGATATTGCACGAATAGATGTAGGATCTGAAGCTCCAGGTGCCGGATTTTCTGAAATAGCCATGATAAAAAAAGCCATTTCTCATTGTGGCAGAGACATGGTCCTTAGTCTCTCACCCGGCCCATCCCGCATAGAGCAGAAAAGCTTCCTTTTAGAGAATGCAAATATGTGGCGTATGACAGATGATTTCTGGGACAGATGGGAAAATCTTTATGATATGTTTGAGCGATGCCATATTTGGAAAGGTACAGGACGCAAAGACCACTGGCCAGACTGTGATATGCTTCCCATAGGGCATCTGTGTGTATGTTCTGATGGTGGTCATTACACCAGGTTTACATGCGATGAGCAGAAGGTTATGATGACGCTTTGGTGCATCTTCAGATCTCCTCTCATGATTGGGGCGCAGATGCGCGACAATGATGAATTCACATTAAAGCTTCTGACCAACAGAAGACTCCTTAACATGCACAGAAACGGGAGAAAGCCCAGGCAGCTATCGAGAAAAGATGATCTGGTAGTTTGGAAGAGTAAAACCAGGGATGGAAAACTCTATATCGCTTTCTTTAATATCAGCAACGAGGAAAAACAGACAAAAATCAGATTCAAGGATTATAAAATAGGCAGCAAAAAAGAAGTGAATGCCATAGATATCTGGAGTGAAGAGTCACTTGTTTTAACTGACAAAAAGATAATATCCCTAAAACCTCACTCTGTAATATGCTACGAAATTACTGTTGACACATAAACTGCCATAGAAATTTTCATAGGGAGGCTTAAGAAAGCAAATGAAAAAGATAAGTGAATTTATTGGAAAGTATATGGCAGTTATTGTCCTTGTTATTGCTGCATTAGCACTTCTTGTTCCGGGGACGTGCCTATGGATACAGACATCCTGGATTAACTATCTGCTTATGATAGTCATGTTTGGAATGGGTCTCACATTAAAGTTTGAGGATTTCGCCATAGTATTCAGGCGTCCGAAAGATATCATTATTGGCTGTGTTGCACAGTTCACGATCATGCCTCTTCTGGCATTTGCTCTGGGAAAAATCTTTGGGTTGGATGCAGGTCTTATGGCCGGAGTGATCCTTGTAGGAACATGCCCGGGTGGAACGGCAAGCAACGTTATGACTTATCTCAGTAAAGGAGATGTGGCACTGTCAGTAGGAATGACCAGTGTAAATACCCTGCTTGCTCCGTTACTGACTCCGGCGATCACATATCTGCTCCTCAAGACAACAGTTACTGTAGATGTTCTGAGTATGTTCATATCAATCATTAAAGTGGTTATTGTTCCAATAGCTCTGGGTTTTATCATAAACAGATTCTTTGGTAAATACACTAAGATGGCATCAGATGTATTACCGCTCATATCAGTTCTAGCTATCACAATGATTGTTGCTGCAGTTGTTTCCCATAACTCCGAACGCATCCTTGAAACCGGAGCTGTAGTGTTCGTTATAGTAATTCTTCACAACATTTTAGGATATATTGTGGGATTTGGACTTGGGCTTATCCTCAGACTTCCCATGCAGCGAAAGAAGGCTCTTGCCATAGAAATCGGTATGCAAAATTCCGGACTTGCTACTTCTCTTGCCGGAACAGCTTTTCCGGACCTTGCCATGGCTACTGTCCCGGGAGCTGTTTTCTCTGTGTGGCACAACATATCCGGTGCGATTTTGGCTAATATATTCAGAAGAATGGACTGAAAAATACCCCCAGATGCACCTATGAAAAAAAATCAAAAAGCACCGGATAAAAACTCTTGCGCTTTAAATTGTCAAAGTGTATAATTGTATACAAAATTTGGAGTCATTAAATTACAGCTACAGGAAGGAGAACCAAAAAGATGTCTTATGTAGATGAGGTCTACAATTATGTTGTAGAAAAGAATCCCGCTCAGCCTGAATTCCATCAGGCAGTTAAAGAAGTGCTTGAGTCACTTCGCGTTGTTATCGAAGCAAATGAAGAGGAATACAGAAAAGATGCTCTCCTTGAGAGACTCGTAACTCCTGAGAGACAGATCCTCTTCAGAGTTCCCTGGGTTGATGATAAGGGACAGGTTCAGGTAAACAACGGTTTCCGTGTTCAGTTCAATTCAGCTATCGGACCTTATAAGGGAGGTCTTCGTTTCCATCCGTCAGTTAACCTTGGAATCATCAAGTTCCTGGGCTTTGAGCAGATCTTCAAGAATTCACTTACCAGCCTTCCTATCGGCGGTGGTAAGGGTGGATCAGACTTTGATCCCAAGGGCAAGTCAGACCGCGAGGTTATGGCATTCTGCCAGAGCTTTATCACAGAGCTCTACAGACACATCGGCGCTGACACAGACGTTCCTGCCGGAGATATCGGCGTAGGCGGACGTGAGATCGGATTTATGTTTGGTCAGTACAAGAGGATCAGAGACAGCTATGAGGGTGTTCTCACAGGTAAGGGACTTACCTATGGCGGATCACTGGCTCGTACACAGGCTACAGGTTATGGTCTTCTCTACCTCACAGAGGAACTTCTTAAGTGCAACGGCTCAGATATCAAGGGCAAGACAGTTGCTGTATCAGGTGCAGGAAACGTTGCTATCTATGCTATTGAGAAGGCTCAGCAGCTTGGAGCAAAGCCTGTTACATGTTCTGATTCAACAGGTTGGATCTATGATCCCGAGGGAATTGACGTTGCGCTTCTTAAGGAAGTCAAGGAAGTTAAGAGAGCCCGCCTCACAGAGTACGCTGCTGCAAGACCGTCAGCACAGTATCACGAAGGCAAGGGTGTTTGGAGCGTTAAGTGCGATGTTGCTCTTCCTTGCGCAACTCAGAACGAGCTCCTTATCGATGACGCCAAGCAGCTGGTTGCCAACGGTGTTCAGGCAGTTTGTGAAGGTGCCAACATGCCTACATCCATCGAGGCTACCGAGTATCTTCAGGCCAACAAAGTTCTCTTCGTATGTGGTAAGGCATCAAATGCAGGCGGCGTAGCTACATCAGCCCTCGAGATGAGCCAGAACAGTGAGAGACTTTCATGGACCTTTGAAGAGGTTGACAGCAAGCTCAAACAGATCATGGTCAACATCTACCACAATATCGATGACGCTGCCAAGAAGTACGGCCTTGACGGCAACTATGTAGCAGGTGCCAACATCGCAGGCTTCCTTAAGGTTGCTGAGGCAATGAAGGCTCAGGGTATTGTTTAATCTGTTTAACTCATAATCCAAGATCAAAACAGACGCCGCATGGCGCAATAAAGCCTCGGAAGCATTCCACTTCCGAGGCTTATATTTTGTTTATTCACCGATCACGATCACATCCGTATCGACTTCGGAATAATCCTCATCTCCTCCGCCTTCTTCGCTTTCACCGCTATCATTGTCAGTGTTCTCTTCTATAATGACTTCCTCTGTGTCACCACCGGTATCTTCACTATTCTCCGAGCTTTCTTTTTCGTCTTCATCTTCGCTGCTTTGCTCTTCATCGCCACCGTTTTCTTCCTCACGCTCCTTATCATCATCAGATTCATCGTCATCCGTAGCTTCAGTCTTTTCTTTGCTGTCATCTTCTGACTTCTCATCTGACTTATCGTCTTTATCCTCGGAGACTTCCGGAGCAGGCTTTTCTTTGACCTCCCACCTGTAGAAGAAGGCGTGGTTTCCGATCATGGTGTAAGAAGTTATGCCGTAATAATCTGCCCAGTATTTGGTCATGAAAAAGAGATAGTCGCCAACACGGGCTCCGTCCAATACTTCCTGAGCTGCCCTGACGCAGGTGGAATTCGGACCGTTTGCCATGATCAGTTCTACCTTACCTGATCTGTAGGATGCGAACTGAATATCCTGGGTTATAACTCCCACAACAGTATTCGGAAATGCGGAGCTCTTAACCCTGTTCATGATGACGGATCCAACTCCAAGCTTTCCCGTGTAAGACTCACCACCTGCCTCAGCCTGAATGGTGGCTGCGAGCCATGTGAGCTCATCCGCAGTGGCACTGTAGGATCCTGACGTATCCTCTTTGGTCATAGCCAGTCTTTCGGCTATCTGCTTAGCCAGCTCTGCCTGTGCTGCAGCAGTCTTGGACTCCAATCCCTTCATCTTCTCGTCCAGTTCCTTCAGCTGATCCTCAAAATTTGCCAGCTTGTTTCTCTCTGATGACAAAGAACTGTTGGTGGCACTTAACTGTCCCTTTACAGTATCAGTCAGCTGTGAGAGCTCATCGTGCTTCTCATCGAGTTCACTTTGATACTTGTCAAGTTCTGCCTCACGTTCCTCCATAACCTTCTTTTTCGCCTCGATCTCTGCCTGAAGAGTCTGATACTCAGTGATCTTTCTTCTGTCATATTCCATGATGGCATTTAAGTATTCGAATTTAGTCAGGAATTCTCCATATGATCCGGATTGTAGGAGCAGCTGAACAAGACCTGATGTCCCGCCGCTCTCATAGGTGGACTGTAGACGTTTTTTTAGAAGTTCATATCTCTCTTTTTCCTGAGTCTGAGCCTTAAAGAGCTGATCGGAGAGATCCACGATTTCTGACGAGACCTCTGCCATGGCATCCTCTGCCTCGGAAATCTCGGCATTAAGGGATGTAAGTTTCTTGGAATAACCGTTGATGGTGCTTTGTAGTGCACTGCTCTGGCTCTCCAGATCATTGACATTCTCCTGAGCCTGAGCCTTTTCCCCCTGGAGGGCACTTATTGCATTCTTGGTCTCCTTGGTCTGCTTCTCCAGATTGGAGATGGTGGCCTGAGTTTCTGCCTCCCTCTCCTTCATCTCTGAGATCACATCGTCATATTCATCAGCCAGGCTCACCATACAGCACTGGCCAAGAGCAAGGGAAAGCAGTAAAATTCCCAACAAAAACTTCTTTCGCATAATCTAACTCAAGGTCCTTAGATACAGGACCTGTCTCCCCATATAAACAAAACGCTGATACTACTATATTACCGGTATTACTTATATCCTATTCATTATCAGACACGTCAGCTGCACTGCTGTCTGCATCAGGCATCTCAAGCAGGAGCCCGCTCTGAGATTCTGCTGCCTGTCCCTGTGTTTCCAACAAGTCTTCCTGATCCGGGTTAGCAGCCTGCACTTCTTCAACGGCTCCCTGATCCTGAACCTCAGTCAAAGGCATCTGATCCTGTGTTCCTTCCTGCTCCTCTTCTCCCGGGAATACTATGTTGTTATTCCTGCGGATGAAGTCCATCATATTAAGCATCTTCAGAGTTTCTGAATGCGGCATGTCAGGACACTCAAGCCACCCCTCTGAGATAGCCTTGCCGCAAGCCTCAATCTCATACTCGTAACCGGTGAGCTGCTTCTGTCTCTTGTAATACGCCACCTTCCTGTAGTCATTGTCATAGACTGCCAGGCCTTCTGGATTGGTGATATTATCTACGACCATGTAGCCCTTGCTGCCATAGATAACGGCACTCTTGTCGCTGATCGAGAGCACTGTGGCATTGAGAATTGCCATCTTGCCGTCATTGTACCTGAGAGTGATGCTGTCCTGCATGTCTGCTCCCAGATTGTTGAGTGTACATATTGATGCTATATCTGCAACATCGTTTCCAAAGACCATTGAAGCAAAATTCAGGACATATACTCCAAGATCCAGTAATGCGCCTCCTCCGAGAGCAGGCTGCTGAATCCTGTCCTTATAGGTAATGTTGTAGCCAAGGTTAGCTGTGAGCATTGTGGGCTCACCTATGACATTACTGGCAAGGACCTCTTTTATCTTGTTCCTGATGGGCATGTATCTGGTCCACATGGCCTCGGTTACCAGTAGTTTCTTTTCCTCAGCAAAGGCAAAGACCTCTTTGGCCTGCTTCTCGTTCAGCATAAAGGGCTTCTCACAGATGACGCTCTTACCTGCAGAAAGTGCCAGCATTACATTCTTATAATGCTCGGAATGAGGAGTTGCAACATATATCAGGTCAACCTTGGGATCCGCTACGAGCTCCTCGTATGATCCATAGGTTTTCTTGACGTTATAAAGCTGTCCAAACCTGGCAGCCTTCTCCGGATCTCTGGAGCCAACCGCATAACAGGCAACGCCTCTCATCTCCTTGAGTGTAGCGGCCATTACTCCTGCTATCCTGCCTGTTCCCATGATACCGACTCTCAAACGCTCAAACACCCTGATACCTCCTCGTTCTGAAAAGATAGTCTTTGCTCAGATACTGTTTTACTGTCTTAAATATTCTGATTTGATATATCCGGTCAGTGTCTTCTTTTTATCTACATATTCAACCTTGGCCCAGCCGTTCTCATACTGCTCGAGTACGTTGACTGTACCTCCTGCAAATATGGTAGCCTGCGACTCCGAATCCGTGCTCTGCTCTTTCCTGAGCTTGACAGACTGCTCAACCACGGTCTTGCCTGTCTTGGCATCTGAGACCTTCTTGGAGGATTCCTCCTTGGATGACGCATCAGCTGAACTCTCTGTCTTCTTATCATCGGTGGATGATTGTGCAGCAGTCTCAGAAGTCTTGTCCTTGGTGTCAGATGATGCGTTATTCGCAGCATCTGCATTTGTATCATTATCATTCTCTGCCGCAGCATCTTCTGTGCCTTCTGCATTTTCCGTATCTTCTGCCGCACCTGCACCGGCATTGTCAGTCTCCGACTGACCTGCTTCTTCTTTTGCAACTCTCTCCTCGGAAACTACCTCAAAGAACTCGGTCTTGACATAAGCTTCTTCGCCTTTGTACTCAACCTTGCTCCAGCCGTTGGCCAAAGCTTCCAGCTCCTTGAACTCCTGTCCCTTGGTGGTGCGGTCAAGTATATCGGCAGTCTCTGAATCTGAACTTCTGATATTGATGACATCTGTTGCCCTGATAACCCTGGAAACAACAACTGTATCATCCTGATCATCATCCCCGGTGTCCTCTTTTGTGCTCTCATCCGGCGCTGTGGCCTCAGATGTGGCCAGGGCCTCACCCACGGAAACCTGAAGACCGGAACGCATTTTGGTAAGAAGCTCTGCCAATTGCTCATCAGCGCTTACCATCTCGTTATAGCTGGATGCCACCTTGTTGTTGAGGTCGATGACATCTTCCTGAACATTGATCTGCTTGAGGTAATCAAGCTCATTGATATCAGCGATATCTCCGTTTATATACAGCTCACCGTTGTCATCAGAACAGATATAGAGCGTCTCAAGACCGGGAACGTTAGCATCATACTCGTACAGCTTGACCTCATTATATACATAGGCCACGTAACTGCCTTCCACAGGTCCCGGCTTGGTGTACACGTCGATGTTCTCAAATTTCTCGATATACTCTGAGGCTGCAACGGACTTGAGTATCTCTGTGTCATCGAGCCCCTTGTAGATCTGCGACAGAGTGTCTGCATCACCTGCTGCCGATGCCGCGTAATACTTCTCAACCAGGGCGTTTACCTCAGGGTATGCATTCAGTTCCATGGACACCTGAGGCACTTCATAGGTTGAAGCCTCAGTTTCAGCAGTGCTTGTCTGAACGGCGCCTTTAGTCCGCTTGTTGGCGCCAAGGGCGATGATAATGGTTATCACCACTGCAACCAGCAGGATGATGGGCATAAGGAACTTCTTGTTGTCGCTAAGGAATGCAGCAATATTGCCGTTTCCCTTGCTGTTTATATCATTTTTGCTTTTCTTTGACATTTAGATTCCTCCAATAAAAACTGCCCGGGAACGGGCCCCGGATCCGGTATCCGACCTGTTGCAGTCTTTAAAAAGTGCACCCGACAGGATTCGAACCTGCATTAAAGGCGTCGGAGGCCTACGTTCTATCCATTAGACTACGGGTGCACATACACAGATATAATAGCACATATATGCCAAATATGTCTATTATATGTTTATTACACCTTGTTTCTAAGGACAGAATACTTCAGCCGTTATCCCTTGGCGATGAACATACTGCCATTTTCCCTGTCATAAACGTAGAGATTATCGCTGAGTATTTCCTCATCAGCCACTGCGGTACGGTTAACTTCACAGATCATATCCCTGAGGCTCTCAATATCCATGATCATGTTGGTGTCAGGGATTATCAGCGTCTCGTGGACTGATGACGGGATTATGAACAGGTCGCTCTCATGATAGTCAGCCAGCTCCTTCAGCATATTCGGGTAAAAGATAACTCCTGCTCCCAGATACATGCTGGTGTTTGTGGCTACATAAATCCCGCAGACCTCGTCGCTTCTTTCGCTGACAGGAATGAGCTTATCCATCATGTCCATCAGGCCAGATACCTTGACAGGAGCAACTCTGGCTGCATTCTCCACAACGTTCTCCCACAGCTCCTGCTCTGAAATCTCCCATTCCTTAAGATGGCTCTTCTGGATCGTGATGCATCCGTCTCCAACGCTCTCGCTGATAAACCTGCAGAGGGGAACCAGCGCAAGATCCAGAACTCTCTTGATCGGAATATCCCTAAGTTTCTTCCTGTTCTTCTCATAATTGACTGCCTTGAAAAAGAGCTTTGGAGCCACCTTTGAAAAATCCAGGAAAAAACTGACGTCCATCTGGTCTGAGGGCTGGCTCCTCCTATAGAGGCTTACTACATCTTTTGCCAGTGAGATGGGCACTGCTCCGCTCTCATATGCCTTGTGGAGCTCATCAATGTAGATCGTGGGAGCAATGTTGTTCTTCTCCTTTTTGATCACCAGTGCATGACGAACAATGCCATTATTCTTTACGATGTCCCTTAGGTCTATCTCATAACCCTCTCCTAACATGTCACCTACTTCTCTTACCATTACCTGTCCAAATTCTTTTATATCCATATCTGTTTTCTCCTTCTTAATTGTTGAATTTTACGCGTTCTGCCTTAACGCGTAAAAAAGGCAATAGAATCCCCTTGGGGAAAATCCTATTGCCTTACTGTTTATAAAATCAAATTAAATTACTGCGTCAGATATGGTTTACGTATATATAGATCAGACTCTTGAGAGATACTCGCCGGTTCTTGTGTCAATCTTGATGACATCTCCCTCGTTAACAAAGAGAGGAACTGCCACATTGGCACCTGTCTCAACAGTTGCGGGCTTGGTTGCGCCTGTAGCTGTGTCGCCCTTGAAGCCGGGCTCAGTCTCTGTGATTGCCAGCTCAACAAACATAGGCGGCTCAACAGCGAATACATTGCCGTTGTATGAGCTTACCTTGCAGGTCTCATTCTCCTTGACAAACTTAAGGGAATCGCCAACCTGCTCAGATGTAAGACCGATCTGCTCAAATGTCTCAGCATCCATGAAGTTGTAAAGATCGCCATCCTGATAGAGGTACTGCATATCCTTCTTATCAATTCTTGCTGCAGGGAACTTCTCAGTGGGACGGAAGGTTGTCTCCTTAACACCGCCA
>JAEEGL013428858.1_pt1 | contig 21731 bp, 19 predicted proteins | sample 9134231 | NCBI WGS metagenome assembly JAEEGL01 (sample SAMN16246548, study PRJNA631951) | gut metagenome | biome: gut microbiome; feature: rumen; material: fiber-attached | host: Bos | place: Iran: Karaj | collected 2018-10
GAGGTTACAAGAGGGTGATTAATGGTAAGGTTACTGCATATGACAGACGGGAATTTGAGGGTGTGGTCACCAGTGATAAAATGCTACAAAACTTGTTGGATTTAAAATTCTTTTTTATTGCTGGAATGTGCTTCAGTCGCCGCCATTTTTGGGATGCAGAGATGTTCTGCAAGGAGCGTGAATTGCCAAGTGAGGATGTGATAACCAACATGAAACTGGCAATAGAGTGTAATCGTATTGGAATATACAATAAACCTGTTTATAATTACTATTTAGTGTCAACCTCGTTGAGCATAGCAGGGAAATATTATAAACAGATTTATTTCAAGAATTTATATAACCAGTTGAAGCAACTGTTGAAAGAGAATGGCAAGGAAGAACTCACTAAAGACCTTGTGCGCATGAAGGAGATTTATGACTTTGGATTCTTAATGAATGATATTGACACAAAAGATGAATGGTACAAGCAAATAATGGCTTATGATGTGAGCAACTATCCTCGCAAAATTAAAGTGCTTCACAAGTTGTTGCACTGGCCATGGCTTTTGCACTTTTGCGTTAAAAGCAATAGATTTTTCAAGAATTTATAGAACGCTCCTTTATCCATATTCCTGAATCGTGTGAATAACGCTTGACAACTTTAGCAGGAACGCCTACAGCTACACAATAATCGGGGATATCGTTGACAACTACCGTGTTTGCACCAATTACGCAGTTCTTTCCAATGTGCACATTTCCCACAATCACGGCATTGATGCCAATCCAAGTGCCTTCACCTATCATCACCTCGTCACCATCGTTGATTCTCACACCTTGCTTGCACACGGGAGTGGTGATGTCATTATATTCATGATTATGGTCGGCTATATAGACATAAGGGGCAGTGAGCACATTACGTCCGATTGTAACCTTGTTTACACACGAAATCGTGGAGCCACGTCCAATCTCCACACCATCTTCCATAATCATGGTTGATGCTTTGTTCCCGCAATACAAGTGGGTAAGAGGGCGCACTATCACATCACTCCCCATAATGATATTGCCTGGATTGCTGACTTTCACATGACGACCTATATAAAGGTTTTTGTCATATTTAATGCCATTCATTATGGCTTTACTCCAGCCCATGATGCGTTTTATAATTTGAGAAATCATATAGTTTCTATATTTCTTAAGGACATTGTAGTAGATAATTCTTTAAACAAATCGTCTTTTTCCCACGAAAGGAATAAGAAGGTGAATATGATAAAGCCGAAGTTGGTGTTAGACCACAAGTCAGCATAAAACAGGAGAATTATAACAGCAAGCAAGAGGAACACTTGCATGTTGAGGTTTCGTTTTGGATATACAAAAGGCTTAATAAAGAATAGATATACAAAAAACACTATATACCAAATTGTTCCTACTATTCCAAGCTGCAGACTGGTACTCATAATTTGTGGGCTGGTGCCTTTAATTAACCAATCATATTCATTATAAAAATCGGTTGCTTCAACAATTGTTCCGTGCTTGTAAATGCTCAACCCGAATCCAAACATATTGTGCCCAGGATTTTCTTCAAAAACCTTTGGAATGAGTGCGAGTTTGGCAAATCGTGGAATATCAAACATCTCACTCTCGTTTTTTTCGGCATACTCGGCTGCACCTTCAATATTGTCGAGGTCGGCATCGAGATATGTCTCAAAAAAGTCCTTGTCCATTTCTAATGCTCCTTCTCCCGAAACAGAAGAATAATAGAACGAAGCTCCAACACCAACAAGAATGACAATAAGTGGCGTTAAGAACGTGAGACGAATCAGGTACTTTCGGTCTATAGGCAAGAGAAGTATGAAATAGGCGATGATGAGTCCAAAACTGATTTTTGTCTCATTAAGGAATGTGGGGAAAAGCAGGAAGATGTAAATCCAGTTCTTGTATAGCGACTGTAGAATATTATTGCGGTCTATTCGCTTATTAAGCAGGTAGAATGAAGCAAAGTAAATGGTAAAACTCAACACGCCCGAGAAGCCTTTACCCATAGTGCCACCCACATAATCGCCGGCACCACGCACAAAGAACTGGAAAAGCACCGTGGGCACCTGTAGCCACAGGAAGATATAAAGCTGCTTGTCGAGTGACTTGACAAAAAGGTCATGGCGATATTCTGTCTCCCAAAAGTAGCGCAAGATGGGTGGCATAAACAGCACAGGGAAAAAGTAACGCAAGCCATTGAGCCACACAACTATGCTATCGTTGTTGACAACAAATCCACTGAAAACTGCAATAACAAGAAACGAGCCTATCAAAAGAAAATCTACCGACTTTCGCACAGTGCATGCAGCAAGGAAAAGCAGTATCACATCAACTGTCAACTGTGAGAGAGTCGTCAACGGACTTATGGTGTCAGGGCCCCACAACAAGTCACTGACGAAGCCTGTGCACGTGGCAAGCCAGAAGCCAATGAAGAAGAGGCGCTGCATCAAGAATCGTTTCTCAAATCTCATAATTTTTTAGTTGACAAGAAGACAAGAGGACAAGAAGACAAGAGGACAAGAAGACAAAAGGACACCTTCCAATTTCCACCTTCCACTTTCCACTTATTTGAGTTAACCTTTCTCTTTGCCGTAGCCATAGCCGTAGCCCGCCGACAGGCGTGGGTTGCTGTCGTTGAGCACCACAGCGGCATTGTGGAACTGCTTGCGTGCCACCACTTCGTTGAAATACTTGACGAGGTTGCGCTTAGTGTAATTAGCGCGGGTGACAAAGAGCGTTACATCGCCAAATTGTGCGAGCGAGAATGTATCGCTCACCATAGCGATGGGCGCCGAGTCGATAATCACGATATCGAAGTTGTCGCGCAGCTCTTCAAAGAACTTAGTGGTGCGCTCGCCAAGCAGCAGCTCCGATGGGTTGGGTGGAATGGGTCCAGCAACTATCACGTTGAGGTTCTCGACATCAGGCACCTGTTGAATTATCTTGCTAATGTCCAAATCAGGGTCTGAGAGGTAATTGGTGACACCTGGGACATCCTTGATTGACAGCATTTTAGCAAGCTGTGGACTGCGTATGTCCATTCCCACCAATGCAACCTTCTTGCCCAGCAAGGCAAAAGAGGACGCTAAGTTGGCACTGACAAACGACTTGCCTTCGCCACTTATTGAAGAGGTGACGAGCACCACCTTCTGGTCCTTCTTGGTCATAAGGAACTGCACGTTGTTGCGCAGCAGGCGGAAGAGCTCCACAATCGACGATGTCTTGCCTGGTTTGACAACCAGCGAATCTTTGTGGCGGTTGTGACAAATCTCGCCCAGCACAGGCGACTTGCACAGCTCTTGCAACTCGTCTTGTGTAGAGAACTTAGTTGTAAACAGGTTCTTGAGATATAACAGCAACACGGGTAGCATAAGTCCTGCAATCAGAGCAACAAGCAGCACAACGGGGATGTTTGGAGCCACTGGTTTGCTTTGCGCATAAGCATTGTCAACAATCTTGCCCTTTGGCGTGGTCGCCGCAAGCACGAGGGCGTTCTCCTCACGCTTTTGCAGCAAGAAGGTGTAGAGCGTGTTCTGAATGCCCTGCTCACGATACAAGTCTCGCATGTCTCGTTCCAAAGAAGGCACTTGGCTCATCTGGCCTTGCGATTCACTGCTCACCTGTCCGGCTTTGTCGATTTGTATCTTAAGTGCATTGAGTGTATTGTTCACGCCTTTGCGTATCGTCTCGCGCATATTGTCGAGCTGACGGTCAATCTCTCTCAACGCCTCGTTGTCGCCCTTGGCGCTCTGGGCAAGCTCGGCACGACGCATAGCAAGCTGGTTGAATGCCTTGATAGAACCCGATGCAGCTGTGGAGTCGGCCTCAAAGGGTATGTAGGAATATTTGTTGCGTGGATCGCTGATAAATTCATTGATTAGCCCCACGATGCGATATTTCGCCTCTAGTGCCACAATTTTGCTCTCGGCCTGCTCTTGACGTGCTATGCTGGCTTTGGTCTGACTTTCCACGTCGGCCATGTTGTGGGCGCGCTTGTAGGCTTCAATATCGGCCTCGCTTTTGGTAAGCTCATTGTAGATAAGCCCCAGACGCTCTTTTATGAAGTTGGCGGTGTTGATGGCCTGCTCATCTTTCTCTTGCTGCCCTCGTTCGTTATATAGGCGTATCATGGTGTTGAGCATATCCTTACCACGCTTGATGTTGGTGGTTTCAACATCCATGTAGATGGCGTTGCTCTTCTTGTTGAGCACCTTCACAGTCATGTCTTCCATGAATTGCTCGGTGCGCAGCAGGTTACCGGTCACATTAGCGACGATTACCACTTCTTTGCCAGGTTTATAAAAATTGGTGGTTTTCACCACATAGCTGCCGTAGGGGGTAGTGACAGTCGTGGGCAAAGGCTGGTCGGTGAGTGTGGCAAGCGTCTTAAACATGCCCTTTTTCACTTTGATATCGGCTTTGCCGTTGTCTTTTATAGTGACTTTAAAGCTCATTCCCACCGATAAAGTGTCGAAAACTTCCTCGGGGGCGTCAATATCGATAGGCGAGTTTTTATAAAGGTCTTCTTTGTCAAGGAAACTCTTGCGCTGAACATAAAGGCGATTGAGCTTCAACTCCTTAACCATGTTGTTGCAAATGCCCTGAGATCCCATTACCACCACCTCGTCGTCAACACTGGCTCCACTGCCGCCTATCGACAGGCTTTTCAACAGCGATGCTCCAGCGCTGCCGGCATCATCATCTTGGTCAACAAGAACAGTAGAAATCACCAGATACTCTGGTAGCTTGTATTTCAAGTACACTATGGCAAGACCTATACAGGCTATTAACGAGAGCACAAAGAGCCACCAATAGCGCTTGTACTTATTGATGACGTTCCCTAAATCGATGATTTTCTCGCCTTGTGGAGTGGATGTATTGTTCTCGTAGGACTTATTGCTCATGTTTTAATCAAGAATTATAGATGGGCTTAAAATGTTATTTCACTGCCAGCGCAATCACAAGTGACGCTACTACCGAAGCAGCGCTCACGATAGTGGAGATGACAGTGAGTTTGTAAGCATTGTTTTGATTGTATTTAGAGTTGTCGATGAGTATCTGGTTGGGCTCGACATACACCACATCGTTCTGCTGAAGGTAGAAGTAGGGAGATGAGAAGATATTGTTGTCGGCAAGGTCTAAGCGATGGTACACCTGCTTGCCATTCTCCTCACGTATTACCAGCACCTTGCTGCGCTCGCCATACTCTGTCAAGTCGCCAGCTTCGCTCAATGCATCAAGCAGGGTGTATCTCTCAGAATTGACATAAATGCGGTGGGGGTTCTTCACTTCGCCCATCACATTGACATGGAATCCCAACAGCTCCACTCTCACAAACGGGTCTTTTACCGTTGAGCTCACTCTCGACACTATCATCTGCTCAATCTCGCGGGTAGTCTTTCCCACCACGTTGAGGCGCCCTATCACAGGCATCACGATGTCGCCATCTTTGTTCACGATATAGGTTTGCAGGCGTGGCACGGGTTGTGTGTTCAAGTCACCACGACGAGCAGTGTTGGCTTGAGGCTGATTAAACATAGCTGTTGCTTCGGGCACCGTCGAAGAGACAACTATCGTAAGTTCATCTTCGGGAACGATTTTTATCTCATGACCAGCGCCTTGGGGCATCACTCCACTTGGAGCATCACCCAAGTTGCGGAAGTAGGACAACGTGTTTTCGGTAGCAGTCTTGCAACCCGTCAGCGTGATGATTAAAGCTGCGATTATTATTAAATTTTTAATCTTCATCTATATTGTTATATCTAGTTAGTATATATTTATTTTAACGTTTGTTTACTGCTATTATTGCTTAAAGCCTAATTTTTGAATGACTTTACCCTTCATCTCATAGAGGGTTTCTTTGGGTATCGCCATTAATGCCAATGCACAAGCCACTATCATATAGAGTAGCGACAGCCACCAAGAATTGATGAAGTGGAATGGAATAACCCCAACAATAATGATTAGAATGGCAATGGCAGTTGAGGGATAGAACGAGAGCTTGAAGTAGCGTTTCATGTCGTGCAGTCGCCACAAGAAGAGCACCAAGTAGGTAATGATGCTGGTGGCGATGGCGCCATACACGCCAAGATACTTGACAAGCACAAGGTTGCACACAATGTTGACAATGGCAGCCAGCACGATAGCAGGCAAGGTGCTCACGGTGTCTTTGGCACACTGATAGCCCATATCAAAAAACGCCGACAAGGCAAAAATCACCGCTGCGATGCCCATAGGATACAGGTAATAAACGCTCTCCTGATAGCTTGCGTCAACAATTATAGGATATATAATTTTCAGCGAGAAGGTATAAGCGGTGAGCACGACGGCAAGAACTCCGATGTAGGTGTTGAACATCTTAGAGAAGAACTTGTCGCGGTCGGGACTGTTATACTGCAAGATGGCGGTCTCCTGCCAAGCTTGGTAGAAGATTGTTGACAGAATGAGGATGATGCTGTTGAAGCGAAACGCCACGGCATACACACCATTCACGTCAAGGCCCAAGAAATGATTGATGAACCAGCGGTCGCTGCTACCAGTGAGCCACCAGCACAGCGAACCTGGCAACAATGGCAGCGAATACTTGATCAAGTCGCGTGACACCTGCTTGAGGTCGATATTAAACTTGAAGTAGGTGGCAAGAATCTTCATGCGCCATTCCAAGTAGGCCAACGCCACAATGCGTGCCAGAATATTGGCGATGAAGATGCCATTGATGCCCCATGGCAGAATCACCACAAACACAATGCTGAACACCAATATGCCTAGCGAGGAGATAATTCCTGTTACAACAAATTCCACATTCTTGCCCAACCCGCGCGCCACCTGCGTGACGACCTCAAAAAACGACATCATCACAAGCAGCAGGAAACTTTGCCACACATAGTCGATGCTAGTGAACAAAGCAAGCATCATGGTCACTACAAGCGATACTATGGTGCTTGTGATGAGGGTGCGATAGATAAACGTGATAATTTTGCTGCACTGCTCACCATTGTCGGTCTCAAGCAGGAAGCGGAATGCCCCGTCGCGCAACTGCAGCGTCACAAATGGAATAATCAAGAAGATTATAGTCAGGCACAGGTCATAGTAGCCCATGTCGCTAGTGCTTACAAAGTGCGTATAGACTGCGACCATCGCAAACGTGATGATCTTCGACCCCAGGTTTCCGATGGCATAAATGCCCAAGTCCTTTAAGAACTTTGACGAGCGTCCACTATGTGCAGTGCTAAGTGACAAATGCTAGATAAGTAGTAAGTGGTAAGTAAAAAGTGTAAAGTAATAAGTGTTAAGTAATAAGTTTCTAGACAATCTAGATTTTCTAGAATTCTAGAACAACTGTAAACTATGAACTATGAACTATGAACTAATAACTGTAGACCACATTGGCGATTACTTGTCCCACGGCTTTGAGCACGTCTTTGTCAATCCAGTTCATCGTGTCGTCGGTGGTGTGCCAGCCGGCAAAGAAACCTGTTCCACTGTTGGTGCGCATGTCAATAATGTCGATACACCTGATGCCTAATTCATTGACAAACACATGGTCATCGGTAATATAACCACCATTGTTATCATCAAAGTAGCCGCCATATCCACTTTTCTGCGCCACGTCCCACACAGTATTTTCTACATCTTTGGCATAGTAGAGTGAATACTGTTCTTTACTGAACTTTGCGCCTTTAGCCCCAACCATGTCGAGCAATATACCAAAATTAGCCTTATAGCCTGCCACATGGGGATTTTTTACCCAATACTGAGTGCCCAGTGCCCACGAGTCCTCATCGCTGTTGGTGCCCCAATCTTCGGCATCCACAAGGAGGATATCGACACCGATGTTAGGCTTCTTTTCCTTCATCAAGCGCGAGAGCTCAAGCAGCACAGCCACACCACTAGCAGCATCATTAGCTCCCATCACTGGTTCTTGGTGCTTGGTGGAGTCGGGATCCTGGTCGGCCCACGGGCGGCAGTCCCAATGTGCCAGCAGCAATATGCGATTGCTGTTGCTAGGATTGACGCTACCCACAAAATTCCTGATGTTCAACACTTTGCCATCAAATGTCGTAACTTGTCCCTGCTGCACAATCACAGTGTCGCAATTCTGTCTGAGTGATTGCTCGAGCCAGTCGGCACACTTGCTGTGAGCAGGAGTGCCAGGCACACGTGGCCCAAAGTCGCACTGTGTCTTCACAAGATTGTAGGCATTTTGGCCATCAAAATTCACAACCTGAGTGATAGTTTCCTCAACAACCGAAGTGCTTTCGCTTGTCTTTTGCGACTTACAGCTCAATAAGGTCATTATAGTTATCGCTATGAAAAATAGATGTTTCATTTTCATTATTATGCATTGAAAATTGTGCATTATGCATTAAAAGAGGCGCAGCCCAAATTGTGCATTGTGCATTGTGCATTATGCATTACAATTTAAGGTCCTCTTCGTTCTTGGGTTTGGGCGGGTAGTCGACTGTGTAGTGCAGTCCGCGTGACTCTTTACGCTCCTTGGCCTGACGCATGATGAGATAGCCCACATTGATGATGTTGCGCAACTCGCAGATGCGGCGGCTCACGGTGCTTTCCTTAAAGAGTTTCTCGGTCTCCTGATAGAGGATGTCGAGGCGGTTCCAAGCGCGGTCAAGGCGCAAATTGCTGCGCACGATGCCCACGTAGGCGCTCATTATCTCGCCCACCTCCTTCTCGCTTTGGCTGATGAGCACCATCTCCTCAGGGTGCTGAGTGCCCTTGTCGTTCCAAGCGGGAATGTCGGTGCGGTAATCGTAGTGATTGATACATGCTTTTGCATGCCTAGCTGCAGCCTCGGCATATACCACAGCCTCTATCAACGAGTTGCTTGCCAAACGATTGCCACCATGCAAACCGGTGCATGAGCATTCTCCTACTGCATAAAGGCGCTCTATCGATGAGCAGGCGTTAAGGTCCACCTTGATGCCTCCGCACAGGTAGTGAGCAGCAGGCACTACGGGTATGTAGTCCTTGGTGATGTCAATGCCTATCTCCAAGCAGTGTTTATAGATATTGGGGAAGTGATGCTTAGTCTCCTCTGGATCTTTGTGAGTGACATCAAGATAAACGTGGTCTTCACCGCGCTGCTTCATCTCGCTATCGATAGCGCGAGCCACCACATCGCGAGGAGCAAGCGACAGACGTGGGTCATACTTCTGCATAAACTCCTCACCAGCAAGGTTTCTCAGCACCCCGCCATAACCGCGCATCGCTTCGGTGATGAGGAAGGCAGGGCGGTCGCCAGGGTGATAGAGTGCTGTGGGGTGGAACTGGATGAACTCCATGTCTTGCACCGTGCCCTTTGCACGATAGACCATGGCGATGCCGTCGCCAGTGGCGATAAGAGGATTGGTGGTAGTGTGATACACTGCACCACAGCCACCTGTCGCCATTAGTGTAAGGCGCGAAAGGAAGGTATCGACCTTGCCAGTCTCCTGATTAAGCACATAGGCTCCGTAGCACTGAATGTCGGGAGTGCGGCGAGTCACGATTTTACCCAAATGGTGCTGGGTTAGAATCTCTACAGCAAAGTGGTTATCAAAGATGTCGATGTTCTTGTGAGCCTTAACTGCCTCAATGAGCGACTCCTGAATCTCGTGGCCGGTGTTGTCGGCATGATGCAAGATGCGGAACTCGCTGTGACCGCCCTCACGGTGCAGGTCGAAGTCGCCATTTTCATTCTTGTCAAAATCTACGCCCCACTCTATCAAGGCTTTGATTTGCTCTGGGCCGTTAGTCACCACCTGCTCCACCGCCTTGGGATCGCTAAGCCAGTCGCCAGCAACCATTGTGTCGTGGATGTGTTTCTCGAAGTTGTCCACCTCGAGGTTAGTGACGCTTGCCACGCCTCCTTGAGCAAGGTCGGTATTGGCCTCTTCAAGTGTGCTCTTGCACACAAGTGCCACCTTTCCTGTCCCGGCAACTTTCAGAGCAAAGCTCATTCCAGCCACGCCCGAGCCTATAATGAGATAGTCATATTTGTAAACCATAATGTTATCAGTTTTTTATCAGTTGTTATCAGTTGAGAGTTAAGAGTTTATAGTTTTAAATTTTATAGTTTTTTGTTCTAATGCAATTTCCGATCTCCGACCTTCGATCCCCGATCACGGTTTCCCGAAGGCGTTCTTTACACGCTCTTCTATAGCAGGGTCAACAGGCCTGTTGTCGCTCTCCGAACCGTTGTGCGGCGGCGTTGCACCTGGGCCATAAATGTCATCATTCACCTTATCGCGAATGTAGCGAGTGCTATCGTAGCTGCCATCGGCAGAGTTCTGTGGAGTTATAGTGTCGTAGCCGAGCGACGAGGTGGAATCGCTATCTATTTCTTCGCCAGTGTTGAGGCTGCCTTCACAAGCGAAATAGCGGCGGTCGAGGTCATAGTCGGCAACAAATTGCTTGCGTAGGTAGGCCAAGTCACGTTTTGCCAGCACTCTGCGCAAGAAAGCTCCCACAAGGGGTAACGCGGCGCGGCCTCCTTGCCCCTGCGCCGACTTGAAGTGAATTTGGCGGTAACTGCCTCCTACCCATGCGCCACACACCAGATTGGGCGTTGTCGCCACAAACCAGGCATCGGTAAAGTTGTCTGAAGTGCCAGTCTTTCCGCCAATGCCCACGTTGCTCACATAATTGTTGATTGCCACACCTGTGCCACCAGCATCACGGCACACTGCCTCAAGCAGCTTGCGCATGCAGTAGGCTTGACTATGCGACAATGCCCTGTCGGGATCATCGTAGGCCTTGCTGTTGTAGATTTCTTCTTTCTCGCCGTTCTTATTAGTGCGGTAGATTTTAGTCACCAGCACCGGTTTCTTGGGCTGGCCGTCGTTGATTACTGTGCCATAAGCGCTCACCAGCTCCATAAGGTTCACATCGCTAGAACCAAGGAACATTGACGGTGTCCTTGTGAGTGTTGACATGATTCCCATCTCAAAAGCAATGTTGGCAACATTATTGACACCCACATCGTTACCCACCTTTACAGCAATAAGGTTGTTGCTTCGGGCGAATGCCGACCGCACTGTCATGTTGGAGTTAGAATAGCGCCCACTGGCATTCTTAGGTGACCATAGTTTGGAGGTTCCAGTCACGGGGTCGATATCAACAAGTGGGTTTGCCAATGGCGAGTCAACATACATGTCGCACGGCTTTATGCCAGCCTTCATTGCAGCGCTATACACAAAGAGCTTAAACGTGCTGCCAGGCTGATGCTGCGCACGCACGTTGTCATATTGCCACGTCTTGTAATCGACATCGCCTACCCAAGCTTTCACCTCTCCAGAATGAGGATCAATAGCAATGAAGCCGCAGTGCATCTTGTGGAGCATGTATTCTATAGAGTCGAGCGAACTCATTTCGGCATAATGGCCTCCGTTATAGTCAAAGAGCTTAACACGGTGCTTTTGGTTCATGTAGTAGTTTACCGAGTCGTAATTCTCGTTATACTTTGCCATCAGCTGCTTATAAACCGGAGTTTGCTCGGCTTTGCGGGCCACAAAATCAGGAATCACCTCGCCATGGTCATCTACCCAACAGGGGTTATTGCCCCACTCTCGGTCGAAGTTCTGCTGCACCACTTTCATCTGTTCCAGCACGGCCTTCTCGGCACAGGCCTGCATGCGTGTGTCGATTGACGTGTGAATCTCCAGACCGTCGCGATAGAAGTCGATGTCGTTCTGCTGGCACCATTGCCGCATCTCTTCGGCCACCGCTTGCCTGAAGTAGGGGCACTGCACATTGAAATCGGTCTCTGGAGTATATTTTAAGTTCAGATTGAGTTTTGTGAGTTTATCATACTCTTTTTGCGATAGGTGATGATGAGTCAACGCATTGTTGAGCACCACATTGCGACGCTCCAAGCAGCGCTTGGGATTGTTAAGCGGGTTGTAATAGGAGGTACCTTTGAGCACGCCCACGAGCATAGCGCACTGCTCAGTGCTGAGCTTGTTGGGTGTGGTGTTGAAATAGGTCTTTGCCGCTGTCTTGATGCCATAGGCTTGATTACCGAAATCCACCGTGTTGGCATACATCTCAAGGATGTTCTTCTTGTCATAGAACATCTCAATCTCGCTGGCGAGAATCCATTCCTTGGCTTTAGTGATGAGCATCCCCACGCCAGGAATGCGGCACAGCAAGCCGCCAGTGTATTCGCTGGTGCGCATCTTAAACATGTTCTTCACTAACTGCTGGGTAATGGTAGAGGCGCCACGCGCACGACGGTGAACCACAAAGTCCTTGAGAGCTCCGCCCATTCCCTTGAAGTCAATGCCATGGTGCTCGTAGAACCGTTCATCTTCGGTGTCGATAAGCAGGATGTAGAACATCGAGTCAACTTCCTCATATTTCACCGGTGTACGGTTCTCCTTGTAATATTTTCCTATTAGCTTGCCGTCGGCGCTGTAGATATAAGACGCATTATAGGGACGGGGCGACATTATCTCGCCCAGCGACGGTGATTTGCCAAATAGCCACAAGAAATTTATGTTGATCGCAACAATGGTCAGCACAAGCGTGACAAACAGCGTGCACAGCGCCACAAGGCTCTTGACATACCATGGCTTGCCATCATAGAGGCCTTTGTACCAAGCATTAAAACGCTTGTAGTGCCTCACAACAGCCTTAAAAAACGCCACCACTTTATGCCATAGATTATTCTTCGCCATAGTCCGCATTCTTACATACAAACTGCAAAATTAGTAAATTACTCAAAACAATAACATAAAAGACACTTAAATAAAGTAAAATCAGAAAAAAACGCCATTAGCAACAAGAGAATGTGTCAAAACTCAGATTTTAATGTAAACAACTGAAATATCTGAATTTTCTGATTTCTCAATATCCTGACTGATAAGTTCTTGGAAATTTACAAATAATCAGATTAATCAGAAAAATGCGGTTAAGCGAGTCAAAGCCTACTATCTATTGGTCTTATTTTGCATAAAGAAAAGAATATATTTGTCGGGCGACTCTTTTGCAACATCTTTACGAAAATATTTAATGCAAAAGCCACCTGGGCTGCTCACTTCATATAAGCACAACGTCTCTTGATAATCTTGATAGTCTTTAGTGAAAACCTTGAATTTGCTGCCATTATCGCCAACTCCTTCATTTACAAAAGAGAACCCATCTTGCTGAGCATCATTAAGGATTGAGTCGCGAGCAGTTTCTGAGGCGAAATAGTAATAGTAGGTCTTATAACAATTACGCATTCCCTCTTGTATTTCCACAATGCCATAGTCTGGGTTTTCCTCGATATCCCAGTACAATCCGTCAAAGCCCCTAAGAAGACCTGACAAGTTTATCTTCCAGTCGGCAAACACCACTTTTTGGTTATTGCAGAGCCCCATGAAGTCAAATCCTGTTGAATCCATGAACTCCATCATATCGTCAGTTCTCGTCATTTGAGTTATCTTCATAAAATCACAGTATCTCAGATGCTGAGAGAAAGCCGACTGAAAAGAAAAAACAGCAAAAACAGCCAATAGTATCTTAGACCATATTTTCATGAAAGCCTCATTTAAAAAGTTATTATGCGCAAAGATAATAAAAAGATTTCAGATACAAAACCAGCGAAGCAACTAAACGACTAAGCGACAGAACTAGTGCAACGGCAATCTAGCGAGCTTGCGAGCGACAAACTAGCTTGCGAAGCAAGCGGCCAACCAGCGAGCGCAGCGAAGCGTAAAAACCAACGAAGCGTCAAAACTAGCTCTGCTTCAAAACCCTCTCCGCCAACTCTTTGATTTTATTTTTGAATTCGTCGGGAGCTTCCACTATAGTGATGTGCTCGGCAAGTCCCATATAGAATCGTGTGATACCCAAGATGCTACGCACGGTGTCGTTATAATACCACACATTATTGTCGTTAGCGTCACATTCTATTTTGTCTCTTGTTCTAGGGAATTCTTCAATGAGCTGATTGCGTGCCAGGAGGTCAAGCTTGAACGACACTTTATAGGCATTAGCACCCGAGAGGTGGAAGGCATCGATTTCGGTGTCTTGATGCATTGCTGTGTGCCCCCAGTTCTCGTTCTCCTTCAGCTCCACATAATCGATGCGGTTGATGTTAAACACGCGGCACTCACCCTTGTCGATGTCAAATCCAAGCACCAGGTTGTCTTCGGGAAGCACTTTGTAAGGCTCAATGTGGCGGTCTTTGATTTCGCCACCATGCGAGGAGTGATAATTATGCAAGATGACGCACTTCTTGAGCTGGTACCCTCGATGAAGCCACGACAAGTTTGCCGCCTTGCCTTTATCCTTCTTGCGCTTCTCGCTCAGCAGCTCCAACTGCATCTCATCGGGCATCTCGCGCGACTCATTATTCACTCTAATATAGGCTTTATTGTCAAGCTCCACAACCTGGTAGGGATGCGGCTCCACATGAAGCATCACCACTTTGTTGTCGTAGGCAGGTTCTATCTTGATATAATAGATGGCATCCACACCAAGCTTCATTGTAAGCATATCTTGCACATATCTGATAAAAGAGTCGATCGTGGTGCACTTCAAGAACTTCATATCATTATCAAATCCAACAACATAACCCTGGTCGTTAACGCCAATATACAGTGTTCCACCAGCTTGTGAGTTGAGGAAAGCGCACACGGCCTTAGCAATGTTAAAGTTTTGTGCCGTCTCGTTGGGAATATCGGTTCTCTTGGGCTCATAAACTACCGATGTTTTAAATTCCATGGTTGACGATTCCATACCGATGTAGGTCCCGCTGTCGGCCTCAAGGTCGGTATCCTCCTCGCTCTCAACCGATAACGCTTTAAGAATTTCATGCTTAATCACCGACAAGGCACCAGGAGTGAGGATGCCCTTCATGCGGTTGGCCGACTGGATGAGTTGTGCCAGCTGCGAAATCATTGGCTTGCCGCTATCGATGGCATCGTTGAGCAACGAATCGTTGCCGTTCTTGCCATATTCGCGGAGCAACTCCACGATGCTGATGCGCTGTTGTGTACTCTCGGCATTGGCGAAAGCGTCTTCGGGACCTGTAAGCAGCTCATCAACAGGCTCATCGTTGACAAAAGCCAATAACGACTGCAAGTAACTCATTGAGAAATCGATATATGCAACCGAGTCGTCGTCATCAACCACCATGGCAAGGAACATTGCCAGCGAGAGGTTTTTGTAACGCTCCGACGGTTTGAGCAGAGTCTTCTGATAATCAAAAAGCTGCCTTACCAGTATATTAATGATAATGGGCGATAATGGCTCTTCATTATTCTTCATACTGGCAGTTGTGTTCTTGCTGAATGATGCTATGTAGTCGCGGAAACAACCCTTCTGACTGTCGGTGGTGACAAAATCGTTGTCGCCCTCTTCGGGAGCGCCTTCGATAGAAGCATGTATTGTGTTGTTGTTATAGCGAATATCGGTTATCTCAACCACTGCCAAGCTATCTTTACCATATTCATCGCTCGCAGGCGTGTGGATGGGATAGCCGTCTTCGGTAATCCAAATAAGATTCCCGTAGTTGTCTTTTTTGATACATTTAGCGAGAGTGGCACCACCCATCAAGTGCTCCTTAACATCGCTCAAGACAAAATCAACAAACTGATTCTCAATATCAAATTCGCCTCTATTCACATTCTTTATCGTCGCTTTAAGGACATCACCTTCGGATATGAAATCATAGATATCGCGTTTTTGATAATAGATAATGCTCGGCCTCCGGAAAATGATTTGACCTTCTAAAGTCTTATAGTCATCATCGCAGGTTTTCACAAAGATGAAACCATTGCTCTTTTTTAGCACTTTTACTGTCGCCTCATCTCCATCACTGTAACCTTTTCTGGCTTTAACATTAAAGTTTGAGGCTTGGAAATCAAGTCTCAAATCTTTGACAAAATCAGAAATCGCTTTTATCTCCTTTTCCTGACTCTGTTTTAGTTTCTCGCCCGGAGGTGTGATAATTCTTATTCCAACACCAGTATCCATTGACTGGGCGCCATTGTTTAGCAGTCGGTAGCTTTCTTTTAACGATTTGCTGCACAAGTATAAACCAGTGTTGTTAAGTATTGCCGTGCCGTGTGAAGATATATATTTAAAGCCTTTTATTGGATTTATGAATTTCGCGTTATTAATTAGATTATAAGTAAATAATTCTTTATGTATCTCGCTATAATTCTGCCATGTAAATCCTTGATTAACTATTTCAGTATTAGTGAGTCTATCAATGGCTTTATTTATTAATGCTTTGGCATGATTGGGCCACATTATCGATAACTCTTTCATTAGAGCCACAAACGCCTCGGTGCTATATTTCGCCTTGCTATCGCTAGTGAGCAGATACACTGCAAGCATTTTAGCTTTCTTTAGTTTATCGTTGTCGGCGTTATCGGCATATAGCCTGCAACTGCTTATTTCATTGATTAGTTCTTCTATGCGCTGCTCTAGCAAGTCTATTGTCTTTTTATAGAAACTCTCGTTTTTATCGGCTTTGCGCAGGTATTCAACCAGGTTATCAAAATTGTCGTCTATATACTCTGTTCTAAGGTCTAGCCATAATGGTGTTGAAGTTGGTGTCATAATATTGAAATTTTAATTTGTTATATTGATTATTAATAATTTAACTCCATTTTTCAATAAAGTGCGCCTAGCGAAGCGGCAAAAAACGCTTGATATAGCTCGTCTTGAATGCCCAGCAGGTGTTTTGCTCCATCTGACGATTCAGTGGAGCAAGGTTTCGAGTGTCAACATCGGTACGGCCCATGGTAATCATGCCATAGACCTTGCCATCGTCGCCAAAAGCAGGGCAGCCACTACAGCCGTGAGTAATGTGGTTAACGGTAGCTAGGCGGAAGTAGCCATCTAAATCTGGATCTTTAATGACTAGACCTTGTGTAGCCACCTGCAGTGGCCTGATACCACGCATTTGCCAGCACAAAATGTTAAGGTGGTCATTAGCCTCCACATCGCTGCCGGCAAGCGAGAGCGGACTCTCGAGACCAGGAATAGGGTAAAACGCGATGTCATAGCCAGTGTGGTCATCGGTAGGCAGCTGTTGTGGTATCCACTGGTCGAAGTGCAACGGGTGATAATCATTGCCATTGCGCACGTAGCATGTGGCATGATATGTCAGCACATGACCAGCTGTCACTAAGTAGTCGTCAATGCAGAAAGCGGTACCGGCGAATGACCGCTCGTTGCCAATCTGCCTGAAAATAGGCATCACATAGGGGTTATATATATTGTCGTTCATAGAATTTGCGTTTTTAAAATGCAAAAACTAGCAAGTTCTATGCCAAAGCTTTTGGTGTCTGGGTGCGCAGGCGGCGGCGCATGATTGTGCTGGTCACTAACGAGGTCACGAAACCTATGGCTGCAACGAGCAACAGCACGATGAGCATATCGGTCCACACCACTTTCACAGGATAAGCGTTGACAATCACCTGAGTGGGATCGACACCAATCTTAAGCCACCCAAAGGTTTGCTGGCCCAAGCACAGCAGCAGTCCCAGCACTATTCCCAGCAACGCTCCGAGCATGGTGATTAGCCACCCTTCGGCCACGAAAATGCGCGTAATCTGCTTGCTGGTGGCACCCAAGTTCTGGAAGGTTACTATGCTTTCGTCCTTCTCGATGATGAGCAGCGACAAGGTGCTGATAATGTTGAACGTGGCGATAATCATGATGAACGTGAGCAGCAAAAATGTCACCCATTTCTCCACATTCACCATGCGGAACGACTCCGACTGCTGCATCAACCGGTCTTTCACCTCAAAGTTTGGCCCAAGCGCTTGCTCCAAGCGTTTAATAACATCTTTCTCTTTTACTCCGTTCTTGAGTTTTAGCTCAATTTGGGTAGCCTCGGTATCGTAATCAAATAGTTCTCGCGTCTTCTCAATAGGCACGAAGATAAGGTCTTGGTCATAAGATGCTTGCTGTGCTTGGAAAATGCCCTTTACAAACAGCGAATCGCTAGTGAAGGCATCAATGGGATTAGACACATTGACCTGCCCCTCACGGCGAGGCGCATAGAGCTGAAGCATGCGCAGACTGTTGGCGACAAGTCGCAGATTAACTGCTGGCCCCACGCCAACGATGGCATAGCTGTTGCCCACCTCGTCGGCAAGAGCAAATGAGCCGTCCACAATCACGCTGTCAATGGAATTAATATCGTTATAGTTGGCAGGCACACCTTTCAAGCGCACGGGCATCTGATAATCCACATATATGGCAAGAGCCTGGTCTTCAATAACGGGCATTGCCTTGTCAACGCCATTCACACCATTTATCACAGCAATTGCACTGTCGGCATTGTGGATGATCTTCCCCTCGGCTGGACACACGGCAATTTGCGGGTCAAGTTTTGCCAATTTGCTATAAATGACATCTGCAAAACCGTTGAAAACGCTTAACACGCACACTAGTGCCGCCGTGGTCACCACCACGCCGCATATCGAGATAATGCTGATGATATTCACCGCATTATGAGCCTTCTTCGACTTCAAGTAGCGAAGCGCTATTTTCAACGATAGAGCCAAGGTTGTTAAGTGTTAAGTTTTAAGTGTTAAGTTTGTGCCTGCGGCAGCAAAACCAGCGAAGCGACATAACCAGCAAAGCGACTTACTTCTTCAGCAACTCATCAATATGCTCGATGTAGTCGAGTGAGTCGTCGATGTAGAACACCAGCTCGGGAGTTTTGCGAAGCTGATTCCTCACGCGCTGAGCCAATGCATAACGGATGGTCTTCTCGTTGCGATTGGCCGTTTCTACTATCTCCTGTCCTTTCTCGCTAGGGAACACACTCAAGTGCACACGGGCGATGCTCAAGTCGGGCGACACACGCACATTGCTAACCGACACCAGCACACCACGCATCTTAGCGGTGTCCTCACGGAATATCTCACTCAGGTCTTTCTGTATCTGTCGTTGTATTTTCTGTATTCTTGTTGATTCCATATTATTGTTTCTAATTATTCATAATGTCCAAATACTGAGATTATTATCACTTCCACAACATCATTAAGAACCCTATATACAATGCGATGCTTCTTATTAATTCTACGTGAATAAGTGTTTGGCCCCAAATACTTGAGTTGCTCTACTTGTCCTGTCCCTGTTGTGGGATGGTGTTCTATCTCAATTAATAGTTTTTCTAATTTTTTTATAAGTTGAGGACTTTCTTTTTGCAGTTTCTGTAAACCTACTTTAGCTTTTTCTGAAAAAAAAATCTTATACATTGGTAAGCCTACTTAAAAACTGTTCCATACTCTCGTCATCTCTCTTGTGATAACCTTTGCCAGAATTGTACTCAACTTCTGCTTCGGCTGCCATCGTTGCCAGCTCCTCCATGCTATAGACGGTGTCGTCTTTGGTCACAGGGGTAATCTTGAAACTGCCATGGTCACGCGACTTGATTATCACGTCCTCACCATTGCGGGCTTGATGGAGATAACGGCCCTGATTGGCACGAAAATCGCGAGTGCTTACTATAATCATAATCTCAAAATTTAGTGTTGTTACTATTTTTAGACTGCAAAGATAATACTTTTCCCCGAAATGTGTACCAAAGTGGCGCACATTTCTCCCAAAAACGGCCAGAAACCAAACATCTATATTGCATCTTTTTTCCCTCATTATTAATTTTAGTTTTGTCCAAAATCATAAATAAATCACATTTTTGGACAAAACTCATTGTTATTTAAAATATTATTCTTAACTTTGCGTCAACAATTTAAAAAGTTTTGTTATGGAAAAATTGATAGGTCGTGAAAAAGAGATTATAAGCCTAAAAAAATACACCTCGTCACAACGTCCAGAATTTGTTGCAGTTTATGGTCGTAGGCGCATAGGGAAGACGTTCTTGATAAACAATCTGTTTGAAGGGAAAATGGCTTTTTCCATGACCGGTGTTATTGATGGCAGTTCAAATGAGCAAATGGAGGCGTTTGTTGATGCCATGCAGGAATATGGCAAGAAACCTATTGAGCGCCCCGATAACTGGATGGAAGCATTTAGAATTCTAAAAGAACACCTCAAAAGAAAGGTGAAACTAAAACGTAGTTGTATCGTATTCCTTGATGAGTTGCCATCAATGGATACGCAACGCTCAAATTTTGTACGCGCTTTAGGCTATTTTTGGAACTCTTGGGCCTCACTGCAAGATAATCTCACACTAATTGTTTGTGGCAGTGCAACATCATGGATGATAAAAAATATCATCAATAATAAAGGGGGACTTCATGATCGAATTACTCATGAATTGCATCTACATCCTTTTTCTCTATATGAAACAGAATTGTACCTGAAAAGCAGGAAATTTAAGTGGGAAAGGCTTTCTATTCTTCATGCTTATATGGCATTTGGAGGAATTCCTTACTATTTAAGCCTACTCAACAATAATGACAGTTTCGCAGGGAATATTGACCGACTGTTTTTTGGCGAGGAAGAAGAATTGCGACGTGAATACAAAAGGTTGTATTCTACGCTGTTTAATGCGCCAGACTCATATATGAATGTGGTTACCGCTCTTTCAAAATCAAGAAAGGGTTTGACAAGGGAAGAAATATGCAAATCATTAGGCATTGGTTCTGGAGGAAATCTTACCACTTGGCGCGAAGACTTGGTGAATTGTGACATAATAAGGAAATACTCAGTGAAGAATAAATCCAGAAGTGGTAATTCTGCTATCTACCAACTTACTGACTTATATTCGCTATTCTATCTCACCTTTGTAAAGAAAGCTGAAACAGAGACTAATTATTGGAAAAATCATATTGGAACTCCAGAAATAAACACTTGGCTGGGACTATGTTTCGAGCGTGTGTGCATGGCACATGTCAATCAAATCAAGGCTGCTATAGGCATAGACCGCATTAGTACACAGTTTTATTCCTGGCGCAGCAAGCACTCAACCCCCAAAGCTCAAATTGATATGGTGCTTGAGCGTGCTGACGGCATTATTAATCTCTGCGAAATGAAATATAGCGAAGCTGAGTATTCATTGGATAATACCGAAAATATCAAGCTTCGAAACCGAGCCGAAGCCTTTAGGCAAGAAACGGCCACAAAAGCAGCGCTATGGCCAACTTTAATCACCACCTACGGATTGCATGAAGGCGTTCACTCTTCAACTTTTGTAGCAACTATTACACTTAACGACTTATTTAAATGATCCAAACCACTCATCAATATTATTACAATAAGGGCAAAGCGGTGGCTAAGGCTATTATTTACACCATCTTGTCGGTGTTGCTGGTCGCCTTTGCCGTGTTTAGCTATTTCCACTGGGAGCTCTCTTTTATGTTCTCGGAATGGCAAGGATATGTGATAATTGTCCCCTATTTCTTGATTACTCTAGGCATCATTCTCTCAGTGTTTGAGAACTTCAAGAAAGCGAACATGACCAGTCATGGAATACCAGCGTTTGCCGTCGGCGATGATAATTTTGTTATTTATGACAAAGGATTGGCCAATGTGATACCCTTTGAGGACTGCGATAAGGTTAGATTCAAACGCACCTACAGCCGAATACGTGGCACACAGCTGTTCCTCATCATCAAATACCACGACAAAATGGAAACGCCAAGCTCCTTTGAAGTTGACCTAAGCGAACTTGACCGACCTCAAAGCGAGATAGATAAACAACTAAAAAAGATTTATAACAATTACAAGAAAGAACACGAAACCTAAAGCCCGATTCGGGTTAAATGTGCTTTTTGATTCGGGCAATCATGTCGTTGAGCTGC
>JAEEGL013824941.1_pt1 | contig 21731 bp, 14 predicted proteins | sample 9134231 | NCBI WGS metagenome assembly JAEEGL01 (sample SAMN16246548, study PRJNA631951) | gut metagenome | biome: gut microbiome; feature: rumen; material: fiber-attached | host: Bos | place: Iran: Karaj | collected 2018-10
AAGAGTTTCATCATCATTCCATTTGACGGTGCCACTGCTGTGTGCTGCGTCAAGATAAATAGTGTAATCTACCGGGGCGCCTATACCCATGGTACTGCCAAGAGCACCATTGTCGGTGAACAGACGCTGGGTATAGTTGTGGAACGAATCAGAGTCAGTGGTAAAGAATTCGTTGGCCACATACACTGTGGTTGCACTCTCTTTCACCGTGGTCTGGAACGGGCACTCAAAATATTTTACTCCATTTTCCTCGGGAAGATCGTTGTATTCGTCGCGGGTCAAAGTCCTTATGAAATAGAACTTGGTGCCAGTTTCTCCATTAATGATGGTCTCTCCAGAGTTCACAGGCATATTTGAACCGGGAACAGGGTTGAGGGTATAATCGGCAAGTTCTACCTTGAACGTCATGGGGAACATGGACCTTGTGAGGTCGGCGGGGATATATACACGTACCGTCTCCAACTCATCCTTACCCTTGTTGATGTACGGTTGCAGGCACTTTACATCCATCGTCTTGAGTGGAGTAAGGTTGATGAGCACGTCGCGGAAAATAGAACCGCCGCCACCGTAAATACGAATGGTCTGAGCAAAGCCCTTGGTGTAATATCCTGCGGAGTTGATGGCAGGAGCATTGTTTCGGTCAACGGTGGCTGTGGTATAGCTGATTCTGCCCCATTTCTCAATGGAGGCATCCGCAATCTGCTCTGCTGTGGCAAGGTTATAATTATTACCGCTCTTAACATAGAGCACAACTTCGCCGTTATTCTTTTCGATGGTGGGCGTTCCGCTGAATGCGGAGCCGTTACCGGCGGTTGTGTTGGCTTCAAAGTCGAGACCTGTGCCATAACCAACTTCACAATAAACGGTGTTGTTGCTCTCGGTGCCAAGCGGCTGCTCGTAGCGGAACATAACGTCGTAGTCGCCCTGTTTGATATAAGTCGCATCGATATACGAAACAGCTATCAGCGAAATACCGTTAGAGACCTCGTTAAGGTCTGCAGTCTTGTCGTCCAGGGAGACGTTTGCACCGGTGGCATCGGCCGCCTCGGCAATGGTTGAATAGCCGGACCCATCGTCCAGGCCGGTCATATCTATCGTATAAGTAAAGTTGCGAAGGAATGCCATGTGAGCTCCGTCTGCATCCACCAAGTCCAGAGGATAATACTTGGCGGAACTTTCGCCGACCACGGTCATGTAGGCCTTGACGATGATACGGGTAGCCTTTTGGCCGGAGGTGGGTTTTGCGCGCTCGTAGATATAGAGCGGAGTTGTGGCAGTCCAGTCGGTCATGCCTTCATCATCGTCGGGATAAGAACCGATGGCCAGATCGGCGGGAGAATAACCGCCGTAATTGAACGGTGCATCAGAGAGTTTACGATAATACTCGCCGGTAGCTGTGGTCATCGGATAGTTTTGATAATTGATGAAGAAACTTTCCGAATAAATAGTGCTGGAAGATAGCGCAGGTAAAGTCTTGTCGCTGCCGTTGGGGTTGGTAAGTTCACGTACCGTGAACGGAGCAACGGCCAGAGAATCCCGGTCAATGGGATATACGGTGCCCGTCTCATCATTTTCGCCTGCATACTGCACGACAACTCTCTCGCCCCACTCGTTGGTGGTGATAGGTGCGGGAAGTATGGGAGCTATGGGACCCTCCTCCGGCGCATAAGCCAGACAGAACTTCTGAATGGTCCATTCCGAAGTTTGATTTTTGAGATAGATGCGGGCGAAGTTGCGGACCATGGGGATGCCGCCGACTTGGTTGTAACGCTCTATCTGTGCCTTGGTAACCTCCGTGGGAATATATTCATTATTAACCATGATGGGCTTGAGCTCGTGGGTGTTGGGCTCCTCTTCCATCTCGATCTGAACACCATAGGGGAGCAGGATCTTGGCCCAGTAACCGTCGTTGTCTTCATCATCAAGCTGGGAACGTATTTTGGACATGACGGCATCCTCCAAATCCTGGCTGCTGATACCGGTGATGGGGGGATTGCTATAGAGTCTGGACGGGCAGTTGGCTATAAAATGAAGCCTCAGGCGGCTGTCGCTCTGGGAGAGGTCAAACTTGACTCTGTATATCTTGTAATTGCTGCCAGAGTTGTAGTTCTGGTCTGCCATCTCGGTGGTTTCCCTTACCGGGACCCACTCGTTGAAATAACCGCTGCCGCCGAATACCACGACCACCATATTCTGGATTTGGGGGTCATCGGCCATAGCCTTGGTGGAGGGGCCGTCAACCGGAACACGGAGATCAAGGGTGATGGGGACCTTGATGACTTCTTTCTCGGGGGCGGGAATAGTGCCGCCGTCGTCAGCTCTTTGGCATCCTGCGAATACCAGTACAAATGCTGCTAAAATGTATATCAGTTTTTTCATTGCCAAAGAATCTATTTAGTTACCTGTACCGAGTATTGATATGTCGGGTCAACGACCGGATCGGCACCCCAATACCATATGTCATATACACAACGGGTGGAGTTACCGGTTGTCTGGGATGTAATAGTACTTCCACTGATACTTACAGCCCTGCCGTTAGAGATCCAGTATCTACCGGAAGCAAACAGAGTACCGATGAAGTTATTTGCCTGCAGGTTGGCGACGAATGCCACCTCGGCCTCGGTTGGCAGGCGCCAGCGACCGGCCGGATAACCGGCCTCCTGATAGGTGGCGCAACGATGGGCGACTGTCTCGAAACTACTTTCTCCGGTACCTTGGCGGCCCCACTCGGATGCGAACATAAATGCAGGTGCGATTATATTATCTACATCGGTACCGACCATCAAGGCGTTCAACTGTTCTGTGGTCCAGGCAGTAGTACTGTTGTTGCTGCCGCCGGGAGTCAGGTAGTTGGTCATCGTCTTATTGGTGATGGCGGAAGACTCCATAAACGGAATACGGGGATCACCGATAATATACGGTTTACTATTACCATTGTAGGTGTATTCGTCAGAATCCTCGGTAAATGATGTAACATGAATGATTGTATTCTCCCTTTCCGACGTGGGAATGGTTGCAGAAGCTGCCGTTCCGCCATTCAGGTTGCCGTAAGGAGTAATTCTGATACCATCATTGAATGGATTGAAAGAGCCACCGTGGTAATAGTAGGTGGTGCCTCCGCTGGTTCGAGTGTTAGCGTTCTGCTCCGGCCTGCCTCCTGTGACAAGGGTGTAATAACCGTCCACAAAGGCGTTTCCGCCAGCTTGCTTCTCAATATAGATAGCCGGATATTGAGTAATAACTATTGTTGCGGAATAGTCGTGATTGTCCTTGTGCCTAACCGTAAAGGTGATGGTGTAAGGAGCAACATCTTGAGTAGTACCCGTTGCATTATTGAGAGTGTGAAAGAACTCTATCGCTTCCAGTCCGTTAACCTCCAGCCTCTGAATGTCACTCTCGTCGTAGGTCGGCGTAGCACCGGAGCCGTAATGCGGCTTGGTGATGGTTACGTCCACAATCTCGCACTCGTGAGAAGAAATCATAGGGATCTCCAGATCCTCCCTGTTGTACAACGAGAAAGTCTTTACGGGAACGCTTAGATAGCGGGCAGACACGGTGTGTGTCGGATTCTCCGGGCCGGGCACCCAGTCCACGATGTGGTAGTTGGCGTTCAGCGGCACGGGAAGTTCTTCCTCGCCGCCAAGAATCTGCACGTCGAGAGTCACTTCATACCAGTTGTTGGCCTCCAGCGCCTCTGTGTGGAACGGAATCTTGTAGTAGTAATACTTCACGCGACCGTCCTTGCCGCTCTCCCAGGGAATGATGAGCTTGAGGAAGGGCTCGGTTTCCACACCGGGATCCCAGGTGACAGGATAAGTATAGAACGGGCCGTCTATGTCGTTGGTGGGGTCACTGTCACCGTCATTGTATTTGGTGATGAACAGCGGCACGTCAACGGTTTGGGTTTGGGTAATGTAATTACCGTCATCATCCTGCATGTAATGGCCTTCGCCGTCCAACTGGAACACTTTGCGCTCACGTGAAACCATAGTGGTGGTTTCAACCAGTTTATATGGATTATCCACTCCGGTAAACAAGGAATCACTGTTCTTGTTCACGGGGACCTTAATCGGAGTTCCGCCCAACTTTCCGTCTTTGAGGAAGTACTGGGAGTAAACTGTCATTTTTCCTGCCTGGGGACGCCATATCTCGATGCTCTTGTTGACAGTAATATTGCCCTGAGGGTCGGTAGAATATGCGTAGTTTTCAACTGCAATCTCTTCTGCGATGGTCAGGCGGAATGTGACCTTGGCCATGCGGCGGCGCATTTTAACCGTTGCTGTGGCTGGAGTCAGGGATTTGGGATCTACAAGTGTGATGACGGTCTCATCGCTCAGCATGACAAAGTAATCCTGCGGATGCTGACTTAGGTCGGCACGCATGAGAGATTTCTCCATGATCTCTTTTTTTGTATACATATGACCCGAAAGGTCAAAAGCTTCGCCGTCGTAATTGACAACCACAATCACGGTGGCTTGATCGCCGGCCTGGGGAGTGCGTTTGCCGAACATCTGGGCAAGATCGGCCATAGTGACATCAATCAGCATAGGGTTGCTGCCGATGGGGCAAGATCTGTTCCAGCGCGCGGGGGTGTTTTCGTCGGCATCGGGTGCAAAGAAGAACACTTGTGCATTGCCGGAGAGTTTGTTCTCATTGAAAGGACCATCCTCATCGCCGGGGCGGGTTGCGTCTGCTTTGGTGAACAACTCCATCTCACCGGTATCCAGCGTAAGAGCTATGCCGTTTCCCAGAGGTTCAGTCTCGTTACGAAGGGGCTCATCCCTAAAGCAAGATGCCATAGAGAGCGCTGTGAGCACTGTTATTATTATTATGTAATATTTTCTGATCATAGCTTTCTCTTGGATTAATTAAGGCAAGCGGGTAAGCTCCCAGTTTTTACGGTTGAACTCGGAGTTTGCGTTTCTCCACAAACCGTTTATCTCTATATCTACGTTAAAATAGAGTTTCTGAATAGAAGGTACGTTGCCGTTGGGAGATATGATAAACTCCACATAACCGTTGAAAATATCTCCCTCTCCCACCAGACTCTCTATGGAACCGCTGGAAGGGGTTATAGTGAAGTACTGTGCCGCCTCCGCCGGGTAGGTTGTTATCTGCCAACGTCCGCTGATGGGCGAAAGAATCGTAAAGTCACCCTTGATGCTTTTGCCGGAATCCATCGTGATCTTGCGGTCGCGCGGGCCAGCAACCCACCTCCAGACTTCAAGCGCCTCGTCATATTCCCAGGTATATAGCCAGAGGACGCCTTCGTTGTTGGCTTGAGGATAGGCCTGGATGGTATTCTTGGAGTAGTCCAGATCGTAATATTTTGCATCCCACGGCATCACCTCTGCGGTAATCTCTAGGCTCTTGCCCTTAAACTGAAGGTTGATGGCATATTTGCGACCGGCTTTAAGCTCGTTCACAGCCTCCGCCAGATAGCAGGTGGCGGTGTATTCGTGAAGAGTCACGCCATCCTCGTCATAGATGCCGTCGTAGGTATATTTGACCACGAATCTGATGCCGCCGTCGGAGTCGACTTCACCCACTTCCGCGGTGGTCTGAGGCCACATCATATAATAGGAACCCTTTGCATTGGAGGCTATCAACTGGCCGGTTACAAGGTCGTATTTGGTGCCGCCCTGATCAAAGTCTTTGTTTACGAAGTGCGCCAGGAAATTGGTCTGCTCCGCTGCGGCTGAAGGAGTCAGCGTCAAGGCAGGTGTATCGCCCGAATAATTGATTGTAGCGGATTTTTTGTTAACGAGATTCTCCATCTCCACGGAAACAATGGTGGCGTCACTGCCGCCGTTGTTCTGGATGGTCACAGCCAGAGCACTGAAGAGATGGTTCAGCGGCAGTATTACACTGGCATTCGGGTTGAACGCGACGCTCTCTACATTAACCTTGGCCACATTCGAATAGGACATGTCAAACTGCGGCGAGGTCTTTTCGAAGGCGATGGCGGGAACCGAAAGGGTCTTGGAAGATGCGTTATAGGTAACGCCCAGGTCATCTGCCGACAAACCGCTGATAGCGTCCTCTTCCAGCCAGCCGAAGAACTTGTGGGTTCCGGTGCGGGTCCAGCGCCACGCTGCTCCGCTTCCGAAACTCCAGTCGGTGCCATAGACGAGGGTGTCGTCTATGTAAGTTACCTCATCGGTTGCTTCGTATTCGTCTCCGTCTATCGAGCCCGTGAAGCCGGTCAGGACATCGTATATCTTAACAATGGTGCCGTTGGTCCTCAGGTCCGCCGCATTGATGAAGCCTTTGGTGGCGACGTCGCTGCCGGAGGGCTGAAGCACTATCAGATCCTCTGCCTTGTTCCCTTCGGGATCCGCGCGATGGCAGGCGCCGAGGGCAAGGAGTGCCATTAAAAATATTCCGTATATATATGCTCTTTTCATGCTACAGAAGGTTTGTGGAGGCATCTCGAAAAAAAATTGTAAAAAACTTGCAATTTTTTAATCCAGAATGAGTTACACCAGTTATATTTGTGATACTTTCTCCAATTTTTTGCACCGTAACTGCCAGGACACCGAACAGGTGATTAATGGGGAGATTTACGCTGCCTGCCGAATTAAAGGCGGAATTTGCAGCGGTGAAGTTCAAGTGATTTTGACAATTGGAGCACCTGGCAAATCGGTGCAAGAAAAAACTAACTATTAATAACATTTGTTATGGGACAATCATTTTCTTGTGTGGCCCAAATGTGGAAAGAGGAGAAAAAGAAATGGGTCAAAAAAACCAGTTATTCAGTGTATGTCAATCGTTTGAACAAACACATCTTGCCGACCTTTGGGTCAGGTGGTGCACCGAATGAGCCCCAAGTGCAGGAATTCGTAGACGACTTGCTCGAAGAGGGTCTCTCTATTAAAACTATCAGAGGATTGTTGCTTGTATTAAGAATGGTGATGACTTTTGGGGAACGCAAGGGCATCTGGCCCCACAAATCGTTCAGCGTACATCTGCCTCAAAGTGGACAAAACGTCAGCCAGCCTGCCATACTGACAAAGCCTCAGCAGAAGATTTTACAAAAACATTTAGAACAAAATTTTTCTTTTCGAAACCTTGGATTGCTGATCTGCCTCTACAGCGGGCTGCGGGTAGGGGAGATTTGCGGGCTGAAGTGGATGGACCTGGATCTGGCCAGCGGCGAGATGCATATCCGCCGGACCGTGCAGAGGATATCCATCTCCGACAATCAGACAAAAGAGTACGCGTTGTCGGTCAGCTCGCCTAAGACGTCGTCTTCTACGCGGGACATACCGATGGCTGCAGAGATAGCCAAGTACATCCGCCCTCTAAAGAAGATTGTCAATGATGACTATTATGTGATTACCAACGACGCCGAGCCTTTAGAACCTCGGTATTTCAGGGATTATTTCTACAGAATGCAGAAGAGCCTTAATATAGGTCCGGTGAGATTTCACGGCCTGAGGCATACTTTTGCCACGCGATGCATAGAGAGTGGATGCGACTACAAGACCCTGTCTGCAATCCTGGGTCATTCGTCGCTATCTACCACGATGGATATCTATGTGCATCCCGGTTTTGACCAGAAAAAGCGCTGTATAGAGAAAATGGCCCGCGCCGTAAGCAACTGACGCGGGCCGTTTCTGCAGCGGCTCTGCCGCTAGATGTGTCCGCCGCCGGAGGCGTTGAGTTCTTCGTCCACGCGGTTCTTCTCGGCCATCAGCAGGTCCAGGAGCCAGTCTTTCTGCTCGTCCACAAGCCCGAGGTCGGTGCAGGCGCTCTGGTAGCGTCCCAGCACGGCCTCCTGATAGCGGTGGTAGCGCATGGATTTCCGTATCTCGTCTTCGATGGTTTCGTGTTCTATCTCGTAGCTGTCCTTGTAGTACTCCTTATAGACTTTCTCTGAGGTGTACTGGATGCAGAAGAAGAACAGGCCGGAGGCGAGTATCACTATGCCCAGTATGCCCAGCGCCAGGGGTACTATCTGAATGAGTCCCAGCATGCCGAGGGTGGCGCCTACCACAAAGATTGCAAACGCGATGAGTTCGTAGCTATGGTTCTTAAGAATTGAGGAAATCTTCATAATTGGAAATGGGGTTTGTGGTGCGGTTCTGGAGTATCTTGATCTTGTAGTTGTTCTCGGCTTCCTTGGCATCCATCGCTTTCTGGAAGGCGCGGCGGTTGGCCATGGCTTCGTTGTTCTTGATGCGCATCTCTTCAAGGTTCTGCCTCAGCTGCCACTGCTGCACGAGGATAGATGCGAAGGCGATGAAAAACATCACCAGAAAGCCCAGCAGGATAGTCATCTGGTTCTGCGCCTTGAGCCGTTCGGCGTCCTGCCGCAGCTGGGCGTTGTTCATCTCGGCGTCGAGGATTGCCATGTCCTCGTTCTGGACCTTGATGTAGATGGAGTCTTTCTCGGCCATCAGGCTGTCGAGCTCACCGTAGGCGTGAGTGTAGGAGCCGAGGGCGGCGTAGATGGAGTGCTTGTTGCCGTGCCGGCCCAGAGGGGTGCCCAGCGAGTCGGCCTTGGCGAGGGCCTCCATAAAGAGTCCCTTGGACTTGAGGTAGGCCACATCCATCTCGAAGCGGGAGTCGCTGTCGGCCTGCATCTTATAGAGCGGATCGCCCACAAGGGCGTCGTAGGTCTCCCAGAAGGTGTCCCAGTCCTGCTCCGCATTGTAGAGATAGGCCCGGGTCATCAGACACTTGATGTTGAGTGACGGGAAATATTCGCGGTAGGCCTCGGCCTTGACGCAGTAGTTCTCGGCATTGGCAAAGTCGCCCATCTTGATGTATTCCTGCGCTATGAGGACATACAGGTTGGGCAGTTCCTGCTCTGCGCGCGCCTCCTTGCAGTAGCTGGCGGCCTTGGTGAAGTTCTGGATGGCCAGATAGGAGTTGGTGCGGTAGCTCTGGATGAGGCCGGCGATGCGGTGGGCGTACATCCTTCCCGCGGGATAATTCTCCTCGCCCGCCTCGCGCTCCATGATGCGGGCCTCCAGCATCGCGTCCGATGCCCTGCCGAGGTGTATCAGCAACTGGCAGTATTCGTGTATCACGGGATAATAGAAGGAGCGGGTCTCCTTGTCCCGGCGGTCGGCCACAATCTCCTTGATCTCCGCCACGGCGGAGTCCATGCGGGCATATTCGCCGCGGGCGAACCTTATGGGGAACTCCAGGTTGAGTCCCAGGAGCTTGTAGCGGTAGTTGTCCTTGAAAATGCCGTAGCGGTAGAGCGAATCGGCAAACGGCAGGTTGGCGGAGTTGAACTGCTGCATGCGGCAGTATGCATACCGCTGGAACAGGTCGTCGTCGATCTTGAGCCGGTTGACGATCTGGGCGCGGACGGGCAACACTGCAAAGCACAGTGCGGCGGCAAGCAGCAGCGCTGATATGCGGCGACGCATAGGCCTATTTCGCCTTCTTTGCCTCTACCAGCTGCAGCTGGGTGGTGACGCAGGTGAGCAGTTTCTCCATGATTATGGGCTTGGTCAGGAAGTCGTTGGCGCCTACATTGAAGCCCTTGACGATATCTTCGCTGGAGTTGAGGGCGGAGAGGATCACCACCTGAAGGTCGGCAGTGTCGGGATCGGCCCTCAGATGCTCGATGACCTGGAAGCCGTCCATGATGGGCATCATCAGATCCAGCAGAATCAGGTCGGGTTTCTCCTCGGCCACTGCATCCAGCGCCTGCTGCCCGTTGGCGGCAGTCTTGATGCGGAAGTTGTAGCGGGAGAGCATCTTGGTCACCAGCAACTGGTTCAGTGGAATGTCATCCACCACCAGAATCAGGAATTTTGAATAGTCATGGTCTTGTGCGTATACAGGTATCATAGCTGTTTATGATTATTAATTAGACGTTTGAAGGGGCGCTGTCGGTTGATTGGGCGGCGTTACGGGCACCTCGAATACAAATCGCGCGCCAGGGGCGGTGTGGGTTGTGTCGAGATAAACCCTGGCGCCCATCTTGTCTGCGATTTCTCGGCAGATGCTCAGGCCCAGGCCGGTACCCTGTACAAAATCGTTGAGCTTGGCGAAACGCTCGAAGATGGCTTCGGCCTGGTCGGCGGGGACGCCGCTGCCGGTGTCGGTCACGGCGTATGTCACATAGCCGGGCCGCTCCTTGACGGAACTGGTGAGCTTGATTTCACCCTGCTGGGTGTGTTTGCAGGCGTTGGTCAGAAGGTTGATCAGAATCTGCTGCACGCGGCCAGAGTCGGTAGTGAAGGTGAAGGGCTCGCTGCTTTCGGGCTCATAGAACATGCGCACGCCGCTCTGCAGGCGGTGTTCGCTGCTGGATATGGCGGCCTGCGCCATGAAGTTCATCTCGGAGGGTTCATAGGTGATGCGGTAGCTTCCGGAGTCCATCGCGGTGGCGTTCAGGATGTCATCCAGCAGCATGGTGAGCATCTTGGTGTTGTTCACTATATGGCTTGCGAATTCTTCCTTCTCCGCCTCGGGGAAGGTGCCGTCGGGCAGGGCAAGAAGCTGGCTGAAGCCGGTGATGGCGTTCAGCGGAGTGCGTACCTCGTGGCTCATGTTCTGAACGAAGCGGGTCTTGGCCTCGTCGGCCAGGCGTATCTTCTCGTTGGCTTCCTGCAACTCGGCGATGTGCTGTTCGTCGCGCTCGTTGGCTTTCTGCAGCTGCCGCATGTGCAGCCACACGAAAAGCAGGGCGGCCATCAGAAGGAGGGTGAGCAGCGCCCCCACAAGGGTGGTGATGCGGGCCATTTTCTGCGACGATTTGGCAAGATCCATCGAGAGCTTGTTATTGCCGTAGCGGGCGGAGAACTCGCCGAGGCGCTGGGAACCGATGTTTGCCAGGTCGAAACTAAGCTGTTCTATGAAGAAGTCGGAAGCCTTGAGGGCCAATTGTTGTCGGCCTCTGCTTTCGGCAAATCTGTAGGCAATATATTTGCTGCGGGGACCCTGGAGGCTATCGAGCAGGGAGACCATCTCCTTGTCGGGAGCATCCTCCATGAGGCGCTGCATAAAATTCAGGATTTGCGAGCCGTTTGCCACCATGCTGTTGATGGTGGCGCCGGGAATCTCAGCCCTTCTCTGCCGGAATTGTTCGAGATCACCATCCCATGCCGCTATGAGGGCTTTGTAGAAAATGCATCGGGTGCTGTCAACCTTCCCCTCGGCAGTCTCGATGGCTTTTGCTATGAACATCCGGCAGGAGTCGCTGGCGGGCTCGTAGGTGTCGGCCAGGTTCTGATACAGGCGCGAAAGGGGCTGCCGCAGAATGGTGGGGTCGGTAGAGTTCTCCTTTATCTTCAGGGCTTCGAGCAGATAGGGGCGGGCGCTGAGGTTGTCGCTCTGACGCACATACAGCTTGGCGATATATTGCAGGCTCTTCCACAGGCCGTATTCGTTCCCCTCCTCGCGGGCTTCGTTCATGGCCGCGGTGAGTATCTCCATCGCTTTTATGCTCTGCAGGGTGTTGTAGTAGTAGGTCTGTGCCAGCTCGTAGGCATAGTAGTAGTATTGGGTATAGCCGGCGGAGCGGGCCACGCTCTGAGCCGAGGCCACGGCATCGTCCACCTCCTTGTTCCACTTCTCGCGCTCTTCTATGGGTGCCCACCTACCAATGGTTGCGGTGCGCCGCAGCTTCATCACATAGTAGAGGGTTTGTGCCTTGGTGTCCTGCTTGCTAAGGGCAGTGGAGAGCAACTTCTCCACGTTCTCTTCGAAGATAGTTGTCGAAATGTCGCCCGCACTCAAATCGGCCGCCTCAAAATACTTGAAACACTCGTCGTCGATTTCGTAGGGGTTGTTTTGGGCTAGGGTAGGGGATGCCACCGCCAGAAGTATCGCTATGATGATTGTAAACCTTTTCATTTGTTGTCTGCTTTAGGCGGTTCCAGAGGCACTTCGAAGATAAACCGGGCACCCCCGTCGGTGTAAGTAGTATCCAGATATACCTTCGCACCCATCTTGGTGGCAATTTCGCGGCAGATGCTCAGGCCCAGGCCGGTGCCCTGCACAAAGTCGTTCAGTTTGGTGAAGCGCTGGAATATGGCTTCGGCCTGGTCGGCAGGGACACCGCTGCCGGTGTCGGTGCAGGCGTAGGTTACAAAACCGGGACGGGCGGTCAAAGAGCTTGTGAGCTTGATTTCGCCCTTTTGGGTGTGCTTGCAGGCGTTGGTCAGAAGATTGATCAGGATCTGCTGCACGCGGTTGGGGTCGGTGGTGAATGTGAACGGTTGCTTTTCTTCCGGCTCGTAGTACATCCTTACGCCGGGCTGCAGACGGTGTTCGCTGCTGGAGATGGCGGCCTGTGCCATATAGTCCTTCTCGCCCTGCTCATAGGTTATGCGATAGCCGCCCGAATTCATTGCCGAGACGCTCAGAATGTCGTCCAGCAGCATTGTCAGCATCTTGGTGTTGTTCACGATATGGCTTGCGAATTCTGCCTTTTCCTCTTCCGGGAAGGTGCCGTCGGGCAGACTCAGCAATTGACTGAAGCCAACTATGGCATTGAGCGGGGTGCGCACCTCGTGGCTCATGTTCTGCACGAACCTGGTCTTGGACTCATCGGCGAGCCGTATCTTTTTGTTGGATTTCTGCAGCGCCCGGATGTGTATTATGGTGAATGTCAACACGCCGGCCATGACCAGTATCGCCAGCAGCATGGCCAGCTGCCTGGCGTGCTGGGCACGGTTGGCCTCGGCATCGACCTGTGCTGAGAGGAGGTCGTTACCCAGGCGGGCATCGAACTCTGCCAAACGGCTCTGGTCGGCCTTGGCGATGCGTTCTTCGTGGAAATTGACCAGCCTCTTTTCAAGGTCGAAGGCCAGGTCGGTATAGCCGTATACCTCGGCGATGTTGGCCACATACTTCACCTCACGGAGCTTGTGCCGCATATCCGTCACTATGACGTTGGGGTTGGGGGTGACGTGATATACCAGCGTATCGATTACCTGGAACAGATGCTCGGCGGAACTGCTTATCTTGTTCAGGAAAACCTTGTCGCTCAAGCAATAATCGCGCGCTTTCTCATAAGCGGGTATATCCTTGTCGAAGGCGGCCAGCTTGGCCAGGTTGTATTCGCAGCGGAGCGTATCCAGATGCTGCTTGCGGTTGTCACACGCCTTGGAGATGTTGATCCTCACCGAATCGTGGCCGATGGGGTAGGTGTCGGCAAGATCGCAGTAGAGGCGGGTTGGTGACTGGCGGCGGATAAGCGGGTCTGTGGATGTGTTGTAGGTCTCCAGTGCGTCAAGAATGTATTTCTTGGCAGAAATATGGTCGTTTTCCGAGATGTAAATCTGCACTATGTAGCAGTCTCCCAGCCAGATGCCGTAGTCGTCATGGTTTTCTATGGCATCCTCGCGCATCTGGTGTATCAACTCCAGCGTCTGCTCCATCTTGCCCTGGTTGTAAAAGTAGGTCTGGGCCACCTCGTAGGCATAGTAGTAATACTGCATATATCCCAGCGACTTGGCCATCTTCTTGAGCTCTTCCATGGACTCCAGCACCTTCTTGTCGTCATCGCTGGTGATATTGCCACGATCCTGGATAAGGGCGCGCACGTGCTTCAGGCGGCACACATAGTAGAGCGTCTGCGCCTTGGTGTCCTTCTTCTCGATGGCGGTTTTCAGCAGGTTGCCGCTTGCCTTCTCGAAGAAGCCCGCCTGGCCCGCCACGCGTTCTGCCTCCTGGTAGTACTTAAAACACTCGTCGTCTATTTCGAACGGGTTGTTCTGAGCGCCTGCAATCAGGGTAGCGGCCAGCGTGCAGAAAAGGGTCAGCACAAAAATCTTTATGACGTGTTTTAGGGACATAGCGTTTGTTAAGGTCTTAATCAAACAAAGATAACAAAAGATTTCGTACCTTCACGCAGATAAAAAAGTGATTGATTGCAAATGACCAGGATTTCTTGTTTTATTGCCACTGCCGACGTGCCCTCGGCGCAGGAGCTGAGTGACAACAGGCTGGTGGAGGAGGTGCTCTTCCGCGAGGATTTGCGCTCTAGCGAGGCGATGCGATTTGTGGCGGCGTCGGCCAAGGCTGAATACACATTGATTTATAATAAGCCCGCCCGGCTTAGCTGGATACACTACGGCCTGCAGCGCCTGCTACAGATTGCGGACGATTGCGGGGCGGCGATGATTTATGCCGACCGCTTTCTGGTAAAGGCCGACGGCGCCGTCAGCGAAGCGCCGGTGATCGATTATCAGGCAGGCTCGCTGCGCGACGATTTCGACTTCGGCAGCGTGATGGTTTTCCGCACCGAAGTGCTGAAGAAGGCGGTGGCGGAGATGTCGGCCGATTATAAATACGCAGGCCTGTATTCGGTCCGCCTCGCGGCATCGCGCCTGGGCCGTATCGTCCATATCAACGAATATCTTTACTATGAGATAGAGCTCGATGCGCGCAAGTTCGGCGAGAAGCTTTTCGACTACGTTAATCCGCGCAACCGCGATGTCCAGATCGAGATGGAGCAGGCCTGCACCGAGCACCTTAAGGCCGTCGGCGGCTATTTGGAACCCGTCTTCAAGCCCATCGACCTTAAGGCGGAGGAGTTCGAATACGAAGCTTCGGTGGTTATTCCCTGCCGCAACAGGGTGCGCACCATAGGCGACGCCATTCGCAGTGCCCTCTCGCAGGTGACCTCCTTCAAATACAACGTGATTGTGGTGGACGACAACTCCACCGACGGCACGGTGGACGTAATCCGTCAGCTGGCGGCCTACAACCCGCGCCTGATCTACATCGCGCAGGATCCGACCTACCACGCCATCGGCGGCAACTGGAACGCCGCTCTGCACCATCCGCTTTGCGGTCGTTTCGCCCTACAGCTCGATTCCGACGATGTCTATAGCGACGAGAACACCGTCCAGAAATTCGTGGATGCCTTCTACGAGCAGAATTGCGCCATGGTGATCGGATCTTACCAGATTACCGACATCGAACTCAAGCCGGCCGACATGGCCCCCATAGAGCATCGCGAATGGACGCCGGAGAACGGCCGCAACAACGCGCTGCGCATCAACGGTCTCGGGGCGCCGCGCGGATTCTTTACCCCGCTGGTGCGCGAGATGACTTTCCCCACCACCAAATACGGCGAAGACTACGCCGTGGCGCTGCGCATCAGCCGCGACTACCAGATTGGCCGCATCTACGACGTAATGTACTTCTGCCGCCGCTGGGACGGCAACAGCGACGCATCGCTCGACGTGGCCACCGCCAATCGTTATAACACCTATAAAGATCGCATCCGCACGTGGGAACTCGAGGCACGCATAGCACGCAACAACGCACGATAAGTGTCGGAATCCTCACGGCGGAGAAGGTGGAGTTTGTCCTTGGAGGGCAAAGTTTTTCCGCGGCAGCGAAGGGCGACAAAGTCGTAATAGGTGGTGAGGTTCGCCAGGAATGGCTCTTTACTGCCGCTTCCCGCGACTCTTTCTTCACACTCAAAAACGTCGAAATTGGCAAGGGCTTCCACTGGCAGCGCTATCAGGACCAAAGCTTCCGCGGCGATCTGAAACTCATCGCCCGCGACGGCCAAGTCATCGCCATCAACGTCGTCGGCATCGAGGACTATCTGCAGTGCGTCATCGCCTCCGAGATGTCGCCCAGCGCCGGTTTTGAATTCCTCAAGGCCCACGCTGTGATTTCCCGCTCGTGGCTGCTGGCCCAGTTGGACAAGAGGGATGAGGTTCGCGAAGGTTATTCCTCCGTGGAGTGCGACACCCCCGACGAACTCATCCGCTGGCAGGACCGCGAAGACCACGAACTCTTCGACTTCTGCGCCGACGACCACTGCCAGCGCTATCAGGGCATCCCGCAGGCTGCAGAGATTGCCGGTCAAGCCGGCAATGACGGGGGGGGTGCTTCCGAGGGCTCCGGCAAGGGTGCTTCCGTCACGCCCGGCTTGACCGGGCGTCTCTCCGTTGATCCCAAGATAGTTGCCAAGACAAAACGCGTCATTGAAGCCACCTGGGGCCAGGTCCTCTGGTACGGCGGCCGCGTGTGCGACGCCCGCTTCAGTAAATGCTGCGGCGGCGCCCTGGAAGAATTCAAATACTGCTGGGAAAATAAAGAAGTTCCCTATCTGAAATACGCCCGCGACTACGCTTCGGGCCGCGATTTCGATCTGCGGGGCGAGTCGGCAGCCCGCCGCTGGATTCTGTCCCATCCGAGGGCATTCTGCAACACCCGCAGCGCCCGCCTGCTTGGGCAGGTTCTCAAGGACTACGACAGCGAAACCAAGGATTTCTATCGCTGGAAGGTCGAATATACCGCCGAAGAGTTGCGCCGGATCATACTGGAACGCACTGGCGAAGACTATGGCGAAATCCTCGATTTGATTCCGCTGGAGAGGGGCGTCTCCGGCCGCATCTGCCGCCTGAAAATCGTCGGCAGCAAAAAGACCAGAATCATCGGCAAGGAGCTTGAAATCCGCAAGACTCTCTCCCGCAGTCACTTATATAGCTCCGCTTTCGTGGTGGAAAAAGTGTGCGGCCCGGAGCAAAGCTTTCTCGACACAGCGGAGGGCAAGTCCGCCAAGTTCGTACTCCACGGGGCCGGCTGGGGTCACGGTGTGGGTCTGTGCCAGATTGGCGCCGCCGCCATGGGCGCGCGCGGCTACGGCTACCGCGAAATCCTGCAGCACTACTATCCAGGCGCCGAGATACACGTCCTATATCCTTTGTCACGAGGACAGCGAGAAGCCTCTTGCGACGTCCTCGTGTCAGCAAAACCACGAAAAACCAAATAAACCACGCCACGAAGACATAGTGCAACCATAATTATCGTCTTCGTGACAATAGACCAGCATATGAACGCCATAGAAAAGAAACGCAAACCTTGGGCATGGGTGCCCACCCTCTATATTTTTGAAGGCCTGCCGTATTCCATTGTGAATATCGTCTCGCTGATAGTATTCAAGGATATGGGCATGCCAAACGACAAGCTGACCCTTTACACATCGCTGCTTTCTTTCCCCTGGGTGCTCAAGATTATCCTGAGCCCGTTTGTGGACACTACCGCCACCAAGCGCAAGTGGGCCGTCGCAATGCAGGTACTGATGGTGGTTTGCACCGCAATACTTGGCTTTGCATTACCCAAATGCACCCTGAGTTTTATCCTGCTCCTGTTTCTGGTGACAGCGTTTGCCTCTTCCATCCACGATATCGCCGCCGACGGCTTCTATATGCTGGGGCTGGATGACCACCGTCAGTCAATTTTCGTCGGAGTGCGCAATACTTTTTTCCGTCTGGCCCTTTTCTGCGGACAGGGTCTGCTGGCTATCATTGCCGGTGTTTTCCAGAATAAAGGTACCGACGCTGTCGTTTCCTGGTCCTGGACATTGATTGGCTGCTCTGCCGTGATGGCGGTTATGGCTCTCTGGGACTTGTTCGCGATGCCGCGTCCCGCCGGAGACAGGCATGATGAGGGAACATCCTTCAAGGATACCCTCAAAAGCCTCGGCCCCCTGTTTGCCACATTCGTAAAGAAGGAAGAGTTCTGGCTTGCGGTTGTGTTCCTGCTGCTTTTCCGCTTGCCGGAGGCCTTTTCACTCAAGATACTGATCCCATTCCTGAAAGATGCCCGGGAGGTCGGCGGCCTTGGCCTGAATGATGTGCAGGTCGGGCTTGCCAACGGCACCATCGGTGTCATAGCCCTGCTGCTTGGCGGTATCCTCGGAGGTATTGCCGGCGGCAAATACGGCCTTAGGAAGTGCCTGGTTCCGATGGCTTTGTCACTGGCGCTGCCGTGCTGCGTTTATCTGATACTGGCGATATTGCAGCCGCAGAGCGTATGGCCGGTATACCTGTGTATCGCCATCGATCAATTCGGCTACGGCTTTGGCTTCACCGCGTACACTTTGTATATGCTTTACTTCTCGCGCGGAGATTATCAGACCTCCCATTATGCCTTTTGCACGGTGTTCATGGCCTTCAGCATGATGCTCCCGGGCTTCATTGCAGGCAAGATACAGATGAGTATCGGCTATCCTGCGTTCTTTATGATGGTTATGGCCTGCTGCCTGGTGACTGTGGCAGTTACTTTGCTGATACGACCCAAAATCGATCCGAATTATGGCAAGAAATAGATTCATACTTGTGCTGGCATTACTGATGGCTGGCTGCGGTGCCCGCGGGCAGAATATCGTGTATTTCGACGGCGATGAACCCTGCCAGGAAGTTGTCAAAACCGGTCTTGAGGTGCTGGTGGAGAACGGCTTCGCCCCCCTGCATGGCAAACGCGTCGGTCTGGTGACCAACCCCAGCGGCGTGGACCGCAACCTGAACAGCACCATCGACATCCTGGCTCAGGCTCCCGAAGGGCAGCTGGTGGCCCTCTACGGCCCGGAGCATGGCGTGCGCGGCAGTGAACATGCCGGCGACCACGTGACCAGCGAACCCCGCGACCCTGCCACAGGAGTGCCGGTTTTCTCCCTGTACGGCGCTACCCGCAAACCAACCAAAGAGATGCTCAAGGGGATAGACGTCATGGTCTATGACATTCAGGACAACGGCTGCCGGAGCTACACCTTCATCAGCACGCTTGGACTGGTGATGAGCGCCTGCGCCGAGGCGGGTATCGAGGTTATGGTGCTGGACCGTCCCAATCCGCTGGGCGGACTGCAGGTGGACGGCCCCCTGGTAGAGGATGGCTACCAATCCTTCGTTGGGATGTACAAGATTCCGTACGTTTACGGGCTCACAGTGGGCGAATTGGCCACCATGATCAACGAGGAGGGGATGAACCGCGGCCAGAAAGGGACCGACAAGTTTCTCAAGTGCAAGCTCACCGTGATAGAGATGGAAGGCTGGCGGCGCGATATGCTCTTCCAGGAGACCGGCCTCCCCTGGGTGATGCCGTCGCCGCACATTCCGCAGGCATCATCGGCACAAGCCTATCCCTGCTCCGGCATCGCCGGCGACATGGGCAGCTATCTGAATATCGGCGTCGGTTATACCCTTCCGTTCGAAACCTTCGCCGCGGAGTGGATTACCGATCCGGAAGGCCTTGCAGCTCGCCTCAATGCGCTGGAGCTGCCCGGCGTCCGTTTCCGCCCGATTTATTACAAGCCATTCTACGGCGGCGCCGCAGGCAAACTGCTCAAGGGCGTCCAGTTCTATTTCACCGACTATCACATCGCCCCCACGGCACTGCTGCAATTCTATGTGATTCAGGAAGTTCACAAGATGTACCCCCAGCGCAATCCTCTTGTCGGCAGCGATTCATCAAAATATGTCGGTCTGGACAAGATTATGGGCGGCAGCCGCGTGCGCGAACTATTCGGCAAGCGCTTCCGTGTAGAGGATATCCTCGACTACTGGAACAAAGACCGCGAGTCCTATCTGGAGTTGGCGCGGCAGTATTACAGATATTAAAAAAACCGGGGCTTCCGCTCCGGTTATTTTGTTTTGACGCTCCCGCTTACTTCTTCTTCGCGAGGTTCTGCTGCCACTGCCAGGCGCTCTTGAGGGTGTCGTCGAGCGGGCGGACGGCTTTCCAGCCGAGTTCCTCGTTCGCGTAGGTCGGGTCGGCCCAGATGGCCTCGATGTCGCCTTCGCGGCGGCCTGCAATCTTGTAGTTGAGCTTCAGATTGTTGACCTTCTCGAAGGTCTTCACGATCTCCAGGGTGGAGACGCCGCGGCCGGTGCCCACGTTGAACACCTCGTAGTTGGCCTTGCTCTTGCCCTCGATCATGCGGTTCACCGCGCAGACGTGAGCCTTGGCCAGGTCGGTGACATCGATATAGTCGCGGATGCAGCTGCCGTCGGGGGTGTTGTAATCATCGCCGAACACGGAGAGGCATTCGCGGATGCCAGCTGCGGTCTGGGTCACGTAAGGCAGCAGGTTGTTGGGGACGCCGCGAGGCAGCTCACCGATGAGTGCCGTGGGGTGCGCTCCGATGGGGTTGAAGTAGCGCAGGGCGATGGTGTTCAGCTGGGGATATGCAGCAGCGGTGTTCTTGAGGATATCCTCGCACATCTGCTTGGTGAGTCCGTAGGGGGTGGTGGCCTCCTTGCGGGGAGTCTTCTCGGTCACCGGCAGCACATCGGCCTGGCCGTAAACGGTGCAGGAACTGCTGAACACGATGTTGGGCACGTTGTGCTCGCGCATCAGGGTGAGCAGGTTGAGCAGCGAACCCAGATTGTTCTTGAAGTACTCCAGGGGCTTGGCGACGCTCTCGTTCACCGATTTGTAAGCGGCAAAGTGGATGATGGAGCTGAAGTCGTTCTCCTTGAAGACTTTCTCCATAGCCACGGGGTCGCAGCAGTCGGCCTCGATAAACTTGACCGGTTTGCCGATGATGGCGCTGATGCCGTCCACGGCGCTCCGCTCAGAATTGTTCAAGTTGTCCACGATGATCGGTTCATAGCCGGCCTCGGCCAGCTCTACGCAGGTGTGCGAACCGATATAGCCGCAGCCCCCCGTTACGAGTACTTTTTTATTCATTGTTCTAAAGTTTCGCAAGACTACCATTAATGATTAATTGTGCGTTGTGAAAACTTGCGAAACTTTATTCACAATGCACAAAGTGCTATAACGTATCCCCATCCCTAAATCCCTTCCCTCGGGGAAGGGACTTACCCTACGCCCTTCGGGCTTTAATTCGGGAATGGTTCGTTGTTACAAATATAAGAAGCCGTTTCGAAAAGGTCAACTTTAGATTTCACGAAATGTTTCGGATGGTTTCGCGCTAGAGTTGCAGGGTGTGGGTGACGATGCCGGGGATCTCTTCGATGTAGTGCGTCACGAATATCAGCGTCTTGTTTTCACGCGCGCAGAAGGCCTCGATGATGCCGGCGGCACGGTGGCGCAGGGCCGGGTCGAGTCCCTGGAAAGGCTCATCCAGGATCAGCAGGTCGGGATCCTTCACAAAGGCGCGGATCAGCAGTATGTAGCGCTGCTCGCCGCTGGAGAGGGTCAGATAGTCGCGCCCGGCCAGATGCTCCGCCCCGAACAGCCGCATCCACCCCAGCAGGTAGTCGTCCTCGGCATTCTGTGGCTGGAGGTTATTTGTCTGATTGTCAGGATTTTGTTGAAAGTAACTACCCTCATTTATCATGGGGTTACTTTGTGGAATTGCCTGTGTGTCAGCGAGTTCGCCACCAGGTCCTTCACCGCCGAACCTGTCCACTAGTCCGCCGCGAAGTATCTCCAACACGGTTTCTGAAGCGGTGAAACTGCTGTGCATCTCGCTGGAGAGGTAGCCGATGTGGCGCTTGATGTCCCAGATGCTCTCGCCGGTGCCGCGCCGCCGGTCGAACAGGGTGATGTCCAGCGAGTAGGCGCGGGGGTTGTCGGCATTCACCAGGCTCAGCAGGGTGCTTTTGCCGCTCCCGTTGGGGCCGGTCACATTCCACTTCTCGCCACTGTGCACCTTCCAGTTGAGGTCGCGGAAAATCTGCCGCTCGCCATAGGCGATGTCAATGTGTCGCATCTCCACGACAGTGTCAAAACGCGGAGCTGGGTGGAGAGACGGCAGCGTGACGGCCTTCGACGCGATCGGTTTTGCAGACGTGACTGCCTCACGCGCTTCGGCGGCTGTCATCTTGGCCGATATCCGTCCGCCGTCCATCAGATAGACGTGGGTGGCCACGGGCGGGATGCGCGACACATCGGTCAATGTCATGATTATGCTGAGGCCGAGTTCGTCGAGCAGCTGCTGGAGCAGATCGCACAGCGCCTGGCGGGTCGGGGGGTCGAGTCCGATGAATGGGCTCTCCAGAATCAGTACCTCGGGCCGCTGCAGCAGGGCCCGTGCTATAGAAAAA
>JAEEGL015954502.1_pt1 | contig 21731 bp, 18 predicted proteins | sample 9134231 | NCBI WGS metagenome assembly JAEEGL01 (sample SAMN16246548, study PRJNA631951) | gut metagenome | biome: gut microbiome; feature: rumen; material: fiber-attached | host: Bos | place: Iran: Karaj | collected 2018-10
TATCAAATTTACATAAAGATATGAAGATACTTCTTCAAGCAAAAGTAGATTCTAAAGAATTTTTAGATAATAATATAAATAATAATTTTGAAAATTATAAAGAGTATGCTAAAATAGTAAATGAATTAATGAATTTGGATTAGAAAGGATGAATTATGAAAGTTGATGAATTATTAAAAGCTTCAATGGAAAGAGCTAAAACACCATCAAATAAAAAATTTTTAACATCATATTTCAGTTATGAAACTATTCCACTTATACCATCTTCATATGATGAAGCAAGGGAAATACAATTACAAAAAATAGAACAAGCAACAAATGAATATTTAATTGATAGTTATTATAATAGAAGTAATCACGTAAGAAGATTAAAGAAAAAATAAGGAGGAATTTTTTATGGGAAGAGCTCATGAAGTAAGAGCAAAAGCTATGGCTGCAACTGCAGCAAAAAAATCAAAATTATATTCAATTTATGCAAAAGAAATTATGAAAGCTGCTAAATCTAATCCGGATCCAGCTAGTAATGATGTACTTAGAAGAGTAATAGAAAAAGCTAAAAGGGAACAAGTTCCATCTGATGTTATTAATAGAAATATTGATAAGGCTAAAAAGGGTGAAGTTGAAAACTATGATGTAGTTGAATACGAAGCATTTGCACAAGGTGGAAGTAATCTAATAGTTAAATGTTTAACTGATAATCCTAATAGAACAGTTACTTATGTAAAAACAGTATTTAATAAATGTGGAGCTAAGATAGCTGGACAAAATGCTGTTAGTTTCATGTATGAGCATCTAGGAGCAGTTGGTATTAAAGGACATACTGAAGATGAAGTTATGGAAGCTTTAATTAATGCTGATGTAGATGTTAACGACATTGAAAATGAAGATGATATGATTGTTGTATATACTGAAGTTGCAGATTTAAATAATGCTAAAAAAGCTTTAGAAGATGCATTTCCAGGTATAACATTTGAAATTGATGAAATATCATATTATCCAAAAGATACAGTAACATTAAGTGATGAAGAAAAAGAAAAGTTTACTAAACTTTTAGATATGTTAGATGAACTTGATGATGTAAGTAATGTATATCATAATGTAGAATTATAAAATTCTACATTTTTTATTTATTTAAAAGTAATTTTTGTGATACAATTAAAATATGATAAAGAGAGTAAGTAGACTAGAAGAATTAGATGAAAAAATATCGGGAATTGATGCTATTTTAATAAAAGATGATTCCCATTTTTTTAGTGATATAAATGCTGGTATTAATAAAATATTTTCTTTTAGAAAAAAACATCCTAATGTAGAAGTGAGAATAGTTATAAATTTAACAAGAGATGATGATGATTATACTAAATTATATGAAATAAGAGATAGATTATTAGAAAGTAATTTAATAGGTAGTAAAATGGTAAAAATACAATTACCAGGAAATACTACTATTAATAAATTATCAAAAGGTTTTAATGATTTATATTGGGTAGATGCAGCATTTTATTCTATAAAAGATATTTATGAGGCAGAGAAATTATTAAATCTAATAGCAGATAATTTAAATAAACAAAATTTTAGTAATCTAGAAAAAATATTAGCAGCTTATATAATAGCAGTTACTTTTAAAGATTATAAAGAAAGTAATAATTTGGATGAATCAAGAGGATTATATTCAATTCTAAGCAATGAATATATTGTATGTGAAGGATATTCCAAATTATTTAATACTTTACTTGAAAGATTAGGTATTGCTTCTTCTGAATTAATATATGATAGTGGAAGAGGTGGACATGCTGTTAGTGTAGCAACAGTAAATGATAAAAAATATTGGATTTATGGTAAATTTATTTTTGATCCAACATTAGATAATCTTCAAAAGAGAAAAAATGAATCATTAAAATTAAAAATAAATACACCAGTTTCAGGATTTTTATTATCTCGTGATGAATTTGAAGGAACACATTATGATACAACAGTTGATGATTTAATTGTTGTTGATTGTGGAGAAAAAATGCAATCAGTTACTGATGAAGATGATTTATATACTGAAATTAGTCATGATAGAGTAGATTCAGATATAATAGAAAGATGCTTTGTAGAAGTTTATAAAAAAATATATGGTGTTGATGTAAGTAGATTTAGTGAATTTAATAAATCAATGACACATATATTTAATAGTAGAAAGCAATTAATTGAAAAAGGTTTAAATAGATTATAATATATGATAATATATAATTAGGTGATAATATGAAACATAACACAATAAAAGAACTATATGATGAAATTAGATATAATAAAAATACTAAAGGAATGCCATTATCAGTTGAAGATGGAAAACCAAACAAAAAGAAAAAACATATGGGTGCTATTGGTATATTAGGTGCTATGAGCACACTTGGATATTATGATGAAGCAGCTAAAGAAACAGATGGTAAATTATCAAATATAGTTAAACAAATGATAGAAAACTCAAAAGAATTTGTTAATGATAGGGGTATTAAATTATGAAATATGCTCTTGATCAGGTAATAAGATTTGGAAATGGGGAATACTTAATATTAGATATAATTAAATATAATAATTCAACATTCTTATATTTAATTAATAACAGTGAATTTCAGGATGATATATCTATAGTTAAGGTTCTTTCTGATGGGAGTTTGGATTATATAAATGATGAAAATGAATTTGATTATGTTTTAAATAAGATATTTATAGATAATCAAGTAGACTTAATGTATATGACAACAGATATTGCATAAATAAGAAAAACTATCAAATATGGTATTTTATTTGATAGTTTTTTATGTTATAATTTATAATAGGTATGAAATGGAGCTGAAGTAGATGTTTTTAATGACATTATATACAACTTTGATAAATATTTTAGCATTAGGACCTGTTGGGGAGGTTTTTGCGGAACTCTTATTATTTGTTGATAAGGGTGTTTATAGTTTGGTAAGAACTAGTTTTACAGTGTTTATTATAATGACTCAATTAAATTTGAATGTTATATATGATATGGCAAGTCCTCTTGTAGATAGATTAAAAGCGTTAGTAATAGTTTTTATTATTTTTAAAGTTGGAGTAGCACTTGTTAAATATATGCTTAGTCCAGAAGAAGTATTAAAAGGAAGCAAAAAACTTCTTATAAATATACTTATTTGTGCAGCGTTACTTGTATCATGCAATTTTGTATTTAATGTATTTAATGAATTAAGCATGATGATAGTAGGAAAACCTCGTAGTTATCATTATACAGTATTAAAACAAATTGCTAATGCAGATGATGGCGAAGATGCTGGATTATTAATGAGATTGTTCTTTGGAACAAAAACAGATTTTTCAAATGGAAATATGACAACAGCAGAAGGTATAGGAAATAGTATAACTTATAATACTTTGTGTGCTTTGTTCCCAGATAAAGATAAAACAACTTGTAAAGCTTTAACAGGTACTATTAGTGATGGATCAAGTGCTGGTTATAGTATAAAAAGATTACCAAATATAGCTTCTAAATTAGATGTTACAATAGATGGATATCCAGGAGTAGCTTTAATACTTGGATTATATATTGTTTATAGTATTGTAAAAGCAGCTATTGAAATTGGAACTCGTATGTTTAAATTAATGTTGATGCAATTGATAGCTCCTATTGCAATTATTTCAATTGCAAGTGATGAAGGAGTAAAATCAAAACCATTTGAAAGTTTTAGAAAAATGTATTTATCTATTTATGTAAGTGCATTTACTAGAATAGCAGCAATATTATTAGTTACTGTATTTGTATCAAAAGTATTTACACAATTAGATACAATAGCAGATAATATTAGTTCTACAGGATATGGAACGTGGATTTTAATAATTTGTATAGTAGCGGGATATAGATTTGCTGGTGAAATACCAAAAATGGTAGATAAGATTTTTGAAACTCATTTAGGTGAAAATCCAGATAAAGGTTTTGGAAAATTTTTAAGTACTATGATAGCAATGCCAGCACTTGCAGCAGCTGGTACTGTTGGAGGCGCTATTGGAGCAGAAACCTTTGGTGCTGGAGTATATGGTGCTGCTGCTGGAGCTTTAGGTGGACTTTATGCTGGATTTAGAGGAAATACAATATCTGAAAAATTAAAGAACTTCAAAAGTAGTCAACAAGGAATTGATAAAACACAAGCTAGTATGGCTGCTGCTGGTGGCGTTCCAGCATGGATAGAAGGAAAACTAGAAGGAACTCGTGCTCAAGACAGAACAGTTAGGGAAATGGATGAAAGAATTTCTGAGATAGATCAATTTGATAAGACAGCTGATACATTAGATAAGCAAGTAAAAGAAAATATGAAAAAAGGAACGCATACATATGGTGCTGGTTATAGAACAGAAGCTGGACTTATTGAATTTGGTACAAATAAAGATACATATGCTGCTAGCGTGGTTAAAACTAATAAAGATTACTCAGACGCTGTTGCAGCTGTACAAAAGTTTTCGGACCCATCTTGTGCTCCTGATCCTTCAACTGGTAAATTTACATATGGTGGTGTTGATTATGCCACTAAAGAAGAGGCTAGAAGAGCCGCTGAAACAGCACGTGATGCAGCTGAAAGAGCAGCAACAAAAGAGGCTAAAGATGCATGGGAAGCACAATACGAAACTACTCTTACAACTCCACCTACTGATTCAGGCATTGCTGAGCTTAAGGATGATTATCAAAAATCTGCTGAAAAGATTGGTCTTACTAAAACTACAGCACCTACTAAGAGAAGTGATATTACGAATGGTAAAGATGAAGCATTTAAAATCAAACAACCACTTGAGAGAGACAAGAGAGCATATGTACAAAGAGGTCAATATAAAGCTAATCACGGCAAGAATAGTTAATAAGGAAAGGAAAAGAGAATATGAATGGATATTTAATACCTGCTAATAGTAAAAAAAGTTTATTGATAATGGGTATGTTTAAAATGTCAGATATAATAATATTACTTATTGGAATTTTTATTTCATTATGCTTAATGTTTTTAATAGAAGGCGATTCAATTGCAATATTAGTAATTAAACTTTTACCATTAGCATTGGCAGTGTTACTAGTATTGCCAATACCTTATTATCATAATGTACTAACATATATACAAGAAGTAGTAAATTATGTACAATCACAAAAAGAATATAAATGGAGAGGATGGTGTGCTTATCGTGAGTTCGGCGACAGGAAATAATTATTCCGAAAAATGGGTTCCAATTAGAGGAATTCAAAACGGAGAAATAATTTTAGACAATGGATTTAGAGTTACTGGAGTAAAAGTAAGACCTAGAAATATTTTTATTCTAGATTATGATTCTCAAAGTAATGCAATATTTAACTTAAGAAATTTCTATAACACATTAGATTATCCTTTTTGGTTAATAGTTGCTGATAGACCAGTTGATATTAATGTATACTTAGCTCAATTAAAATTACTTTATAATACAGTTGGATCTCAATCAATTAAAAAACTTGTTAGAGAAGACATTGATAAGGCTAATCTATTTATGAGCAAAGATGTTAATGTAACAGATACTGAATACTTTATACTATTTAGAGATAAGAGACCAGAAATTATTCAAAAGAGAATACAAAACTTAATATCAGGACTTGCTAATGCGGGACTTCAATCATCTCAAACTAGCAATGATGATTTAAGAGTATTATTAGATGGATTTATGAATGGTGGAGATACAACTAAGTTTGGGACGGTGATGGCTAACCTATGAGTATAAGTTTTAAAAGTCAAATTGCCCCAAAAGGATGGCAAACTAAAAAAGATGGATTAGTAATTAGTAATAAGCATTGTGCTATTATGACAATTATTAGTTATCCAAAATCAATAAATGAAGGATATCTTGCTAATATTACACAAATATCTGGAATAAAAGTATGTATTAAACATATTCCAATTGCTTTTTCAATATTATCTAAAATGCTTAATAAAGAAATAGCAGATATGAAACAAAGATATTCTGATGAACATGATAGAACAATACAAGAACAAATTAGACAAGATTATGAAAGTATTGAAGAGTTTATTACAATGCTTACAGCAACTCAAGCTAGAATATTTGATTTTCAAATGCATTTATTAATTTCTGCTGATACAGCAACTGAATTAGAAAATAAAAAAGTTCAAGTTAAGAATTATTTAGATGCTATGGGAATGAAAGGTGTTATACTTTCATTTGAACAAGAAAAATTATGGAAGAGTATGCTTCCAATATATGAAAAGAATGATATTGAAGATAGAATAGGAACACCAATACCATCAGTTACAATTGCAGCAATGTATCCATTTGTATTTGATAGTGTTAAAGATCCAGGATTATCTTGCTTACTTGGTGTAGATTATTCTGGTGGAGTTATTCTATTTAATCAATTCTTATATCAAACTAAAAAAGAATTTAATAGAAATAATGCTAATATGATTATTCTTGGTACATCTGGTAGTGGTAAATCTACAGCTGCTAAGATATTGTTAAGAAGTAATATTAGAAATGGTCATAAGATCATAGCAATAGACCCTGAGGGTGAGCTTGAAGAAATGACTAAACTATATGGTGGAGATTTCATTGATTTAGGACGTGGTGGAGATTTTGGTATGATAAACCCACTAGAAGTTGTTCTAGATGCTGATGAAGAAGAAATGACTGAAGGTATGGGATATGCTGTACTTACACGTACTCTTCAAACACTAAAAGCATTTATGAAATACTATAGTCCTGATATTGAAGAAGATGTTCTTACATTATTCAGTGAAGTAGTTCAAGATACATATAGAAGATATAAAATAGATTATAATACTGATTTTTCTAAAATAATGTCTCATGATTATCCAACATTTGACGATGTTTATGCAACAATAAAAGGTAGACTTTTATCAATGACAGAACATACTCATGAAAGAGATATTATGGAAAGATTAGAGTTAAAAGTTAGACCTTTAACTAAAGAATTAAGATATTATTTCACAGGAAAAACAACTATTGATACTAGTGCTGATTTCATTGTATTTAATATTAGAGAACTTATGAATGCTGATAATAATATCAGAAACGCATTATTCTTTAACATTTTAAAATATGCATGGGGATTAACATTAGATAGAGAAGTTAATACAATATTAATGGTTGATGAAGCACATATGTTACTTGCTGATCAAAATAGTTTAGGTGCTGAATTCTTAGCTAGAATTCAAAGACGTAGTCGTAAATATAACACAGGAACAATTATTATTACTCAACAACCAACAGACTTTGCAGCACCTAATGTATTAATACATGGTAAAGCAATATTTGATAATGCTTCATATTACTTAGTTATGGGATTAAAGAAACAAGCTGTTGATGATTTAGCTAAATTAGTAGACTTAAATGATCAAGAGAAAGATTCTATTAAGAGATATAGTCAAGGACAAGCATTATTTGTTTGTGGAAGTAGAAGAATGCGTATTAATATAATCGCAACACAAAATGAATTAGAATCATTTGGTTCTGGAGGAGGATTCTAAAAGAATCCTTTTTTATTTAAGGAGTTAGAATGGACGAAATAGATGCAAAATATGCTGAAGAACAGATTCGTGATCAAGAGGCTGTTCAGGGTGTTAGAAATGTAGGGTCAAGTGTTGACTCTCTTTCGACTGGCTTAGCATCTAGTTTAGTTGATAGAGCGGATAGAAAAAAAGATGTAGATAACATCAATAATAGAGGGTCTAATGAACCAAACCAAAATGGTGGTAAGAATAAAGATGATGACAATGGTGATTCATCAGATAAGAAAGACAAAAAAGATAAGAAAAAAAGTGATTTAGACGATAAAGATGGTCTAGATGACAAAGATGGCCTTGATAGCAAAGATGGAAAAGACAAAGATAAAGATAAGGATGGAAAAGACAAGAAGGATAAAAAAGATTCATTAGATAAAAAAGATGATAAAGATAATAAATTACTTGATAAATTAGATAAAAAAGATGATGAAGGTGGCGGCCTTTTTAGTGGAGTAATTCATAAAATAAAAGTTAGATTAATTGCTCTAGGTATACTAGTTGCCGGTTTTATAATTCTATTCTTAATAGCATTCTTTATTCATATTTATGATTCATTAATAGGTTCTGTAGCTACATTTTTTGGTGTGTCTGAAACAAATACTAAAGAAGAGATTGGAAGTGAATCAGAAGCTGATGGATTATTAACAAGTGAAGAATATATAATGAATCCTACAACTGGGGAAAGATATTCAACTGAAGAACTTGTTGAATACTTAAAAAATGATGGAACCTGTAAAACAACAACTATTGGAAAAATAATAGATTTTATAGATGGTTTAGATGGAGAATATAAAGATTATTGTGGATATTATAGATACATTTCTAAATATATGGACAAATTAGAAAAAGATAATGGAGCTACATTGGATAGAGGGCTTGTAGTAGCTACAATGTTTTATGGTTTTGCTAGTAACATAAATTATTATGATTATAATGATAATGTTGTTTTAGAAAGTGTTCCTGAAATAACTAATGCGTATCACCATTATGAATCTTTACAAAGTATAATTAATAATGGTGGAGTTTTAACTAAGAATAATATTAAACAAATTATGGATAGTTCTATTTTAGTAGAGACTCACAAATACTATACTTGGGAAGTAGAAGAAAAAAAGAATGATGATGGTGAAGTAACAGAAAACATTGGAAAATGTGTTGAACAATCAGCTGATTATGCTCATTATAGTTCTCAAAAATGGAAAATATTAATGAGATTTGGTGAGACAGCAGCTAAAAGATATGAAGATGAATTAAAATATAGTCATGCTTTATCATCAACTGATGAAGAGTGTAGAGCTCAATTATCAGATGAAGAACTACGCCAAAGAATTAAAGGTAGTAGTGATGATGATAGAAAAATAACAATAGATAGTAGTGTTAGAACAGCAAATAATTATTTTTCTGGTAAACAAGAAGCTGCTGATTTAAGTCCTTTTGATCAAAAAGCAAATCCTGAATCACCAACTGCTGATTCATTTGTTCCTTTTGAAGATTTAGATTTAAATTATAGAAATGGTTTTGCATATAAAAACTTTCCTGCTTTTGAAAAAGCATTTGAATCTCAATATATTTATTTAGAATATGATTATGTTAGTACACCTAAACAAATAGAGAATTTAATAGAGTATATTATTTCTAAAAAGAAAGAAACTAACTATTATCTATCTTTTGAAGATTTAGATAGTAGTGATTATACACAAATTGGAGATTATGTAATAGGAGCTAATTGTGCACCATATTTAACTGCTGCTCCTGATGCAATTCAAGTAAAAGTAACAGATTGTGATGGTAGTTTTATCAGAACTACATCATTTAAAGATTATATTATGGGTGTTGCTTATGGAGAGGTAAGCGATAGTGGAGATAATTATGTATTATCTGAAATGACTGCTGCGATTAGTTTTGCTCTTCATAGAAGAAACAATTATTTAAAAGGTACAACTATAACTATGAGAAGTGGAAACTGTGATCAAGTTTATTGTCCAATGGCAGAAGGTTGTCATAGTAGAAAATCAAGCCTTTCATGTGGTAGTTTTAAATGTACTTCATATTATCCAGGAGCTGGATGGCATGGAAGAGCTTCTCAAAGTTTACAAGAAAAATATGCTGGTTATTATGAAATAGCTAAAAATTATTTAGTTGTTTCAAATGGAAAACCACATAGTGCTCACTATGTTTCATCTATACAACTTAAATGGAAAGATAAATCTAATAGAGGTATTCCATTTACTCAAATAATTCAAGAAGAATATCAAGATGAAGGAGCACAATTATTAAAATGTGATGGAGCAGATGGTACTGAAGGAGAATCTCCAACATCAACGGAAGAAGAACCAACATCAGGAAGCAAAGTTGGTAATAAACCAACAAGTGATTATCCTGAAGTAGCACCAGATTATGGAGCTTATTATGGATTTTCATATAATGACCAACCAGAAGGAAGAGCTATTACTATTAATCCTGATTGGGTAAAAGCAAATATAGTTACAGTTAATACTAATTGCTCATCAGGTAATTGGAATAAATCATTTAAAGTTCATAAAACTGCATCTACTAAGTTTGCTAATGCATATAAGAGTATTTGTAGAATTTTAACACAAGGTGTTACATTATCAGATGGTACAAGATGTACATATACAACTGCTAGTTTATTAGATGGTGGAACTTTTGTTCAAAGAAAAACAAGTAGTGGTAGTTATAGTCTTCATGCATATGGTATGGCACAAGATTGGAACTATACATTAAAAATTAATTATAAAGGACAAACTTATCAACCATATAAATCTCAAGGTTCTTCAAGTAAGGCTGAATATAATAGATTTGTTTCAGCACTAGGAAAAGAAGAAGCATGTGAAAATGTTAACTATATATTATGGAAATACGCTTTCCAACCTGCTGGATTTACTTGGGGTGGAAATTGGAGTACATCTAGTTGGGATGGAATGCATTTCCAAGTTAAGTATTAGGAGGTACTATGTCAAAGATTAAGTCATCATTAACAACTATTTTATTTATAGCTATGTTATTAGGAGCTTTCATAGTACCTGCAATAATACTAAGTGAAAAGAAGGAAGAAAAAGAAAGTTTTCCTGAAGCACAAAAGATTAAAATAAATGAAAGAATAGTTAATGATTCAACAACTAATGCAAGAACGAGAAAAACATTAGAGACAGATCCATATTTTATTAAATTTGCTATGTCTCCAAATTATAATTATTCAGGTATTAGAAAAGAAGTAGATCCTGAAACAGGATTACAATATTCATATATAGAAGATGGATATTTAAAGAATATGATAGTTAATTTTGTATTTAATTATCAATTATCTAATACTAGTCATTTTACAAGTATTAGTTATAATACTGGATATTTTTGTATGTCTGCTCTTGATGTAAAAATAGCTATGGAAGAGCTATACTATACAACAATAGGATTAAATGATTTTATAGAGTATATTCCTGGATATATAGATTTTGTAACTACATCAGGAAGTAGTATATGTTTTAATTTTGATAAAGTATCTAAAATGAATGATAATGATGTATTATTAGGAATAAAAAGTATATCTATAAGTGATCAAAAGAATATTACAGCAGATGTTTATATTTATAAATTTTATTCTAGTGATACTAGTGCTGAAAAATCTTTAAAACAAACTGCTAAAAAATATATAGATTCAAATAATTATTCTGGAGCTGAAGACGTAGTTGTTAATAAATTAGGTGGTTCTGTAGAACATAGAAAGATAGTTTTTAAAATAAATAGTAGAAAAAAATATTTTGAATATCAATTATTATATAGTGGAAAATTGAATAATTAGTGTTATTTTTGTTAAGTTTATTGTATAATATGATTGAATGGAGTGAAAAGAATGAAATTAAAGGTAAGAGCAGATTCAAAAGATATGTTAATATTTTTAATATTTTGTGTTATTCTCTTATATTTAGTTGCCATTGCAGTTGTTAACTTAAATAGTTTTGCAGTTGATGGTGTTTTTTTAGGATTGAATCCAATACCAGCTTTTACTGATTTCTTTTTGGCAACTATTGTTATTTATATAATTATTTTAGTTGCATTAATGATGACTTGTTCATCATACTTCTTTGAAATGGAAGAAGGAATAGGTTTTACTACTGAAAAGAAGAGTAAAAATGATGGATATTCTAAGTTAATGACTGATAGAGAAATGAAAAAAGATAGAGGAATTATGAAAATTCATTTGAAAGATGATTCTTATGAAGCTGGAGGAATTCCTGTAATAAATGATGGAGTAAATGCATGGGTAGATGCTAAAGGTGAACCACACGCATTGATTATGGGTGCTTCTGGTTCAGGTAAAACTCAAGCATTCATGTTTCCTTTAATTAAGATTTTAGGTAGAGCTGGAGAAAGTATGATTGTAACTGACCCTAAAGGTGAGTTATATGAAGCCTGTGGAAATCTATTAAAAGAAAAAGGTTATAAATTAATACTTGTTAACTTCCGTGACCCTAAAGAAGGAGCTGCATGGAATCCATTTAGTTATCCATACAGAATTTATAAAGAAGGAAATGCAGATAAAGCAAATGAGTTATTACAAGACTTAGCAAGTAATATTTTAATAGATCCAAATAATAAAGCTGAACCATTCTGGGAACAAACAGCAAGTAACTTCTTTACAGGTTTATCATTAGGTTTATTTGATGATGCTCCTGAAGCAGAAATTAACATTAATAGTATTAATATGATGGCTGAAGTTGGTGAAGATAGAATAGGTTCATCTACATATATTAAAGAATACTTTAAGAGTAAAGGAGAATTATCTCCAGCATATATAGCAGCAGCATCTTGTATAAATGCTCCTAATGAAACTCGTGGTGGAATTATGTCTACATTTAGAACAAAGACAAGAATTTTCTCATCACAAGCAGCATTATCAGAGATGCTATCATATAGTGATTTTGATATTAGAGATATTGGTAAAGAAAAAACAGCAGTATTCTTAAAAGTACATGATGAAAAAACTACATACCATGCTCTTGCTACAATCTTTGTAAAACAAGTTTATGAAGCATTAATCGCAGTAGCACAAACATGTCCTAATTTAAAATTACCATATAGAACTAATTTCGTTCTTGATGAGTTTGCTAACATGCCAGCATTAAAAGATGTTGAAACTATGATTACAGCATCTCGTTCAAGAAATATTAGATTTACATTCGTTATTCAAAACTTCTCACAATTAAATAAAGTTTATGGTAAAGATGTAGCAGAAACTATTAAAGGTAACTGTGGTAACTTTGTATATATCATGTCTACAGAGTTAGCTGCCTTAGAAGAAGTTAGTAAATTATTAGGTGACCAAAAACCAGAAAAAGCTAAAAAGGATGAAGCTCAAAAACCAATTAGACCTTTATTTACAGTTAGTGATTTACAAGCATTAAAAGAAGGAGAAGTTATTATCAATAGATTTAGAAGTATGCCTTATAAATCTAAATTAACTTATGACTGGAAGACTGACTGGGGTAAAAAATATGAACCTATGGGATATACTGAAAGACCTCATAGAGAAATTCAAGTATTTGATATTAAAGATTTTGTTAATAAATTAAGAGAAAAACAAGGACTAGATGGTGGCGCTGGAGGTATGATACCACCTGGAATGGGAATGATGGGTGGAGGAATGCCAATAATGCCTGGAATGCCTATTGGTAATACTCCTATTGGAAGTAATCCATTTGCAGAAAGTGGTCCAGTACCTGGAGGAAGAAAATCTTCTGGTGTTGTTCCAACAAGCTTAGATGATTATGTACGTAGATTAGATGAAAAGATAGCTGAGTTAGAACGTGAAGAAGCAGAAGAAAATGCAAGAATAGAAAAAGAAAGAAAAGAAAGAGAACAACAAATCAACAAGACTGTTGAATCAGTAGCAACAACTGTATCACAAACAGCTGAGAAAGTAGATGAACTTTCAGATAAAATAGATAATACAGTAGACAGAGTAAATGAAACAGTTGAAACAGTAAATGATACTGCTAATAGAGTAGATAATGTAACAAATGATTTTGTTGAAGTAAAACAATCAAATGAAGAACTAAAAGATGATATAGAAGATATATTAAATCATAAAGTTGAAGAACCAGTTCAAACAGAGGATGTTGTTTTACCTGATGAACCATCTGATGATTTTGATGAATTAGAAGATGAACCAGTTTCAACAAATGATAATGAAATTCAAATGCCAAATCTTAACGCTGAAGAATCAAGTTATGAAATGGAAACTCCTACTGAACAAGTTATGGAATCATATACTCAACAACCAACATATGCTAAAGTATCTAAACCAGTTGTTAATGTTGATGCTGATAGTGTTGTTATAAATGAGAAACCTGAAAATAATGAAGATTTCTTTGATGATTTCTTTGGAAGCGAAGATGAATAAAAAGAATACTAAAAAGTATTCTTTTTTTTATTTCTTGTTTGTAATATAATTATCTTATTAGGAGGAAACAATATTATGGAGTATGCTATTTTAGGATTATTAATTTTAGTTGTAATTTTATTAATTATTTTAATATTTAAAAAACCAAATAATAATGAAATGAATGAAAAACTTCATAGAACTGAAATTAATGTTATAAAAGAAATAAATGATTTTAGGAATGATTTTAGTGGAGATATTAATAAAGATTTTAATGATTTAAATGATAGAATAGAAAGAAAATTAAATCTAATTAATCAAAAAGTAAATGAGAAATTAGAAGATGGTTTTGATAAAACTAATAAAACATTTACAGAGGTTATGAATAGACTTGCTAGAATAGATGAAGCACAAAAGAAGATAGATGGTTTAGGTAATGAAATAGTATCTTTAGAAGGTATACTTACTGATAAAAAGAGTAGAGGTATTTTTGGAGAAGTAAATCTATATCATATACTTTCATCTATATTTGGTGAAAAGAATGATAAAATTTATCAAACACAATATACTTTATCTAATGGTACTATTGCTGATGCTATTGTTTTTGGACCAGAACCCTTAGGTACAATATGTATAGATTCTAAATTCCCATTAGAAAATTATAGAAGATTAGTAGAAAAAGGTTTAACAAATAGCGAGAAAGAAGCAAGAAGTAAAGCATTTGATTCAGATGTTAAAAAACATATAGATGCAATAGCAAGTAAATATATAATTGCTGATGAGACATCAGATCAAGCTATTATGTTTTTACCAGCAGAAGCTATATTTGCTGAAATAAATGCATATCATACTAATTTAATAAAATATGCTGCTAGTAAAAAAGTATGGTTAACTAGTCCAACTACATTAATGAGTTTATTAACAATTATTCAATCTGTATTAATGGGTCTAGAAAGAGATAAATATACTTCAGTTATACATGAAGAATTAAATAAATTAGGTATTGAATTTGCAAGATATAGAGATAGATGGGATAAATTATCTAGAAGCATTCAAACAGTATCAAACGATGTAGAAAATATTCATAAAACAACTGAAAAAATTACTAAGAGATTTGATTCTATTAGTAATGTTAAAATAGAGAATGAAGAAACAATATCATTAATAGACGATGATGAAATGTAAAAAGAGATTTTATCTCTTTTTTTATTAAATAAAAAATGTTATTATTATAATAGGTGTATAATATGAAAAAGGTAAATAAAATATTTTTTGCATTTGTTATGTTTTTTTCTTTAACAATGCTTGTATTAGCAGATAATACTTATACATGGAGATGTTATTATCAATATAAGGTTGAGTCAAAAGGAATAGATTTAAGACTATTATATGAAGCATATGACATTCCTGGAGAAACATTAAAAGAAACAAGAGCTATGGAAAAGCAGAAAGGCTATGTTTACTATTTGCCTGAAGGCAGCAATGAGTTTAAACAAAGAACATCTGGTAGAATAACTGATTTCCCAGGTAGAAAAAATATTGGTGGTGTAAGACCATATGGTACTTATTGGGGAGCTACTGATATTGTAGATGGTTTTCCAAATGCATCATTTAAAAATAAATCTGTTAATTGTCCATCATATTATTTAACAAATGGCTGCGGAACTATTAATACAGGATGGCAGATATCTCGTTCTGCAACTTATACAGATGAAAATATGGGAACATGTGATAATTTACCATTAACAAATTATAAAAAAGTTTGTTTAAAAAATGGCAAAACAACAAGTTGTAATAATATGATAGCTGATGAATATACAACTGGTAATCTAGAATGTATATATAAAACAGATTCTGATTATGCAAATAAAAGTACCTTTAAGCTAATTTATGATGCTTCAACAGGAAAGGTAACATTTAATAATAATGGTGGAAGATTAACACATGAATTTCCAAATGAATCAGGATTAACAGCTGCATTTAGAAGTGCAGCAGCAAGAGGTATGTGTCCTTCTAGAGTTGCTTGTAACCATGTTATGAATAGAACAATTGTTGTAATTGGTGCCCCTGGTGATACAACTTATGATAAGAGTAAATATAGTGGTAGTGGTAAATACAATACAACTGATTGTGGAGACTTAAAATCAAATAGTGGTGAAACAATTAATAATACTGATGAATATGCAGAAGATTTCATATTCAATGGAACTGAAATAGATATTTCTGATGAAAAACTAAATTGTAAACAAGTAATGGGAGATAATTTAGTTAAACTATTACATTTATTTATTACTGCTCTTAGAATAGTAGGAGCTATAATAGCAATTTTATCAGGTATGCTATCATTAATACCAGCTATTACATCAAATGATGCAGGTGCTTTAAAGAAAGCAACTACTAAATGTATATATTTAGCTATAATATTAGTTGTAATTGGAATACTTCCAACACTTATTGGAGTAATTGGTAGAATAGCAGGATTTGATTTAACTTGTTTAGTAAAATAAATAATAAAATGGTATCTTTAAATACCATTTTTTTTGTGTTAAAATATAGGTGATTTGAAGGGTAGGTGTAATTATGGACGAGATGTCTGAAGAAGAAAAAAGTAGTATATATGAAAAAGCTATTGAAACTGAAGGAAGATCTTTAAGAAATGAAAGTGAAGAAGTTAGAAATAATTGGGATTTTTGGTGGTCACTTTTAGAAAGAGATAAAAGAATATATATAGAATTTGCTCCTAAGGAGTTTAAAGATAATGAAGAATTTGTTATTAAAGCTTTAAGAGATGAAGCAGATAATATTCAATATGCTAGTTATAGACTTAGAAATGATAAAGATGTTTGTTTAGCTGTATTATATGAAAATCATAATTTATTAACTGGTTTTGAAGGTGAAGAAATTAGAAATGATTATGATTTTATGGCTAAATTAATAAGAGAATATAATTGGGAGAATATTAAGTTTGCTAGTGATAGATTAAGAAATGATAAGGATTTTGTTAGAATTGCTTTAAGACAAAGTGGTAAAGCTAAAGATTATATTGGAAGTAAGCTTTTAGAAGATAAGGCATTTATGGAAGAAATAGAAAAGTATTAGGAGTTTAAAATGGTTGAAGAAGAAAAATTAAAAGAGATAGCTGAAGACTATGGAGTAGGTATTGAAACAGTAAAGGAATACTGTGATGTACTTCTTAGTTATCCATTTGTAGTAACAGAAGATGATAGTTATTTTTATCATTGTTTAGAATCATTAATTAGTGAAAAAACAACTCAAGATTTTATGGCACAAGATGCTAAAACAGCAGGAGCTAGAACTACAGTTTTAGAAAACGTTGAAAGATGTGTTTATAGAGTCTATGGAGACGTTGCGATACCTTTTTTAAGTGATAAATTTAAAGAAGAAAATGGTATAGAAGAAGAGGAAGAAGAAATGGGTTTATAACTCATTTTTTTATTGGAAAAAAGTCATGAATGTGATAGAATAAACATGTCATTAGAAGGAGGTGAAATAGATGCTTGAAATTAAAAATGTAACTAAAGTTTATCAAGTTGGAGACTTAAGACAAGTTGCTTTAGATGATGTTAGCGTTAAGTTTAGAAAAAATGAATTTGCATCTATTTTAGGACCTTCTGGTAGTGGTAAAACAACATTATTAAATATTATTGGTGGACTAGATAAATATACTAGTGGAGATTTAACAATTAATAATATTTCAACTAAAAAATATAAAGATAGTGATTGGGATAGTTATAGAAATCATAGAATTGGTTTTGTATTTCAAAGTTATAATTTAATATCTCATCAAACTGTTTTAAAAAATGTTAGTTTAGCTATGACTATATCTGGTGTATCTAAAAAAGAAAGTATAGAAAAAGCTAGACAAGCACTTATAGATGTTGGTTTAGAAGAACATATGTATAAAAGACCTAATCAATTAAGTGGTGGTCAAATGCAAAGGGTAGCTATTGCTAGAGCATTAGTTAATGATCCTGATATAGTTCTTGCTGATGAACCAACTGGAGCACTTGATAGCGAAACAAGTACTCAAATTATGGAAATATTAAAAGAAATAGCTAAAGATAAATTAGTTATTATGGTTACTCATAATCCTGAAATAGCAGAGACTTATTCAAATAGAATTATTAAATTAAAAGATGGAAAAATTATTAGTGATACTAATCCTGTCAAAGATAATTCTAAAGATAAAGATAGTATATTTGCTAAAACTAAAAAAACAGGTATGTCTTATTTAACAGCATTAGGTTTATCATTTAATAATTTAATGACTAAAAAAGGTAGAACTATTTTAACAGCTTTAGCTGGTTCTATAGGAATAATTGGTATAGCATTAATTCTTTCTTTATCAACAGGATTTCAAAATTATATAGATAAAATACAAGAAGATACTATGTCTTCTTATCCACTTACTATAACAAGTGAAACTGCTGATATGACTTCATTATTAATGTCTATGGTTTCAGAATATGAAAATATTAAAACAACAAATTCTAATAAATTAATAGAGAAACAATTTGTTAGTGAAATGTTTTCTAGTGTTAGTAAGAATGATTTAAGAAGTTTTAAATCTCATTTAGATAAGAATTATTCAAAAATATCAAAAGATTTAACAGGTATAAGTTATATTTATAGTGTAGATCCAGTAATTTATACAAAAGATTTTAAAAATGATATTATTCAAGTTAATCCAAACTCTATGTTTGAATCTATGTACAGTGGTATGGGTGGTATGTCTAGTTTATTCTCATCTTATTCAAGTATTTTCTATCAAATGATAGATGATACTGAATCATTAGATGAACAATTTGATGTAGTTGCTGGTCATTGGCCTGAAAAATATAATGAATTAATAATTGTATTATCACAAAAACATATGATTCCTGATTTTATATTATATTTTCTAGGATATAGAGATATGGAAGAATTATATGATGTTATGAAAAAAGTAATGTCAGGAGAAGATGTTGAATTAAATAATACTCCTATGGAATTAACATATGATCAAATAATGAATACAGAGTTTAAATTAATTAATCCAACTGAATTATACAAATATAATAGTAAATATAAAATATATGAAGATATGAGTGAAGATAAAGATTATATTAAGAGATTATATAAGAATTCTGAAACTTTAAAAATATCTGGAATAGTAATAGCAAAAGATGGAGTTAATTCATTAACATTAACACCAGGTATTGCTTATAAACATGATTTAATAGATCATATTATTAATAAAACAAGTGGTAGTGAAATAGTAAAGAAACAACTTAAAAATAAAGATGTTGATATTTTTTCAAATATTAGATTCGATGAGAAAAAAGAAGAAACAGGTTTAGAATTTGAAGATTTAATAACAGTTGATCAAGACTTACTTGCTAGTGCATTTGGAATGAATATTGATGAAAAAACAATTACTAATATGACTCAAGGATATATGGGAGAAATATCATCTAGTATTACAACAGATATTTCTTCAGCTGAGAAAGATTTAACAAATACAGTTAAGGATTTAGCAACCAATATGTTTAATGAATACATTAATAATCCAAAACAGAGTGTACCAAATCCTATGAATCCTAGTACTAATATAGCAGTTATATATTCAAATGATGTAGATGGATTTGTAAATGATTTTCTTGCTAGTGATTCATCTAAAAAGAGTATTAGTAAACTTGAGAGTAATTATGTAATACCATCTAGCGCATTTAATGATATGTTTAAATCATTATTAGGTGGATTAATGAAAGGTTATATTAGTGGATATAATCAAATGGATCAATCATTTACTACAGATCAAAATAATATGGGAGCACCAGTTATGTCTCAAGGTATAGATCAAACAGTAAATACATTTATGTCTCAAGCAGAAGTAACTGGTAGTATTACAATGATGGCTGGTAAGATGACTGAAGCAGTAATGCAAAAAGAAATACTTACTAAAGTAGGAGAATTAACAACTAAATTAATGCAAAGTATTGCTGGTGGATTTAATGTAGATGCTAATAAAATAGCTAGTGCATTTAAATTTGATTTAAGTGAAGATGAATTAAAAAGAATTATGAGTGCTATGATGGGTTCTGATAATACATCAAATGCTCAAACAAATTTATTAAAACTTGGATATCAAGATAAAGAAGAACCTACTATGATAGCATTATATTTTAAAGATTTTGATGCTAAAGAAAGAATACTAGATTTCATAGAGAATTATAATGAAGCTATGGAAAAATTAGGTGAAACTGATAAAGTTATAAATTATACTGATGCTGCTGGAATACTTATGTCGTCTGTTAAAAAGATAGTTAATAGTATTAGTTATGCTTTAATGGCATTTGTATCTATTTCACTTGTTGTTTCAAGTATTATGATAGGTATTATTACATATATTAGTGTTCTTGAAAGAACTAAAGAAATTGGTATTTTAAGAGCTATAGGGGCATCTAAGAGAAATATTTCATCTATATTTAATGCAGAAACATTTATTATAGGTTTATTATCTGGATTACTTGGTATTGGTATAACATTAATATGTATTCCAATAATTAATTATTCAATACATACTTTAACAGATAATTATGATATAAATGCAGTTCTTCCAATAACTGGAGCAATATTATTAATTATACTTAGTGTTATTTTAACAATAATAGGTGGTTTAATACCTGCTAAGAAGGCATCTAAACAAGATCCTGTAATAGCTTTAAGAACAGAATAAGTAGTTTTTAAAAAACTACTTATTTTTTTTATAAAAAAAGGTCATTTTTAATTTACTTTTTTTGACAAATATATTATACTTTTTATAGTAGGGTAGATAGGTGATAGGTATGTTTGAAAACAAAGTATTAGTAAACTTATATATACTTTCTTTAGGCATGAGTTTTGAATTATATATTCCTGTTAATGAGAAGATAGGTAACATATCTAAACTTATTAACAGTACTATGTTTGATTCTATAGATATGGAAAAGAATTATTCTATATTAAATGTAGAAGATGGAACTTTTTATAAGAAGAATGATCTTGTAAGAAACACAAATATTAAAAATGGAACTAAATTATTATTAGTTTAAAAGAATATTTAGAAAGTCGGCGGGTTGGATAGTGAATATTTATTTTTATGACAAAAATAAGGTTATCAATTTTTTATTACCTAATAAGAAAATAGGTAATTTTTGGCTTGCTGATGAAGAAAATAAAAACATTGTTAATATTAATGGTGAAGATAATAAATGGGCTATTACAGGAAATAAAAATATCAACATTTTAGGAAATGTTGAAAATGGAAAAGTTGTATTTAAAGAAAATACATATTTTGTAGTAGCTAAAGAAAATGAAAAGAAACTATTATATGTAAGTAGCGCTAATGATGAAACATTTGAAGGATATGCTGTTACTGAAGGAGTACCTTTCAAATTAGGAAAGACATCTAGCTGCGATATATTAGTTAAAAATCCATATATTTTAGATGAACATATGGAATTAAAATTTGAAAATAATGCATGGACTTTAAAGAGATTAAATAATTCTATTGTTTATGTTGATAAACAAATAATGAAAGAAGAAACAAGAACTTTAAAGAATGGCGTTTGTATAGATTTATATGGTATTAAGTTATTCCTAATATATGGAAAAATATTTATAAATAATCCAAATAAAGATTTAAGTTTTAATGCTAAATTAAATAAATGTGTATTTACTAGTACAGAAGAAATAGTTGAAGAGGATATAGATAATGA
>JAEEGL016521161.1_pt1 | contig 21731 bp, 10 predicted proteins | sample 9134231 | NCBI WGS metagenome assembly JAEEGL01 (sample SAMN16246548, study PRJNA631951) | gut metagenome | biome: gut microbiome; feature: rumen; material: fiber-attached | host: Bos | place: Iran: Karaj | collected 2018-10
CAGGGGATTGTCGGCTCAGTGAAGATAACCCCCGTCGGAGACACAAGAGTTGCTCGTTTCTCCGTATGCACCGAAACAACCTACAAAGGAACGGCAGGAATCGTTATTGACTGCAGCTGGTTCCAAGTCAGCGCCTGGGAAAGTGAAAAGATATCCTGCCTGGACCAGATTGAAAAAGGAAAGGCTGTCAGAGTTTCCGGCAGAGTAAGAGTCCAAAGATACACCGACAATGAGGGTATTGAAAGACAATGCTGGGAAGTGATGGCAAGAGAAGTTGAGATTATGGAAAGATAAGAAGACGATGAGACCCCGCCAGGAGGCGGGGTCTGTCTTTTTATTTGTCATCATAGACGGGACGGATGGGAAGACCTATATAACGTTCGAGATAACCAGTATCCGGGGTTGTTGTTCCAATGCATCCCATAGATGAGAATGGAGACAAACTGGATGTCCAATAATAACCCATGGAACCGACTTTTCTTAATTCATCCCCATCTTTTTGTCCAGAGAAGGGGAAAAAGATATGGGCACTTGAATAACCCGGGACGGTACTGGTGGCTAACATACCATCAACCCCATTTCTAGTATAGTGTTTCCACGAACAATTATCAACCAGTTCTTCCCACTCTTCTTTCGTCGGCATACGCCAGTTCCCTTCAAGATTGGATGTTGCGGCATCATCGTACCTATCTAATGTGGATAACTGATCGTCATATGTGTACTTCCAAATGGAATTCATGTTTCCATAGCACAAATCATAGTTTCCCCAAGAGAAATACTGTTTAGAACTAGGCTCACCCCATGCATAATAATCTCCGTACTCCTCAGGAAGCCATGCACCGAGGTTATATGCCGCCCAATTAACGGAAAGCCCTAAATCAACACCCTCGTCATTAGGATTTGGACCTCCCATTGCTTGGATTCGCCATGCTTCTTCGTCCCAGAATGGAGCCTCTATGTAATCATAATAACTGTTTGCTGGCACATAGATAGGACATCCGTTTGTGCATTGAAACATACAAGTTCCACCAGAAGGGGGCATTATCGGTTTTACTATTATAGAGGTCAAACTACTACAATCACTGAAACAATACTCGCCAATACTTGTTATAGATTCAGGGATTGTTATTGAAGTCAGACTTGAGCACATATATAAACAACCTTCTCCTAGACTTGTTAAAGACTCTGGGATTCTAAAGGAAGTCAAACTGGAACAGAGGTGAAAACAAAAATCCCCTATACTAGATATACTATTAGGTATACTTATGGAGGTTAAACTAGTGCAGCCAAAGAAACACTCCTTTCCTAAGCTCGTCACGGAATCAGGAATAACGATAGATATGAGGCTGGAACAACACCAGAAACAGCCATCTCCCAGACTAGTGACAGATTCTGGAATCAATACTGATTTCAAATTTGAACAATGATCGAAAAACCCAGAGCCCAATTTTGTAATGCTCTTTGGAAGAATAATAGATGTCAAACTACTACATGCCGAGAAACAACCATCGCCGATACTAGTTACTGATTCTGGGATATTGATGGAAGTTAGACTCGAACAACCAACGAAACAATAGTCCCCTATACTGGTAATTGTCTGTGGTAAGTTTATTGAAACCAAGTTGTGACAACTCTGAAAACAAGCTGTATTCAAACTTGTGACGGATTCGGGTATAGTAACGGTCGTCAATTTCGAACAACCATAGAAACACATCTCGCCTAGGTCGGTTACAGATGAAGGGATGTTAATGGAAGCCAAACTCGAACATCCAGTAAAACAACCATAACCCATACTGGTGACAATATCCGGGATATTGATTGTAGTAAGGCTTGGACAATGATGAAAACAGTAATCTCCTAAACTTGATACAGTTTCAGGAATAGTAATTGATGTCAAGGTCGAACACTGAAGGAATGCACCGTATCCTAAATAGGTAATAGGGCCATCGAATGTCATGACTCCTTTCCCGTTTATGTATTCATTTGAAAGTAACTTAACCCCAAATGAGGTGGTTCTTGGATTTATGATTTGCCCATCAGTGGATGTGTAATAGATTACATTATTCCCTGACGATTCTTCTTTGACGGTGAAAGATTCTTCTCCGCTTGAATACTCCCCAATCACTTTCCCTGACTCTTTTTCAATGATTTTGGTAATGACTCTCCATTTATGAGAGCCACTAGCAGGTTTAGGACATGTTACAGTTTGTTTTGAATTGTCATGTGATTCGAAATAATCTATATCAATGAGATTGTCATCGAGGTATATATCAAAAATGCGATTATAAACAATACATTCAAATTCCGGTTTACTCGTGGATTGATTCACGGAATAATACCAAGTCAATTGCTTAGGGAAACCTAAAGAGAATGACTCCCATGAGAACACAATATCTTCGTTCTCGATATTTGGTTCGTTTAATGTGGCTACTGGGTTTGATAAGAAATAGTCTTGGGTTGGTTTTGACTCGTTTTGTTTATAAATATATTGATTATAAACATCATATCCATCATAATCAACTTTTTCGTTCTTTAATACATGCTCATATACAGCATTAGACCAATGTGACATTATGTTCGATTTCGTAACATAACGAAAGGCATCCCTAAATGAACACCCAAGTGTCATCATTTGAATTAGTTTATCTGCTGTAGGTGCGAGTACTTTACTATCCATAGAGACACACGCACCAGAAGTAACGAGTGCCCCTTTTGATGTGAAGGTGTCCAACCAGGGTTTTTTCTTATCTAGTGTTTTAGCTGATTCACATGCTAAGATCATCACACAACTATTATCGAAAGACGCTCCTTCAAGTACATTTGTACTTATCCCCAAATATTCAACATTACTTTTTGGAGGGGTAATAATGCCCGTTTCCTTAATAGAAATAACTCCCTCCTTAATCATTTGTTCAAGGACATCTGCAGAATACACTGTTGCGGTTGATAAAAAAGAATCCCAAGTTGGCGCAGTAGTTGTCTGCCCTAATACACGGACAGGATGAGAACAAAAACCGGTTGTCCCATGTGTGTCAATTAGTATAAAATCATATTGTCCATGTAATTCTTCTTTGAACTGAAGAATTCCAGCCTTATCATCTGGGAGATATTTGATTCTGTCAGAAAAAGTCTCTGCGAGTGCGGGAATCCAAATATTTTCAATATTAACAGCAAAATCCGCATTGAAATCCCACTGAAATGGTGCGAGAATCAGTGCTTTTTTCCCGTCTTTTAGATTCTGAACAGTTTTGTTAATCGATGCTACCTTCTTTCTCGGCATCGTTGATGCTAAATTACCTGTTGTCGAAGAATCTAAAAGATCAGAAGAATAACTCTTAAGCATGTAGTTAACACAAATGCTATCTCTCTGAATTACAGAAATAGCCGTTTTGTCTTCGTTTTCAATAGCATATACGACCCCATCAATCTTTTGAATCTCTTCAACAAGGTCCTCAACTGCTTTTCCTTCTGACTCCGAGTCTTCCCATAATAAGTAATTCACATCTTTATGAATTGCTTCTGTTAATTCAACAGAAGCAACAATTTCATCATGTGTCTCCGGAAAATGTGTTGTCGTAGCCTCATATTCAATCCCAGAATCCGCCTTCTCCAGGGAACCAAAGATGCTCCGCTTAATTTTAACCTTCTTCTCACTGACCTTCCTAGCATAATCGGAATCCTTGTAGAACCTAAGCTTATATCCACCTTCAAGAGAGCCCGGGATAGCAACGATGTAGTACCAAGTGCCAGGTTCAAATGTCTCTTGCCCAGATGGAGGAAGCAACGTTATAAACTGGCTACCTCCCGTGACTTCCCTGACTTCCGGCTTCCCATTCTCATCCATTCCAATCTTCACCTTACCAGAAATAATCTCCCCGGAAAGCCCTTCGAACATAACCTTCTTGATGCCTTCTTCCAGAACCGAAAACCTAATCCCACCACCCACATTATAGAACTGAAGGATGGAGGAATTTGAATGGGCAATGGCAAGGTTCATATCCTTTCCAAACGAACCTTCCCGGGCCACTTGTTCAGAGGGTAGGGTAGTCGTTATTGTCTCTCCATCGAAAACCGCATCCTCGGAGAAAGGATACACCGCCCAAAGATCCAAATCTTCCGGCCACTCAGAATCTCCGAAAGTCCCCTTGAATGTGGCAGTCCCTGATGCGGCCGTTATATCCGTCGTAAACTTGGCGGACTTCTCACCCATAAAGACAGCAATATCATCTCCCGGCTCCCAGTAGACATGAACTCCGGATTCTACGACGGTCCTGGATTCGGCCGGTGATTCAGTCCTGGCGAAGAGGGAAAGATTGGCATCAGGGACATTGATTTCCTGATTCCGAGAGCAACCGATGAGACCAAGAATAGCGACTAGGCCAAAGAATAAGCTCTTTCTCATGATTCAGTCCTCCATCATAATCTAGTCCCAATCTTCATAACCGATATCCTCGTTGCCACCAGGAATGCTACTGTCGCAAATGGCATTTTCGACATGGACAGGAATGATTCGCAGTGCCGGAGATTGATACTCTTGGCGGAAGGATTCAGGTGTTTTCATAGGGTATAGTGCTAATTGCTTCAAAGTTAATGAAAAGGAGAGAGATATACAAAGCTATGATTTCGTATGCTTACGGCAAAGACTGGCAAGCAACTCGTATGAATGGGAAGATTTGTACAGTCCGCCTTATCGATTCAATAGGTCAGATACACCTTGAAGAATCTGGTCTTGCTTTAATTCCTGGACTTGATGAATATGAGGTTATTACTGACTAAACAGAGAGAAAGAGAACCAGATTGAGGTCTGATTCTCTTTTTCTTCGGGGGGAGGGATATAATACTTACTACATACTTATATCCCCGTTCCAAAAACATTTATCCAAGGACGGCTCGATCCAAGAGATGCAATACTTGTAAAACCTTTATAGTATTTATTTTCAGTTGGGGTAAATGACACCTCAATAGTCTTGGATTCTCCTTTACTGAGCGACAATGATTCGACGTTCATTGAAAAAGGGCTGCGTGCAGCAACAGCTATTTCAATAGTTACTTCTCCAGTGTTGATAATGGTGATCGGCTTGACCGAAGTCGTTCCCACTGGGACACTGCCAAATTCCAAATCTCCAGGTATCACGGACCATGAATAGCGCGGACCAAGTACTGGGCGGATTAATTGTCCGCCATATCGTATGAGTGTGGCAGATACAATACCGTTGTCACTATAGTCTAGAGCCTGCCCACCGAAAATCATACCAGATGGGGCATATGGTCCTGAAATATAACTTTTGGAATACTCAAGTGAAGAACTAAGATATTCGCCGGACGGAATGAATATACTCTCATTAGTGTATCCTTCTTTTGTGCCACGTATTATACAGCCAGAGATGCCGGTTCCTAGATAATCATTGACATATGTAATATCACAGTCATATAATTCCATTAATTCAAATTCTGTGGGCATCCGCCATTCCCCTTTGAGATGATAATTAGCGGCATCGTCATCAGCATCTAAAAAATACTTATAATCCACAATCCCATACTCACTAAGCCAATTGTATTTTGTAAATGCATTATCTGAATTTGAATACCACTTATAATTGTCGCGTGAGAAACTATTTTTCGTACTTATTTCTCCCCAAGCAAAAAAATCTCCTGACTCCTCTGGTTTTGTGGCGCCTAGATTGAAGGACGCCCATTTAACAGAGAGTCCAAGGTCAACGATTTCCGGGACCACATACTCCTGATGCGGTCCCTCACCATATTTGAACGAAAGAATATCTCCAAAAGAAGTCGTATTTGATTCGTCCGCCGCATAAGCTCGAACTAAATACTTGCCTCCCGTATCGATATCCGTAATCATCACTCCGAAATAGCCTTGATATGTGTATGAAGCCGGGACCTTAGTACCTTGACCTACCAACCTAAGGGAATCATTGGCAGATAACATCATGTTTTGTTCTTCTTCCGTCAGTTTATAATACTGGAACCCTGTTTCTAGCCCATCATAAGTACGGTTAATTACAGCGCCGACGCATAGCGCCCCATCTGTATCGATGGTGGCACTCAGAGTCTTAACATCAGGATTAGGCATTTCATCCTCAGTCTCCCCGTCATTTGCCTTGAAGCTGCTGTGCATAATCAGGTAAGTCTGTCCGACAGTATATCCTTGTCCCCAAGAAGGAGCTTGCTGATATAAGGCGATGCGCCAAACTCCAACTCCGAATGGTTTGTCCGAATAACTCACCTTGCTATTCTTGTCGGCATAAAGGTATGAGCCGGTCCTGGTAGTCATCCCGCTCATGTCGTCAAAGCCCAGATAATACATGTTCCCTTTCTCATAGGAGCAGTTCTTTCCGTTGGTAACAATATTAGCCGGGTCCGGATTGCGGTATTCAAGTTTAACTGTATAATTCTTACTCTTTTTCTTGATGCTTCCCGGTATCGGGGTTACTATTGTCATTGTCTGCTTTAGAAGATTCTCGTAAAAACCTATGTCTTGAGAACCATACCAACCTCCATTAAGCCATTTTAGTTTCGTTTTTTCCTCCAAAGGATCGACGATTGTTCCTACCTGAGTATGATTATCCGTAAAGTCTTTTAAGAAAGCCGCCATCGATCTCCCGTTGGCGATATAATCTGCAATTATCAACGCGTAAGCCTGCCCGCATTTGTTGACACCATCCCACCCGACAGCATGTGCCGAGCCACCGAAGTCTCCCTTAAGTGAGTTACAACTTGCGAAATACATCAAGGGACCTTTGTATGATTTCAGCAACTGCTCGACATTGAGGGCAAAACGCTTCGTGCTTTTGTACTTATCTTCATATTTTTCCGTAGTGACGAAATATGTCTCATATGACCCGTAATTGAAATTAAGCCAAGCATTGTCAACCACGTATTTTTCTCCTGAACATATGGTTTTCCCATCGTCACTTCCTAAAGTGGAGAAGAAAATGATCGCTCCTCTGTCTACGGCCTTTTTAACATTTTCAACCGTGAAGTTCTTCAACCCTAAATAGCAGACAGTTTTCTTATACAGGCCATTCTCCAAAGTATACTTCGCATTCTCTAACAACTGATTCTGATTCTTTCGTCCGCTTTCATCGGAAAACAGATTGAAGATATAGACATCCGCATCAAAATAACCTTGATCCAAGCTTGATGATGCACGTGTCATTGCATATTCATAATGCGAGACAGGACGTGGGCTGGAGTCAGTTATACTCTCTGAATCATCAAAAACAGAAGGATAGTCATAGGGATAGATCAACGTCTCACCATTACTGAGCAAAACACTCATAGCTGCATCGCCGATATCAACTGATTCCACTCCGTCATATGAGGCAATCTCGGCAGCATGTGAAGACAGCAGTTCAGGAGCGATATAATCGTCTGTCACACAAGGAGCGAGTAGGTCAGCAATCGCCTGCATTGATTCATCAACGATTTCATAACTGACAAATTCCACCGCCTTGTCAATCTCCGTTACAGAGCCGAAAATCTTTCTCTTGATAGTTACACTGTTATTATGCAAATAACAACCTGAGGAGCCTTCCGTATAGAGATACACTTTAAACCCGCTATCCAGAGAACCTGGTATGGCAACGATATAGTACCACGTATCCTTCTCAAAAGTCTCGGACCCTTCCGGAGGAAGCAGGGTGATGAACTGACTGCCGCTGACAATCTCTTGTACTTCAGGGAGACCCTCTTCAAATCCAATCTTTACCTTACCCGAAATAATCTCCCCGTGCAGGCCTTCAAACATCACCTTCTTGATGCCTTCTTCCGTGACGCTGAAACGGACACCACCTCCCACGTTGTAGAATTGGAGCGTCGTGCCGAAGCTGTTGGCAACGGCAAGGTTCATGTCCTTGCCGAAAGATCCAGCCCTGGCAATCTGTTCCGAAGGCAGAACCGTCGTAATCGTCTCTCCATCGAAAACCGCATCCTCAGAGAAAGGATACACTGCCCAAAGATCTACATTCTCCGGCCATCCCTGATTTCCGAAAGTCCCCTTGAATGTGGCAGAGGGGGAAGATGCCGTTATATCCGTCGTAAACTTCGCGGACTTCTCACCCATAAAGACAGCAATCTCATCACCCGGCTCCCAATAGACATGGACTCCAGATTCTACGACCGTCCTGGATTCGGCCGGAGATTCAGTTCTAGCGAAGAGGGAAAGGTTGGCATCTGGGACATCGATTTCCTGATTCCGCGAACAACCGATGAGACCCAGAGTAGCGACTAGGCCAAAGAACAAACTCTTCTTCATGATTTCGTCCTCCATCATAATCTAGTCCCAATCTTCATAACCAATATCTTCATTTCCACCAGGGATTGTACTGTCACAGATGGCATTCTCAAGGTGGAATGGAATGATACGAAGTTTAGGAGCGATGTACTCCTTGAGTGATGTTTTAGGTGAGGTTTCCATGTGGCCGTGATTGTTATGGAAACAAATGTATGAAAAAGGGGGGAGATATAAAAGCGAGGTCGCAGCAAATGAAGAGGGAGCCAGACATGAGTATCTGATTCCCTCTAGATTATGAAGTATCCTCCTATCAATAAACTTTGATTTCACTTGAAGGAGAGTGGATACTCACGAGAGGCTTCTCATTGATGTTGTTATACACATGGGCAGGACGGCGTTCAACAAGGTTTGCCTTCCTGTTCTTGTCATAATTCAGGAAATCCTCAAAGGTATAATCCTCGCCGGCCAACTTTTTAATCCGCTGATAAATAGCCCAACGGCTGGGGGGATTGAAGCCATTGGTTCCGTTCAGCATAATACTTTCAGTGGTAGATTTATACAAGTTGTTGTATAAGGCTCCTTGATAAATACCGATACCCTCATTCTGGTAATAAGAGTCATTCAGGAAATCCTTCCAAAGCACTTGCGTTGGATCATTTGTATCGTCAATATTCAGATACCAGCCATATTTGTGGCAATCCTCATACAGATTTCCTGAATAAGGCTCATCATAGTAATACTCGTCGGCAAGTTTGCCAAAACCATGCCCTCCGGCTTCATGTTTCAAATTATCCAAATCTCCGGCACCAACCACGCATAAAGCGTAGCCGTTTTCATAAAAAGGATAAGCGAACGGACCTACGCATCCGTTGTTCTTGTTCACCAATAAGATTCCGACGGCATTGGCGGAGTTTCCTTGGAGTTCAGGCACTTTCAGGATATACTCATTGACCTTATCTTCGTTACATTGGATTCCATCAGAGGGCCCCCAATTGGAAAAAGTTGTTTCAAATGCAAGGTCATAGGCTATCAATTCGTTCTTCGAGACAGCCGCGACGGAAAAGACATCAAAATAATCCCGGAATGTGCGGTAAGGCTCTTCATCGAAAAATGCCTCGACCGCCATGTTAACTATCTTGTCGAAATAGCCATCGGTATACATCCTGTCCGAAAAGCCATCGGCTGTAATGACAATGGGAATCCCAGGCCCCTTAGTATGCTTCTGCAAATTCTTCACCTCTCCATCCCGTGAAAAATCCGTTGATTCATAGATATTCTCGAATACCAGTCCGTAACCATCTTGTTGATCCATCCTGAAATATCGGGTTATCCACCAGTCCGAATAATATAGCTTTTCCGACAATACGCCGTCCAGTCGATTTCGATAAATAGCGAAATCGTCTAATTGTGCTAAACTCATGATCGTCTCGGGAATGGTCCCTGTCAACTTGTTCTCTGCCAACATAAGAACCTTCAGGTTGACAAGATTACCTATACTTTCCGGAATAGGACCGGTTATCTCATAGTTATTCCCTAAATGCAGATAAGTCAGATTGACAAGATTTCCAATGCTCTCTGGGATGGTCCCATTCAGTCCTTTTGCACTAAGCATCAGCTGGATGACCCGTCCATAAGCATCTGTCGAGACCCCCGTCCATTCCCGTAAAGGCTTGTCTGAGCACCAATTAGTATTATCTTTCCAATGATCTCCGTCGGTAGCATTGTACAATTCAATCAGTGCCTCTCTTTCGAGAGCCAACTGATTCGTTAATTTAGATTCCGCATGGGTGACTGATCCGTAAACGCCCCTTTTAATAGCAACACCAGCATCAAATACACAATAGCTCTCTTGGCCCGCATTGTCGCGGAATCGAAGCCTCAAACCCTGCTCGAACACCTGTGGGATTGCGATGACGTAATACCATGTGTCTTTTTTGAACGTTTCCCCATCCGGCGGAATGATATCAATCCAAGCCTTGCCTTCAGCAACATCCACAATTGTCGGGATCCCGTCCTGAAACCCGACCTTGACCCTGCCAGCAAGCGCTTCGGCTTTCAATCCTTGTAGGACAACTTCCTTGATACCATCATGTGAAAGGGAGAACCGAATTCCCCCACAAACATTATAAAACTGGAGGGAGTTCCCTGTGGGATTGTGGGCAATTGAGAGGTTTAAATCTTTACCAAATGTGCCTTCTCGTGCCGCTTGTCTATTAGGAAGAACCATCGTAATCGTCTCCCCATCAAACACGGCCTCCGTATTATACGGATAGACTGCCCAAAGATCCTTGCATTCTTCCCAGGAATCGTCCCCTTGGGCATCTCTGAACGCGGCGGTCGCAGAAGGTGAAGTAAGATCCGTGACGAACCTGCCTTTCTTTTCCCCGGAGAATACCGCGATTCTGTCTCCGGGTTCCCAATAAACGTGCGTCCCGGATTCTACGACAGTCCTTGTCTCTGCTGGGGCCTCGGTATTGGCGATAATTGTAAAACCATCGTCAGGGATATCGGGAATATCAAGTTCCTGGGCCCTTGTACATGCGACAAGGGATACGAGGGTAATGGAAACCAAATAAAAGAATCTCTTCATAATCGTTTCCTCCATTATAATCTAGTCCCAATCTTCATAACCGATATCCTCATTGCCACCGGGGATTGTACTGTCGCAGATGGCATTCTCCGGGATTAATGGAATAATACGTAGGCTTGGAGATAGATACTCTTGGCGGAAGGTTTCAGGTGTTTTCATAGGAAAATGGTTCTATTAAAGGCAAATGTAGTGAAAAGGCATGATAAAAGAAAGACAGCCATCCTCTTGATACAAAAGTCCATAGTTTAGCCGTTAGAATCCTTATGAAATCCAGAATGACCTTGGACTATCTTGGAAAAAGGATGGCCGCTATTTTCTAAATTGCTGATATGACGTTTTCTAATCTTTTTCAGTATTTTTGTAGGTCAAAGCAATCCGCATTATGAATAGCACGAAACGATTCATGCCGAAGGAATTCTATACGGCGCCTACTATAAGATTCATCGATACCAACCTGGAGACATCTTTTCTCCAGTCGAACCTCGAACCCATCGGTGGCGGGGATGACCCTGATATTGACTGGTAATAATACGAAGACGATATGAAACGCATAGCATTATACTTGGGACTGGCCACGGCATTGGCGGCATCCTGTTCTATCCAGGAAGAGGATTTCAAGACTCCGCAGCAGGATGATGTACTCTATTACGCATCCTTCGAGCAACCCACCGAAGAAGGGACAAGAGTCTATGCCAATGAAGGTCTATTCCTTCGTTGGACCGCCGACGATCGAGTTTCCATTTTCGAGAAGAATACCTACAACCAGCAATTCCGATTCACTGGCGAGACTGGTGATAATGCTGGTGGATTCAAGAAGGTTGCAGGTGACGATTACTATACCGGCAGCTCCATTCCGAATGTCGTTTCCGTTTATCCTTATCTCGAAACGACAAAGATTTCGGAGAGTGGAGTTCTGACGGTGGATCTTCCGGCAGAACAGCACTATGCTGAAAACACCTTTGGTCTCGGTGCCAACACGATGGTTTCTGTTTCGGAAGACAATTATCTCCAGTACAAGAATGTTTGCGGATATCTACGACTCAGCCTTTACGGGGATGGTATTTCTGTATCGTCCATCACACTTAAAGGTTACAATGACGAAAAATTGGCCGGAAAAGCATCTGTATTGATGCCTTGTGATGGTCTTCCATCTGTGGAAATGGCTAGTGAGGCGGATGATGTAATAACTCTGACTTGCGATTCTCCTGTAACTCTAGGTAAATCTATCGAGGAGAGTAGAGATTTTTGGTTTGTAGTTCCGCCAGTAGTTTTCAGAAACGGTTTCTCAATATTGATAAATGATATCTCTGGAGAGGTTTATGAAAAGTCCACTCTTAATTGCTTTGTTATTGAGAGAAATAGGGTATCAAAAATGTCACCGACTGAGATTGAAACAAACCAGCCGCTAAATACCATTTATTATAGGAGTTCAGACGGAGAACTTATTTCTCCTTATAATGTCAATGCTTTTGGCGTAAATATCGTTTCAAATGAATACTTAAATAATCTTGGTATTATTACTTTTGATGGAGATTTGACATTCATTGGAGATAGGGCTTTCATGGGATGTAAAAGGTTGACAAGCATAAGAATCCCTAGTGGGGTTACAAGCATAGGAGCCCGAGCTTTCCAAGGCTGTACTGGCCTCTCCGTGATACATTTTCCGGCCAACCTAACTAGTTTAGAGGACTGGGCTTTTGAATCATGTACTGGGCTTACTAGTTTCAATCTCCCCGAAAGCATTGAAAGAATAGGCTACGGTGCATTTGATAATTGTTCAAACCTTACAACATTCACTATTCCAAGGAGAATTACGAGCATCGAAGGCTATACTTTTTGTAACTGCAAAAAACTTACTCATGTTATCATTTCGGAGAATGTAACAAGCATTGGAGAAGACGCTTTCTATGGTTGTTCCAATCTTGTGGGAATAAGAATTCCAGAAGGAGTGACTTCGATTGGGGAAAGTGCCTTTTTGGGGTGTAGAAGCCTCACAAGTATTAATCTTCCCACTGGTCTTGCTGTTATAGAGAATGGTGTGTTTGGGGACTCTGGTCTTACAGAGATTACTATCCCCAGCGGCGTCATGTTTATAAAAGAATGGGCTTTTAATGAATGTTCCAATCTCGCACATATTTCATTTCCAACAGGTTTATTGAGTATCGGAGAGTATGCCTTTTCATGGTGTACAAGCCTTACTAGTATCAATCTACCAGAAAGCGTAATTGATATTGGAGAATACGCCTTCAATCATTGTTCGGGACTCCATGATATCGTGCTGTCGGACGGTCTATCTATTATTGGGAGAAGAGCATTCAAGGATTGCACGAATCTCACACGAATCTATATCCCGGACTCCGTGACGAGTATAGGTGAGGGCGCTTTTTTAAATTGTGAGTCGCTCGTATCTTTTGGTGGACAGTATGCGAGTTCAGACGGATTATTACTTGTTGATTCAGGAGTATTAATCGCTGCCGCTTGTGGTGCTATTAATGGGAGTATTGTTGTTCCGCAGCAAATCACCAATATTGGGATTGGTGCCTTTTTTAATTGTTCAACAATAACCAGCATTAGTATCCCAGACTCTGTCAGGACAATAGGTGCTATTTCCTTTTCTGGTTGTTCACATCTCTCAGAAATCATCATCCCAGGATCCGTAACGAGTATCGGGGACGAGGCGTTCTCTCGTTGCAATAATCTATCTTGTATTACCGTTTTGGCAGAATTGCCACCGACTGGAGGATGGGGGATGTTTGCAGAAACCCCTAACCCTTCGATTTTTGTCCCCTCCGGTAGCATTGATGCTTATAAGTCAGCGGAATACTGGAGCGATTATGCTAATCGTATTCAAGCCATCTCACAATAGAGTATGTTGATGATTTAATAAAGGACCTTCGGTGGAGGTCCTTTTTTGTATGACGAACATGAAGTCAGCCTCAAAGTTTAGTCAGTGATAGATTCGGATATAGAATTCAGCCATGGCCGATTACCAGAACGAGCATCCAGACCCCTTCAGAAACTTGTTCGAGGAATTCAAGGTTATCGAGGACTAACGCTATTATGAAAGGGACTTGACAAGATCAAGTCCCTTTTTTAATTGTCAATTGAGCATGGTCTAAATTTGGGGGATTGATTCATTTGTTTTGACATCAATCCTCCAAATATAAATCAACACACTATCTTCAATCATTATTTTGTTTACGTAATTAGTATACACTAATTCCGAGATGATCTCGTCCTCCTCTGATAATTCTTTGAACCCCTGATTCAATTTCCAGGTACTAGACTTGCCGACATATGAAAGCATTGATTCCTTAATTCTTACTATGCGTTCATTGAGAGCAAAATTAAAAGAAAGCAATTCTCCGTAATAATTTTCAATGCCCAATCCAATTCTAGTTGTTTTATCGTCCCGTTTATTCGCCTCTGTAGTGTCCTCTATTTGTTCTGGAGGAGCCACCATACTGGTTCTTTTGCCGAATACAACGAAATAGGAAGTCGAAGACGAGTCGTTCTTATTAAGTACAGCTAACCTGCGAATGTCACTTGCAAACTCTTTTTTTCTGTTAATCGATTCCTTTATATACTTGAATTCAATATAATTTGTAAAACAAGCCGCCTCGTTTTCCTCGTTTTCTTTAAGATTTTCTCCAAGCGAAAAAAACAAATCAGCATGTTTATCACTTACATAACAAGGATAACAGCGTTCGTACTCATACTCCTTTAAATAATAGCCAAGAGTAATAGATTGAGATTCAAAACTTTTCCGCTTTTCGCGTTCAACTTCTAATAACTCAGAAGTAGCATACCTAATGGCATACTCCGATAAAACGTTTATCCTATTAACGGAAGCCAAATAATTAGTCCAATGAACTAAAGACTTGCCGATTCTTTTAAGGATCTCCTGACTTATTGCAATGAAGTCCCGCTTATCCATGAATCTTCCCCTATCTCATTAATTCCTTCAAGAATAACCCTAACCCAAGGGTTATCTAAAAAACGTTCAATGAATTCATTGTAACCACGGCGCTCCACATATTCACTTACAATATTATCCATATATTCTGTAGGGTTTGGTTGCCCGAGTCCCCCTCTTAAAATGGCAATTCGTAACCCTTCGCGGGTCATTCCTTCGTAAATCTGGACATCTGGATACCTTGATACAATATCTTCTGGTGGCATAATACAAAAAAGTTGGTGTTATTATGCGAAGATACTGAAATATATTGATTTATCCGAACAATAGTTTTATCTCTGGGGTTTCTATCCAAAATATTGAGAATAATTCAACTTTTCACTATATTTATACCCAGAAAGCAAACCACAAATTCCATGAACAACAAGGACTTGAATCGAATCAAGGTCGTGTTGGTTGAGCATAAGCGTACAAACAAATGGCTGGCGGAACAACTTGGAAAGGATCCTGGGACAGTCAGCAAGTGGTGTACGAATACCTCTCAACCATCTATTGAGATGTTCTTCCGTATAGCCGAACTCTTGGGTGTCGACTATACTGATCTAATCATTAAACCGACAGAATAAACTATAACTATGGCAAAGAAAGCAAAGGAGGAGGTCCTGAACCTTGAAGCTATCCTTTTCAAGTGTAGGGATATCCTCAGAAATGCAAAGAACTCGGGGTCTTTCTTCGAGAAAAGAGATATGATGTTGACGCTGGTATTTCTCCGATTCATTGGCGAGAAGTACGAGGATGGTGTTGTGAATCTTAGGAATACGCTTATAGAGCAGGGATTGGATCCAGATGATCCTGAAATCCAGAAAGCCTTTTTTGAAGATGCTACTTTTGCGGATGGAACGTTTGATCTTCCCCTCGAGTCTCGCTGGTCAACCATTATCAATACACCCGCACCACAATTGAATGTAGCTCTTGATACCGCCCTCAGAAGTATCGGGGAGACCAATCCTCAATTGAAAGGTTGCTTCGTTGAAGGTACTTTTACACAGCGAAACCTTGGCGCGAACGACATTAAGAAGGTTGTCGATGAAATTAACAAGATAAGCCATAAAGTATTCGGCGAGGAAAAGGACCTCATTGGACGAGTATATGAATACTTCCTCAAAGAATTTGCCGTCAATGCAACCAAGGAAGAAGGTGAGTTCTATACTCCTCATGATGTTGTCCAGCTTATTGCAACTGTCATTGAGCCCTTCGACGGGACGCTTTACGACCCCTGCTGCGGCTCGGGTGGCATGTTTATCCAGAGCTCCGAATTGGTAAGGTCCAAACAGGGAGATATCAGCCGGATTAATGTGTACGGGCAAGAAAAGGAGGCTGCAACGTATCGCCTGGCAAAGATGAATCTGGCTCTCCGGGGCATAAGTCATAATCTTGGTCCGGAAAGCGATTCTTCTTTCACCCATGATCTCCACAAGGGGCTCTACTTCGATTATATCATGGCCAATCCTCCCTTCAACCTCAAAGGCTGGTGGGATGAGAACCTGAGGAATGATGCTCGTTGGACGGACTATGGTATTCCACCGGAAAGCAATGCCAACTATGCCTGGATTCTACATATGCTATCTCACCTAAAGCCCCTCGATGGTGTCGCTGGATTCCTTCTGGCTAACGGAGCTCTGGGTGATACTGATGCTCTTGAAATCCGACGCAATCTGATAATGAATGATAAGGTTGAGGCCATTATCATTCTCCCCCGTGAATTATTCATCACAACGGATATCAGCGTCACATTCTGGATTCTTAACCAGAACAAAAAGGGAGGAAAGTATCATGGACGAGAGCTTCGCAACCGAGAAAATGAAATACTTTTCATGGATCTTCGAACATGGACGGAGAATCCCGTCAAGGGGGAACAGAAAAAGAAGGTCCTTCTTTCTACGGAGCAGATTCAACGTGTAGCCGACACCTATCACAAGTGGCAGGCTGTCGGTACCGATGGTAATAACTATGCTGTTCCGGAGTTTTATCGAAGTGTTAGAATAGACGAGATTGAGAAGAAAGGCTGGACTCTAATTCCCAGTAAATACATCGAATTCGTTGATCACGACCTTGAGATAGACTATCCCAAGGAAATGGCCAGAATTCAAAATGAGATGAAAAAGCTCCTGGAGAGGGAAATAGAATCCCAGCGAATGCTGGAAGAGGCTTTTAAAGGCATTGGATATGAGATTGACTAAGTATAAACTGGGGGATTACATTGAACGCTCAACAGCCAATAACCACGCGTTGAAGTATACAGAAGAACTTATCGTTGGAGTAACCAGTGAAGGTGTATTCACTGTACCTAGAGGCGACGTTAATGGTGTGGATCTGACTCCATATAAGATTGTCAACGACGGAGATTTCGTTTACAATCCTTCACGTTTCGATTTGGGTTCTATTGCCTATCGAACAGAGGGTTTATGTATCGTTTCGCACCTATATCAGATTTTTCATCTGAACGAGCAGGGTAAGAAACTCATTGATCCATTCTGGTTGTATATTTATTTGCGTCGACTCGAGTTTCGGCGTGAGGTAACGTTCAGGAACTTTGGTAGTCAAAGACCCGAGTTCAATTTTAACGATTTAAGTGAAATTGAACTTCCTTTACCGTCCCTTGATGAACAGCGTAGGTTTGTTGAGGTGTATCACGCTTTGCATAATAATCTTGCCATCTATCAAAGTAAAGTCGACGAGTTAAAACTAGTCTGCGATGGCTATATAGAAAACCTAAAAAAGAGTTATTCTTCGTCAAGGATTGGTGATTACATCGAAGAATATGATGAACGGAATGTAAATCTTAATTTCGGCCTTGAAGATGTTGTTGGGGTGAGTATAAAAAAAGATTTTATTGAAACAAAGGCTGACATGGCCGGTGTCCCTCTTGGTAATTATAAAGTCGTTCGGAAAGGCATGTTTGTATTTAACGTGAACACTGCTCGGATGGGTGATAAATTTGCTATAGCCCTCTGTGAAGGAGGAGCGCATATCGTCTCATCTATCTATCCAGTCTTTAAATCAAAGAGTGAAGAAAAGCTGCTCCCGGACTATTTATTTATGTTCTTGAATCGACCCGAATTCGATAGGTATGTCAGGTTTAACTCATGGGGAAGTGCAAGAGAAGTTTTCACAATGGATGATATGAACGAGGTGTCCATTCCCATTCCAGATGTATCTATCCAGCGGCAAATTGTTAACATACACAAGTGCTACATCGAGCGGCAAAGGATAGCTAACAGCCTTAATGAGCAAATCTATGCTATCGGCCCCATCCTTATCAAAGGATCACTTGAAACTGCGAATTAACTGCTTCAGCATATGGCAAAGCATCCATTACATAACATCAACGGACACTTTGTAGAGAGCGACTACGAAAACGCTCTTATATTGTTCCTGGAGAATGAGGGGTGGCAGTATCTATTTGGCGATAATATCCCTCGATGCAACAAGAAGGAGGTCCTCTATATGGATGACCTGCTTCAGTTCCTGGAGAAGAAGAATCCGGATTTGGATGATGATGAGATTCGCCAGATTGCGGACAATATCCGTCTCGTCGGTGCGGACTCTGACTTTGCCACCTTACATAAAGTGTATGGTTGGATGATTGACGGTGTCCAGTTTGTTGCCAAAAATGGGAAAGCCAAGATGGTCCAATTGATAGATTTTGAGGACCCGGATGATAATGTTTTCCGTGTTGTTAATCAGTTTACTGTAGAGTATGTCAATAACGGTGAAACCAAGAATCGCCGCCCAGATGTTCTCCTTTACATCAATGGCCTTCCTGTATGTGTCCTCGAACTGAAGAATCCGGCAGATGCTAATGCCACGGTATATGATGCCTGGGAGCAGATTAACATCCGCTATTGGAGAGACATCCCGCATCTTCTTCATTACTGTCCGCTTGCTTGTATCAGTGATGGTGTAAAAACACGCCTCGGTACTGTCCGGACTCCTTATGAGCACTTCTATGCCTGGAGAAGAGTTGAAGATGGTGACAAGGTCTCGACTATGCCTTTTGAGGAACTGGAAACGATGGTAAAGGGAGTGTACCGTCCGCAGCGATTCCTTGAAATCTTCCGTGATTATATTCTCTTTAGGGACCGGAAATATGACAAAGATGAGGTTGAGATAGTCTGCCGTTATCCTCAGTTCTTCGCCTCCAGATTGCTCCGTGAAAGCGTTATCAAGTCAGTTCAATCAAAGAGTGGAAAGGGTGGAACCTATTTCGGGGCGACTGGCTGTGGAAAGACCTATACAATGGCTTTCTTGGCTCGTCAGCTTGCTATGAGATGTTCAGATAGATTGGGCTCACCAACTATCTTGATGATTGTTGATAGAGATGATCTCCAGAACCAGGGGGCAAAGGTTTTCACTAAGAGTTCCGAGTTCCTGGGGCTGGGTGAGGTGTCCGTTGTGCCGAACCGAAAGAAACTCCGTCAGGAAATGTCTGCAAGAGAAAGTGGCGGATTCTTTATCTGTACCATACAGAAGTTCTGTGATCGGAAAGATGATAAGATCGGCCTCATCAACGAGCGTCCAAATATAATCTGTTTTTCAGACGAGGCACACCGGACTCAAATCGATGCTTCCCGGCGTATTCAGTTCAGTGAAGATGCTGACGAGAATATGAAGGCTATGATTTCGAAGCCATATGCTAAAGTGCTTCGGGAAGCCTTACCTAATGCAACGTTTGTCGGTTTCACCGGAACCCCTATCGAAGAAACATACCAAACTTTTGGTGATGAAATCGATAGATACACTATGGATCAGGCCGTGGCTGATGGAATCACGGTTCCCATCAAGTATCATCCGAGAATCGCAAAGGTCTTCTTGAATAAAGACAAAGTTCAGGAAATTGAGGCTTACTACTCCAAATGTGCTGACGAGGGTTCCACGAAGGAAGACATTGCAAAAAGCAAGAAGGCGATGAGTTCGCTGGAGGTCCTTCTTGGGGAACCCGACCGGCTTGACCGGCTTGCAGTGGATATTCATGACCACTATGTTGCATCTGTTGCCAATGATCCTGACAGGGTTCAGAAGGCCATGATTGTTTGTGCCAACAGAACGATTGCCTATAATCTTCTCCTTAAATTCAAGGCACACTACCCTGAATGGTTTGTGGAACGGAAAGCACCCGAAGGAGTTAAACTATCTCAGGAGGAGTTGAATGAACTGAAAGAGATGCCGACGATAGCCATGGTCGCAAGTGTTGGCAGCAATGATGAGGAGGGGATGTATAACTACCTGGGCGGTGTTAAGAATGATCAACGCTCGGATGAGATGGATGCCGCTTACAAACAGGTTAATTCCAATTTCCGTGTCGTGATTGTGGTTGACATGTGGATCACCGGTTTTGATGTGGAGTGTCTAACCTACATGTACAATGACAAGCCTCTCCAAAAGCACTCCCTTATCCAGACCATCAGTCGAGTTAATCGTAAATACCCCGGGAAAGAGTATGGCTTAATCGTAGACTATATCGGCATTAGGGATCACATGGTTGAAGCCATGAAAGTATATGGTGGAGGCGGAGGGTCTATTGCTCCGACTGTTGATGATATTGCTCAGGCTACAGCCATCTTTCGCCAACACCTTGAGATAGTCAAAGCCCTATTCAATGGAGGCTCAGGAATTAGCACAGGAGAAGTGGCTCAGGGTTATGACTTAACACCGTTTTTGGATCCCGAGACAGACCCGGCAACTAGGTACACCCTTCTTGCAAAGGCTGCCGAGTATGTTTTTGCTTCTACAGAGAGCTTGAATACTGTTAGCGATGATGGGAAGAGAACGAGGAAGGTGTCCTTCAAGACTTATTTCCTAAAAGAAGTCAAGAGGATGCGTAAGGCGTATGATATCTGCCAGCCCTCCGGTGGATTAGGGGAAGAAGAATCCGCACTGGCTCAGTGTTTCATGGCTATTGCCGGCATGATCTACAAGATGAATGGAACCGATGCTCCTGATGCTGACACCATGAACCGTCGAGTTTCCAAGATGGTTGAAGAAGCTCTCAAGTATAATAATGTTGAGAGCATCCTCGAGGAAGGCGATGAAATGGATATCTTCGGTCCTGAATTCACGGAACGCCTTGCTGATGTCAAAATGCCGGCATCGAAGCTTGAGATGCTTATCAAACTATTGAGGAAACAGATAACCGAATATAGCAAGACGAACCAGGTGGCTGCGAAGAAGTTCCAAGAGATGCTGGAAGCGACCATCAAAGAGTATCACGATAGGCGTAAGTTCTTATCCGAGCAAGAGGCTGGTGCCACACAGGAGGATACCGCTGAACAGATTATTCAGAAGGCTACCGAACAGGCTCTTGGTATTCTTAACGACATGAATGCTGACCGCGAGAGTTTCAGGAGACTTGGACTTACTTTCGAGGAAAAGGCTTTCTATGACATTCTGCTCCATCTTCGTGATCAATATAACTTTGTATATGGTGAAGATGTGACCACAGATGGAATCACCGTGAACGAGAAGTGTAAGAGCCTTGCATGTAAGATTCGTGAGATTATAGATGCAAAGTCATCATTTGCGGATTGGCTTAACAACCAAAGAGTTCGAGATCAGCTCAAGCAGGACATCAAGATCTGCCTTGTGAAGAATGGTTATCCTCCTCAGTATACCCCAGAAGTCTTCCGGGAGGTGATGGATCAGGTTGAAAACTTTAAAGAGAACGAAAACTAACTGAATATGAAAGAGAATAAAGGCTGCATCTACATTCTTACCAATCCCTCCTTCCCGGAGTATGTCAAGATTGGTTATGCCACTAACCTCGAAGCTCGTTTGAAGCAACTCAACCGGAGCGAGACCATTCCGTACGCATTCCGCGCTTATGCTATCTATGAGGTAGATAAAGCGCTAACAGACAAGGAACTACACAAACTGATCGACAAGTTAAACCCTCAACTCCGAGCCATAGATGA
>JAEEGL012834825.1_pt1 | contig 21730 bp, 19 predicted proteins | sample 9134231 | NCBI WGS metagenome assembly JAEEGL01 (sample SAMN16246548, study PRJNA631951) | gut metagenome | biome: gut microbiome; feature: rumen; material: fiber-attached | host: Bos | place: Iran: Karaj | collected 2018-10
ATGATGATTCCGTTTACGGCAGGAGAATTCTTCTCTGGCTCGGTTCTTCCTCTTACAATCTGTCTTATCGTAATCATCATCGCTTTTGCGGTTTTCGTTACGCTTGACCTTACGATGAACATACGAATCCTGAAAACGGCTGTTGACGACCTTTCCAGCGGAAATGCCGACCTTACGCGAAGAATTTCGCTAAAAACAACGCCTCTATTAAAAATAATCCCTCAGCTTGTTGACAGCCTGAACACATTCATTCAGAAACTGCAGAGCATAGTGGCTCAGATAAAAGATTCCAACCGCTATCTCGTGACTACTGGCGGAGACATGAGGAACTCTACGACGGACACATCCGCATCAATTACGGAAATCATAGAGAACATCAGGAACATGAACCAGAGCATCAATGTGCAGGTTGAAAGCGTTGACGGAACGGCAGGTTCTGTAAGCGAAATCTCCACGAGCATAGACGCTCTTGACGAGATGATTACAAACCAGATATCAAGCGTGAACCAGGCTGCGAGCGCAGTAACCGAGATGATAGGAAACATTGCCCAAGTGAACGGCTCCGTTCAAAAACTCTCTGACTCTTTCACAATCCTGCAGGAAAGAACTACGAACGGAATGCAGAAGCAGGAGGAAGTCAACTACAAAATCCAGCAGATTCGCGAGCAGTCCGAGTCATTGCGCGATGCGAACCAGATTATATCTGCAATCGCGGAGCAGACGAACCTTCTTGCTATGAATGCGGCAATAGAGGCGGCTCATGCTGGCGAAGCCGGAAAAGGATTCTCCGTCGTCGCGGACGAAATCAGGAAGCTGTCTGAGGATTCTTCCGTTCAGTCAAACACAATCGGAACCAAGCTGAAATCAATTCTTGATTCTGTGATTGAGATTGTATCGGAATCTGAAGAAACAAAAGATATGTTCTCATCCGTAGTGTCCGACATAAAAGACACAAGTACGCTCGTACAGGAAATATCAAGCGCGATGCAGGAGCAGGAGGCAGGCTCGCACCAGATAAACGACGCGCTTGCCGATTTGAACACAAGCTCTTCCAAAGTCAAAGATGCGTCATCCAAGATGTCATCGGAGAGTAAATCTATCCTTTCGGAAGTCCAAAGGCTTGAGTCTGCTACGCAGAGCCTAAAGGCAGGAATGGGCGAGATGACTATGGGCGCGCAGAAAATAAGCGAGACAGGAAGCGCGCTTTCATCGCTGTCGGACGAAATGGAAAAATCAATCTCCAGCATAGGAACTCAGCTGGATCAGTTCAAAGCCTGATTGGCGAATCTTTCCGGGGAGCGGCTTACAAGGAAAGTCATTATTCCGAACTTGTAGGCTGACCCTGGAAAAAGTCTATTTCTCGAACTTGGAATGAGATTTTATATATTCAAGAAGAGCCTTCTGGTCGTCTTTGGTGTATGTGATTACTGGAACAACCACGACAGGCTCGATTTTTTTTCCCAGAGCCGCGTCAACGGCACAAGAAACCGCATCATAGCCCATCTGGTACGGCTGCTGGGTCGTTACGGCAAGGATTTTCACCTCGTTTCCGAGCATTTCACGGGCAATACTCATGCTCATATCAACACCGGCAATAAGGATGTCGGTCCTTGCCATCTGCTTGAGGACATCTATTGCCGCAAGAAGCGTAGTCTGATTCCAGCACCAGATAAGTCCTATCCCTGGATTCTCGGAAATCATCTTGCGGATTGCCACCTTGGACTCTTCCCTAAGCTCTGCTTTTATCTCGCAGGCAATCTCAAGAGTTCCGTCATCTAAAAGAGGCTTTACGGATTCCAAAAAACCAGCGCGCCTGTCAATAGCAACTGAGTACAAATCATTAGTGACAAGGGCTGTTTTAAGGTCATTAATTTTGTTCGCCTCAAAATATTTCACAAGATATTCGCCTGTCGCGCTTCCGAGCTTTTTTGAGTCAACGATTACTTGTGCCGAAGGAGGCGGGTAGACGATTGTGTTCCAAGTGACCACAGGAACATTCATTTTTTGCACATCAGAAACAATCTTTCCGCTCGCACCGTAGTCAATGGGGCAGATTATGATTGCGCTCGCCCGGTTTTTTATGTGGTCCTGTACTAAATCTTTTTCCAAATTGACATCGTAGTGAGAATTCGTTTCTACAAGATAAACGCCTTTGTCCCTTGCCCCAGCCCTTATTCCGTAAATAGCCTCGGTGAACCACTCGCCGTTTTCATCGAAAATTACCGAGCCTACGGTCATTCTGTTGTTTTTTCTGCATGAGCCGAAAAGAAGCGCAAGTATCGAAACAAATATCAGTCCACTTTTTCTCATTTTTACATTCCTCTGTTCAGCCTGCAGATATGATACTGATTCTTTCCCATATTCTTTGATTTTTTCAGCTCGTCGCAAGCAGACTGGTACAATTCATCAAACGAATGGCCGTCCGACGGGAACAAAGAAACACCGATACTTGCGCTGACACTCACCTGAGAATCTTCATTTGAATAAGTGTCCTCAACGATAGAACAGACTCCGAGCGCTTTTGCCTCGATAATCTTTCGCCCCATCTGGATTCCGCTTCCTGAAAGTTTCAGAAAAGCCGCGAACTCATCCCCTCCGATGCGGGAGACAAAATCATTTTCGCTGAACACGGTGCATAGCTTTTGGGCAACATCGGAAATCACAAGGTCTCCCACGATATGCCCCAGAGTGTCGTTTACTTTCTTGAAATTATCAAGGTCAATAAGATAAAAAGCGTACAAATTGTCCGGAGTAGACTCTGAAAGAATCCTTGTGACATGGGATGTGAACGCAGTTTTGTTCAGAAGTCCTGAAAGAACATCAACCTCGGCCCTGCGCTTAAGCTGGAGTTCCTTGTTCATCTCATCCTCAACATTGATAAAATTCCCGACAAGGCGAAGCGGGCTTCCATCATCATCACGGACTACGGTTCCTGTGAGCCTGTGCCAGTAATATGCCCCGTCTGTACATCTAATCCGTAGCTCGCGCGATATGGAGTTGGTCATAGTGTGCCTGAGAGAATCAAGCTCGGCGATTACGGACAAATCGTTTTCATGAAGAAGAGACCTGAGTATTTCCTTAATCTCATCGCCCGGATAAGCCTCCCTTGCGTTCTTGTCAATGACCCTGACATTCCCGTTCAGGACAAGCCGCCTTTTCTGAAAGTCATAGTCAAAGACGATTGCCTGAGCCTGAGTCGTAGCCACGCGAAAGCGGTCGTTCGTCTCCTCGGCAAAAGCCGCGCTGCCAGTAAGATGCAGAATCGTAATAAAAAGCATTGCGAACGCAATAACGATTGCGATGATTATTACTGTCATGTACAAGGATATTTTCTTTCCGTGCAGTCTTATTACATCTTGCGAAAAAACGACCGCATAATACCAGCCGTTTTTACCGACAGGCGTAAGCACTGAAAGACGGTTCCGCGCGCCGCTTCTGTACGGGACTGTGAAAGTCTGCTCGTTTATCATGTCGATTTTAATCTCAGTAAGCGACAAGTCGTCATTAATCCCCCAGCTGCTTCCCAAATCATAGAAATTGGCAATTCTGTCAGTTACCACACAATCTCCACAAGAGCGGGCAATTATCGTTCCGTCGTCCGTAAGAAGAAGACCTTCGCAAGTTTCCTGAAAACTCTCAATATGAATAAAGCCGCTCAGTAACGAAATAGGAAGCCGTCCCAGAATAACGCCCAGCACTCTTGTTTTTCCCCTGATTGGGACTGCCATATACAAAAAGTCCCCGTCGCTTCCGCCGTCAATCTTCATGTCAGAAATTACGCGTTCACCTGACCTTGCCCGCTGGAAGCATGGCAATTTCGATATGTCAGCCGTTTCGTTCCCGAAATTGTCAACCATACGCCCTTTAAAATCCGCAACGGCTATACTAATAAAATTCTTGGGCACTGATATACCTCTGATTTTTGCCGAAACAGCGTCAAAATCGTTCATATCAACATCGGACCAGTATGTTCCGGCATGTTCAAGAACATCAAGAAGGTTTTCGAGCCTTGCGCCCAAAACGGCAGCCTGTGATTTTGCGTTCGACTCAAGGTAGAACTTTGCGTCCTCAGACATCATCGCCCCGGCTTTTTTTGAGAACCAGACGAAAGACCCAATCAGTATTGCCGCAGTGAAGATAACGGCAATGAAAGTCGGAAAATGGAATTTTGTTTTATTCAAGACAAGCCTCCTAGTCCTTCACACGATAGGCAAAAATCATCTTGTTACCGCTTTTTTGGCCTTTTATCTCGTAAAGGTCAGGATATTTCCTGAAATAATCCGTGAATTTCTTGACTCCGAAAAGAGTTATGTCAAAATCAGGCTTGACGCGCTTTATGTATGAGCCTGCGATTGAAACATCAACGAAATCATCATCATCGTTCTGGTAAGTTTCGTAGACGATTTTTATGAGGTTGTCAAGCTCCGTGTTCCCCACTTTTTTCCTGCCTGATGATTTTTCGCCGTGCTCGTTCTTTGTGTCGAGCGTCTTTTCAGCAGAAAGGTTCTCAAGGTAAATGAACTTGTGGCATGACTCAACGAAAGCCTCCGACGACTTTTTTGCCCCTATGCCGAAAACGAATTTTCCCGACTCACGGAGCTTTATTGCCAGAGGCGTAAAGTCACTGTCGCTCGACATGATTGCGAACCCGTCGTACTCAGAATTGTACAAAAAATCCATCGCATCGATTATAAGAGCCATGTCGGTGGCGTTTTTTCCCTTAACATAATCAATCTGATAAATAGGCTTTATTGCAAGTTCCCTGAAAGTGTCCTCCCAGTTCTTAAGCGATGCCTTTGCCCAGTTTCCGTAAGCCCTTTTGACAAGGATTTTCCCATATTTTGATATTTCAAGTATTGCGGATTCTATCTTACTTATCTGCGTGTTGTCTGCGTCAATCAAAAGCGCGATTCTTCCAACATCTTCTGTCATATATTTTCCTGATTTTGATTAGAGCTGTTCGGAAACTTCAGTTTTCCGAACAGCTCTATTATATCCCGAAAATGACAAAATAAAAAGGAGAATATAACCGATTTTTCTCAAGCGTCCGGATCAGAGTAGGGGAGTTAAAAATCAATATCCTCTTTTCTTTTTGCTCAGGAAGTTTTTTGTCGCAAAGAAAGCGTATTTCTTTCCCAGAACACGCCGTCGGAATATCCTTGAATTGTTTTGTCCGTGTCAGCCATTTGCAATCTCTTTTCAGCCCACAGACAATACTCTTCATTCAATTCAATTCCGCAGTATTTTCTGCCTAATTTTTTTGCGACAACACTTGCCGTTCCGCTACCTAAAAATGGGTCAAAAACAATATCTCCTATTTTTGATGATGCCAGAATAAGCTTTGCGTAAAGTTTTTCGCTTTTTTGCGTTGGATGATCCGTGTTCTCAGGCATAGACCAAAACGGAATTGAAATGTCGTCCCAAAAATTCGATGGGTAAGTCAGCCGAAATTTTCCGTCTTTGCTTTCATCCCAGTCTTTTGGCTTTCCGTCCACTTTGTATGGAGCGATAACTTTTCGTTTCATCATTACGGCTTCAACATCGAAATAATAATCATTCGGGTTTTTTACAGCGAACCAAATATCTTCCATTCCGTTTTTCCAATTTGATTTTGCGCCCCTGCCTTTTTCCCGTTGCCATGTAATTCTGTTCATAATCGTCAGTTCTTTTTCTATTGCCCTTTGCAGTGAAGATGTGCATTTCCAGTCTCCGCACATATATAAGGAGCCATTTGGTTTTAACTTTTTACATACTTGGGGAAACCATGTTGCCAAATAGTCATCATAACTGTCATCTGAGCGGGAATTAAATTTCATTCCATTAAAATTTTTTGACAAATTGTAAGGAGGGTCGATGATTATTAAATCAGCAAATTCATCTGGTATATATTTTAGCATGGTTAAAATATCACCATTTAATGTTTTGTTAATAACATCCGTATTTGTTGTTATATTATTCTGAGTCAGAAGTTTTTGTCTTAAAGGCTCAATTTCTTCATTTGCTAATGTCAATGTACGATTGTTTCCTGCGCGTTGTTTTTTTTCCATAAAAATCCTAGTTCATTAGAGCTGTTCTGAAATTTCAGTTTTCCGAACAGCTCTATTATAGACCGAATTTCTAGTTTTTATTTTCATTGAAAAAGGTCATTTTACAGAAAGATTCGGTCATTGAGCCTGCCGAAATGCCATTTTTTGTCTTTTACAAACAAAAATTTTGATTACTATGGTTTCGACTACGCTCAACCACCGAAAATTTCTGAAACTCCAAATTAAGGTTATTATACTCTTTTTAAGACGGTACTTCTATAAGAAATGTTTTGGATTTTTCTTGTGTTTTTTTTCCATAACGGGTGTATAATGGAGCTGTTCGGAAATTTTAGTTTTCCGAACAGCTATAGTGTACGCTTGTTAAAAACGGTACGGTTTACTGAAAAAGACCGGATGCCACACAATTCAGAGATGGAGGCGCAATAAAAATGATAACGATTGAATCGCTCAGGGAATTCGGTGCTGATGTTGATACGGGGCTTGCCCGCTGTCTTGGAAAAGAAGATTTCTATATAAAGATGGTTAATCTTGGGCTGAAAGACCCCCGATTCGTTGCGATTAAGGCGGAGCTTGACTCAAAGAATCTTACCGCTGCCTTTGAGATGGCTCATGCGCTCAAAGGCGTTGTCGGAAATCTTGCCCTCACGCCGCTCTATGAGCCGCTTGAGAAAATAACGAATCTTCTTCGCGCCAATACCGATACGGATTATTCAGAAATTTACGAAGAAATTAAAAATAAATACGAAAAACTACTTTCAATTTAAAACTAAATTTGTTATACTGATTTTATCTTATCCAGTACTACTTGCGGGGTTAGCTCAGTTGGTTAGAGCATCACGTTGACATCGTGGGTGTCAGTAGTTCGAATCTACTATTCCGCAAAAAGTACTGGATATTTTTTTTGCCCTTCAAATCGCTGACATAATAGTTTTCTGGATTTAAAAAAAAGAAACCGCCAGCTTATGGCGGTTTATACTATGCCTGAGCTTCATCAATATGAAGGGCATTATATGAAGTCCTGCCTGACCGCAGGTGGATATTGCTACTACATGAACTTAAAAAAGGTAGATATTTTTGTCGGAAATTGCATATACGCCTCCTTGTCGTGCAGCCGGTGTAAGTCCTCATCTCTTTCCTGACCACAATTTAATAATATCACAGAATTTCAGAAATGCAAGCAAAATTTTTAAAATTCTGTGATTTTTTTTAGGGGAAAATAGGCTACCTTATGAAATTAGTGAAAATCTTTTTTTCGGCCTCAGGCTGCGCGACTCCTGCGGCTTTTCCGGCCTCAATGCTCTTTAAAATCCACGCCATGTTTCGCCCGAGGTTTTTCATAATCTGGATTCCTTCTTCGTCTTTCATAACATCGTCTCCGTTCGAGCCGTGAACCATGTTCCAGTAGCGTGATGTGACCACCGGCTGCTGTGCGTATGTGGTGTACTTGTTCAAAACATCAAGACAAGCCGTCGTTCCGGCTCTGCGCGCCACGGTAACTGATGCCGCGGGCTTAAAACGGACTGCGCTCTCGCCTTTCCAGTAGAAGCGGTCCAAGAATGCCATTATTTCTCCGCTGGGGGATGCGTAGTAAACTGGGGAGCCAAGAACCATTCCGTCAGCTGCCTTCATTTTTTCGGTGGCTTCATCAACAAGCGCGTCAATTTCTCCTGTGAGGGCGCGTCCGCCAACCCAGAATATTTCCGTGTCGATTCCGTTTTTGTTAAGCTCGTCAGATACAATTTTAAGAGCTGTATAAGTGCTTCCGTTTTCGTTTCGGCTTCCGTTAAAAAGGATTACTTTCATATTTTCCTCCGTAGAATTTTGTTAGAGCTGTTCGGAAACTTCAGTTTTCCGAACAGCTCTAACAAAGATATTTTATCACAATCAAAAAACATTTTCACAAAAAGACTTGTTCTATATAGATAATTTTTGTAAAATTATATTACCTAGTAAATAAATAGGTTTAGGAGAAATCAAAATGGCATATGACTTTAACACAGTAATTGACAGAAAAAACACTAACGCGATTAAATTTGACCTTGCCACAGTCCGTGGAAAGCCGGCCGATGTGCTTCCGCTATGGGTTGCCGACATGGATTTCCCCACCGCGCCCGAGATTCTTTCTGCGCTTCACGAAAAAGTCTCGCACGGAATCTTCGGCTACTCCGTTCCAGACGCAGGGTTTTACGCCGCCGTGAAAAAATGGCAGAAAGAGGAGCATGATTTTGACATTGACCGCACTCATGTTGTGCTGACACCAGGCGTTGTGTTTGCCATCTCCTCCGCAATAAGGGCTTTTACTTCCGAGGGCGACTCCGTGATTATTCAGACACCAGTGTATTATCCGTTCAAGAATATGGTTGTTCTGAACAAGAGAAATCTTGTCACTTCGTCTCTTTTTGAGAAAGACGGAAAATGGCATATTGATTTTGATGATTTTGAGAAAAAAATCGCCGAGAACAATGTTAAGCTTTTTATTCTTTGCAGCCCGCACAATCCTGTTGGCAGAGTCTGGACAAAGGAGGAGCTTTCAAAGATTTCGGAAATATGCGAAAGGCACAATGTAATCGTTTTTGCGGACGAGATTCACAATGATTTTGTTATTCCGCCATACAAGCACACTGTTTTTCAGACGGTTTCCGAGTATGCTACATATAACAGTATAGTGTCTACATCGGCAAGCAAGACTTTCAATCTTGCGGGGCTGCAGTTTTCAATCAATTTTATCAAGAATCCTGAGCTGAAAAAGCGTTTCCGTGATGCAATTGACAAGACCGGGTACGATGAGCCTTCGATTATGGGGCTTATCGCCACGAAAGCCGCATACGAACACGGAAAGCCATGGCTTCTTGCCTTGAAAAATCACCTTGCCGAGAACCTGGCTTTCGTTCGCTCTTTCGTGGCGGAAAAACTTCCGAAAGCAAGGCTTATAGAGCCTGAGGGGACTTATCTTTTGTGGCTTGATTTTTCTGCTTACGGGCACACGGATTCGGAGCTTGATGATATTATCGTGAACAAAGCAAAGCTCTGGCTTGACCGCGGCACTATGTTCGGAAAAGAAGGGGAGGGCTACCAGCGCATAAACATTGCGACTCCGCATTCTATCCTGAAAGACGCGCTGGAAAGACTTGAGTCCGTGTTTGGTAATCGTTGATTAAATCATTCGGAAAAAAAAACGCGGTGGCTGGGACTTTCTTCCTGTAGAAGTCCCAGCCACCGCATATTGTGTATCGGCTTATTTTCGATACTTTGACAGGCATCAGCCGTGAGAGAATGTTTCTTTCGTGTTCACCCGCCCCATGTAGATTTCGCTTCCGATGTCGTATTCGCCGGGAACTCCGATTGCATCTGCCCTGCAGTGCGCGCAGTGCGTGAAAATGTTGATGTACGGATAAGCCGCTTTCCGCGCGTTGTCCAGCTCGGTGAAAGACGGGGCGTGAAGATGCTTAAGCTCGTTCTGCGGAATAAGCGGAATGATGTTGTATATGTGCGCGCCCGCGTCCTTTACGGTGTATGCGATTTCTTCTATATGATTGTCGTTGATTCCGGGGCAAAGTACGGAGTTGACTTTTATCAGCATACCTGAATCCGCGAGCTTTTTGATTCCTTCAATCTGGTTGTGAATCAGAATTTTCGCAGCCTCTACGCCTGTGAAAATCTCTCCGTGATAGATAATCTTATTGTTGAGCTTTGCTTCTATTTCAGGCTCCACTGCGTTTACTGTGACTGTGAGCGTGTCTATTCCGACCTCAACAAGTTCGCTTGCTCTTTCGGGGAGCAAAAGGCCGTTCGTGCTCATGCAGCGAATCAAATGCGGAAATTCTTTTTTTACAAGCCTGAATGTTTCAAGCGCGTAGTTCGTTGCAAGTGTGTCTCCAGGTCCTGCTATTCCTACGACCGTAAGCTCCGGGCATTTTTCCAGCGCGCGCCTGATATACTCGCAGGCTTCTTCTGGCTTGATTACCGTGCTTGTTACTCCCGGGCGGTTCTCGCTCTCGTTTATTTTCCTGTCGCAGAAGCGGCATTCTATATTGCAGCCTGGTGCTACGGGAAGATGTATTCGCCCTTTGTTGTGCTTGTGCGGTCCGAAGCACGGATGCTCTCTGTAAATTGTCTGTTCGTCCAATGCCATAATTTTTAGTCCTCTTAATTCCTACTATTCTGATAGGTTTAGAATAGTAGGAATTACCTAGTTAGTCAATAGCAAAATTAGATTTTTAGAATTACCTATTGATTAACTAGGATAAGTATATTATTATGATATTAACCTAGTTTGTTAATAGGTTTTTATCTTTAAAAAGAACTGGAAAAAAAATGCTTAAAATTTCAACAAAAGGGCAGTACGCGCTTCTCATAATGACCGAGCTTGCCGAGCAGAATCAGGAGAAATATATTCCGTTAAAGCTGCTTTCGCACAGGCATAACCTTTCGTCAAAGTATCTTGAGCAGATTTTGATTCAGCTGAGCAAAACTGGTCTTGTAATGGGGCTGCGCGGAAATAACGGCGGCTACAAACTTTCCCGTCCGGCAGAAAGTTACACCGTAGGAGAAATCCTGCGCGCAATGGAAGGCGACTTGAATCCGCGGACAATCACCGATTCGCCCACGGTCAGCTCGGTCGGAAACGATGATTTCTGGAACGAATTCAGTACTGTAATCAATAATTTCGTGGACTCTTCGACTTTGGAGCAAATCGCGGAGAAAAACCGTCAGTTCAACGGGTACGATTACTGCATATAGCTCAAATGCAACGGCTCTGATTCGCTTTGCATTTGAGCCTTGTAAACAGCTTTAATAGAGCTGTTCGGAAACTTCAGTTTTCCGAACAGCAACCTTAGAAATTCTGTAATTTTGCAAGGCTTTAGCCTGAAAATTACGCAAGACCAGTGAGGAAACAATAGGTTTCCGAACAGGTCTAATATCCTAGATTTTCGCCTACAACGATGATTTTGATTCTTCCTGGAACCAGGCTCATTCGTGTTTTTACGAAAATCGCGCAAATATTCTCAACTTTTTCCACATTAAGCCGTTTTGCGTTCAGTGGGGCGGCAACGGAAAGCGCGCGCTTTTCCAAATCGGCTTCGGAAGGAACGATTTTGTTTGCTCCTACGATTGCGACGACGGATTTTGCCCCGAAAGCAATCGCGCTGACCCTGTTCCCGTTTCCGTCTATGTTGAGCAAAACTCCGTCCTCGCTCACGGCGTTGAAACTCGTAAGGAATGTGTCGCAAGTCAGTCCTCGGCGCATAATCTCCGCTTTTTCTTCAGGGGTTTTTGCTTTATCCCGGTCAATCAGTACATAGTCCCCGTTTTTTACTGCGTCCAGTAATCCGCATTCTGCTATTGAAACAGAGCCACCCCAGCTTACACAAGAGCCTTGGGGAATCAGCTCCAGTGCCTTTTTGCGCGCCTCATCCGAATTTGCAACATAGTACGCGTCAAACTTGCGCTTTTTGAGCGCAGAAACAACTTTCTCACAAATTTCTTTTGTGTCTGCCATTTTTTTTTCCTCCTGAAATTTCAGTTATAGAACATTTTTATCGAATCAATACGAATTGGAAAAGGGGTCTTTGAAAAATTTTCCGAGAACTTGACACAATTTGTAATTTTATATAACCTACTAATCAGATAGGTAAAATAAATTAATAAAAAATAGGGGCGTGAATGTCAGCGGAAATAAAATTATCGAACATAACAAAAATATTCTCGGACGGTGAAAAACGCGTTGCCGCTCTGAACGGCGTGGATTTTACGATTCCGGCGGGAAGCTTCGTTTCGCTAATCGGGCCTAGTGGCTGCGGAAAAAGAACGCTTCTCCGATGCATTGCGGGGCTTGAAACTCCAACGACGGGAGAGGTGAGAGTTGACGGCTCAAAAATCACAAAGCCTGGGAGTGACCGTGGTTTTGCGTTCCAGCAGGCGAATCTTTTTCCGTGGCTCACAATCCGCGAAAATGTTGCGTTCGGGCTGAAAGCCAGGCATATCTACAAAAATCGAAAATCAGATGTAGATGATTTCATAAATCTCGTGGGCTTGAAAGGTTTTGAAAAGTCTTATCCGCACCAGCTTTCGGGCGGAATGAACCAACGGGCAAGCCTTGCCCGCGCTCTCGTAGGGCATCCGAAAATCCTTCTTTTGGACGAGCCTTTGGGTGCTTTGGACGCTTTTACCAGAATGACCATGCAGGACGAAATCCTCAGGCTCAAAAAAAAGCATGACACAACGATGGTCATGGTCACGCACGATGTTGATGAGGCGGTCTATCTTAGTGATTATGTTGTGATTATGTCCGCCCGACCGAGCAAAGTAGAAAAAATTATCAAGGTGGAACTGAGCCATCCTAGAGCCAGGGGGCAGGATGTGTTCTTGAAATACCGAACGCATATTCTTGAGATTTTGGACTACGCGGGCAAAGTTCAGGAAGTTGAGTATGCAATTTAGGGGCTTCCCCGCCTGTGGAGGGTCGGGCTTTCCGGGGTTTCATTCGCTTTGCGAACGGCTTCGCCGCCCCTACAATCCCTAAGCCATGCAATAAAAAAAATTGGAGGTAATAATATGAAAAAATCAGTTTTATTCGGAATGTCTTTTTTGGCGGCTTCCGTAATGTTCACTGCTTGCAACAAAAAGCAGGCAGCTTCTGGCTCGGATGCACAGAAAATCGTCCGAATCAATTTTCAGACAGGAACTCTTTGTGCGGCTCCTGTTCATGTTGCCATGAAAATGGGACTTTTTGAGCAGGAACTTGCCGCAATCGGGCAGAAGGCTGAATATGTTCAGGTTGTTGAGGGTGGAGCCACACTCGCCGAGATGATTGCTTCTGGCAAGGTTGACGCAGGTTACGGCTTGTATGCAACTCAGATGCAGGCAATCGAAAACGGTCTTCCAATCTCATACACTTCTGGAATCCATGTCGGCTGTACAAAATACTATGTCCGTGCTGATTCAAAGATTCATTCTGTAAAAGATCTTCGCGGTGCAAAAATCGGCGTTCCGGGACTTGCTGATTCCAGCGTAATGAACCTAAAGCGAAAGCTCATGGACGAAGGAATCGGCGTTACGGCAGATAACAACGAAGTGGAATTTGTTGCTTACGCATCGGCTGACCTTGCAATCGCTTTGAACAACGGGGCGGTGGATGTAATCGGGGCGCATGACCCTGTGGCAACAAAAGGTGAGCGCGCTTACAACTTCCGAAAAATCCTTGACACGGGAATCGATGAAAAATTCGTGAACGAATATTGCTGCCAGCAGTTTGTTACCCACAAACTTCTCCGCGAAAATCCGGAAGGCGCGGCCGCTGTAACAAGAGCCTTGCAGAAAGCAAGCGCGTTCGTTGAGGCGGAGCCTCGCCTTGCTGCCAAGCTTCAGATTGAAAACAACCTTGTCGCAGGTGATTTGGACTTCAACGCAGAGCTTCTTGAAGAGCTTAATTTCATTCCGAGCCGCTCTCTTGGCAAAAAAACTTTCGACAAGGCTGCCCGCCAGCTTCAGGAAGCAGGAATCTTAAAAAAGACGACTGACATTGAAAAGTATATTGCCCAGAGCTATATCGAGCTTTTCGGAGTTCCTGACGGCTACACTTACGACAAAGAAACAAAAACTTACAAAGAGATAAACGGCGAGCGCACAAGCTTCTCACTGTAAATTAAAAAAAAAATCGGTCATTGAGCGAGTCGAAGTGACCATGCAGAATAAAAATCTGTGTGGTTTCGACATGCTTAACCACCGTAAGGAGAAAATATGAAAAACTTAAACATTATCTTTTCAGCTGTAACAGCTATTTTGGGACTGCTCGTCGGCATCGCTCCTTATACATTCGCAAAAGTCTGCTCTATGCCAAAAATGCACTGCCATGCTGTGACAGCACCGACTGTTCTTGTGTTCGGAATCTTGATTTTTGCAATTTCTGCTGTTCAGACGGTATTGCTATGGAAAAGACGCTGATTTTTCGGTCAGCGATTGAAAAATCGCTTGCTTTTTCAAATCTATCAAGAAAAGCTTACAGGACGGTTTTGACAGCGGCTCTTGTGGCTCTTTCAGCCGCCGTCTTGTTTGCTTCGCTCGTCTTGTCTTCAAGTCTTAACGGCGGAATTGAAGGGCTTCGCTCCCGCATGGGGGCGGACTTGCTCGTTGTTCCGAAAGGATATGAGAAAGGGGCGGAAAATATCCTTCTTTCTGGCGAACCGAATTATTTCTACATGGACAGAACCGTGTTGGATTCAGTTCGTTCAGTTGAAGGCGTTGAAAAAGCGAGCGGTCAGTTTTATCTTACGAGCCTTTCTGAAAGTTGCTGCGATTTTCCAGTTCAGATTATCGGATTTGAGCCTGAAAGCGATTTTGTGGTTCAGAATTGGGCAAAATCCCGTATAAAAACTGAGCTGAACGGAGAAGTTTTGCTTTCTGGCTGCAATGTGACCGCCGAACAAGGTAGCGTAAGGTTTTTCGGCTCCCAGCACAAAGTTTCGGCACGGCTTTCAAAAAGCGGAAGCGGCATGGACAATGTGATTTTTTGCGACATGGCGAGTTTGCAGAATATTTTTGATGATGCGAGGACAAAGGGATTCGGATTTATTTCGGACGGCGACACAAAAAACAAGCTGAGCACGGTTTTAGTTCGCCTTGCCCCGGACGCTTCGGCGGATTCTGTTGCGTTAAGGATAAAAGGCGCGGTTCCTGGCGTTCAGGTGATTGTGGGCGAAAAGTTCATCCGCAATTTTTCTGAAAAACTTTCGGCTTTCCTTGTGTTTTTGTATTCGATTTCTGCTCTCATGTTTTTGATTACGATTATTTCTCTTGCGCTTGTTTTTTCAATCACGATTAACGAGCGAAGGCGGGAGTTTTCGATTCTTCGCGTACTTGGTGCTAACCGCTCCGTGCTTCGTTCTGTGCTTTTTTATGAGGCCGCGGTTTTGGGAGCAGGCGGGGCGGCTTTGGGAATCGGTCTTTCGGCTCTCATAATTATTCCGTTCAACGCGCTTATTTCTCAGAAAATTTCGCTTCCGTTTGCGATGAGCGGGGCAAGGCAGATTCTGGCTTTTTCTGGAGCGGTTTTTCTGGTGACTGTGCTTTCGTGCCTGATTTCCGCTGTAAACGGGGCTGTGAGGATTTCAAAAATCGAGCCTTACGGAGATGTCAAATGATTGAACTAAAAAACATTTCTAAAACATTCGTTACTCCCAGCGGAAAAAAGACTGTTCTTTCTGATTTTTCTCTCAGTATCGATGACGGAATTTTTCTTGGCATTTCAGGTGAGTCCGGGGCGGGAAAAAGCACACTTCTTTCTATTATAACAGGCCTTCAGAAGCCAGACTCAGGAAAAGTATTAATCGACGGAACTGATATTTTCTCTCTTTCGGATAAAGAGATTTGCGCGTTCAGGAATTCTAACATCGGATTTGTTTCGCAGGAGCAGAGCTTTTTGGAGAATCTCACTGTGCTTGATAATGTTACTCTTCCTGCTTTTCTTTCCCAGAAACAAAATCTCTCAAAATCACAAATCCTTTCGCGGGCAAAAAAACTTCTTTCGGATTTTGGGGTTGCGGAGCTTTCAGGGCAATATCCCTCAGTCCTTTCTGGAGGAGAAAATCAGCGCGTTTTGATAGCCCGCGCGCTTATGAATGACCCGAAAATCATCGTTGCCGATGAGCCGACTGATTCTGTCAGCGAAAACCAAACAAAAGAAATCACCCGCATTTTTAAAGCACTTTCTAATCAGGGCAAAACCATAGTTCTGGTGAGCCACGACAAGACAGCCCTTGAGAATTGCGATGATATATTACGAATCTGACATTCCGAACTTGTCTCGGAATATCAAATAAAATAGATGCTGAAAAAAGATGACCGCAAAAAATCAGGCTCTCGATTTCAGTATGACACTAAAAACTTGGAGGTACAAAATGTCTAAAAAAATTTATGATTCACTTACGGAACTTGTCGGTCACACGCCGCTTGTCCGCCTGCACGGATACGAAAAAGAACTGGGGTTGAAAGCCCATTTGCTCGCAAAAGTCGAGTATTTCAATCCGATTGGCTCAATCAAAGACCGCATTGTTTTGCGGATTATAGAAGATGCCGAAAAAGCAGGAAAAATTATCCCTGGAAAAACGACTTTAATCGAATACACAAGCGGAAATACAGGAATTGCCGTTAGCGCAATCGGTGCGATGAAAGGCTACAAAGTCCAGATTTATTTGCAGGAAGGAGTGAGCAGGGAGCGGCTTCAGGTAATGAAAGCATTCGGCGCGAATGTTACAAAAATCGGAGATGTCCCTGAACTTCAGGACGCGCTCAAAGCAACGAACAATGACTTTGTTGCGGCAACGAACATTTTGAAGCAGCACATACGCGATCGGCAGGCAGCAGGGGACAGCATTTATTTTGTCGATCAGATGATAAATCCGCTAAATCCTACCGCGCATCACGACACGACCGGGCGCGAAATCTGGGAGGACACGGACGGAGATTTTGCGGCTCTTGTGGCGAGTGTCGGAACTGCGGGAACAATCCGCGGAATAAGCGACTACATTCACGAGCATAGCAAAGATGTGAAGATTTTCGCTGTTGAACCTTCCGCAGACGACGGAAAACTTACCGGAATCCACAATTTTACTGATGTTCCTTTTGAACGAGTTCCTCTGAGCCTCAAAGCGGACGGTGCGATAAAAAGCGGAATCTATGACGAAGTTTTTGTGGCGGACGCGAACGGAGCTTTTGAGGCTGCCAGAACGGTGGCAAAGACAGACGGCGTTCTTGTAGGAAACTCCAGCGGGGCTGCTCTTTGGGGAGCGACGAAAATTGCCCGTCGGGAAGAATTTGCGGGAAAGAATATTGTAGTCGTGTTCCCTGACACAGGACTCAGGTACCTGAGCACAGATTTGTTCGGAGTGTAAAATAAAGCTGGAATTAAGTCCAAGATTATGCGGTCGGAAGAGTTTTCATGCATGCTCTTCCGACCTTTTTTTATGCGCTAAAAAATTTGTGCGGGATATTCTTCAAGAAAACTGACAGTTCTGGTAAAGTAGCTTAGGCAGGTGGCAAAATGGCTTTTTTGTCGATTTTTATATTGGATATTTTGGTATTGCTTTTTTTGGTAAATCTAGTTATAGGGATTCTTATTGGAATCATAGGGATTGGTTTTCAAATAAAAAACTATTTGGACATAAAAAAAGGAAGGATAATATCGAAAATCAGGAAAATCGTTGCATTGATTTTTTGCATTGTTGGCAGCGTTTCATTTGTGATTGTGGGGAGCCTTTTCGTTTTGTATTTTGTAAAAATAAAGTAAGGAAGACATTATGACAAAGTTAAAATCAATAAGCCGTATTTCGCAGATGGAGGCTCTTTTTGACGAAGCGAATGAAAAACTGACGGCATTTGAAAAACAAATTGCCGAATTCAGGAAATTGCGGGAGAATATGAAAAAACTTGAATCGTATTATACAAGCGCGGAGTGGAAAAAGGATTTTGCGCTGGATGAGGAGGGAATGCTTCCTAAAGACCTGAAGCGTGGCGTTTTGTCCGAAGACGGAATCTATAATCTTTTAGAACGATACAGAATATTGCTTGACGACTTGGAGTAAACTGAAATTAGAAAGACCACGGACAAAAAAGCAGGACGGCAGAGAAAGCCGCCCTGTCCTAAGTCTATGCGTTGGCCTGAGCTGTAAGCTCCGCGAGCATTTTCGCAAGCCCCTCATCCATTGTTTCGTTCGAGAACTGGCATGTTCCGACATTTTCGTGACCGCCGCCTCCGTACTTTAGCATGAGCTTTCCTACATTGACTTTTGATGTTCTGTTCAGAATGCTGTACCCGACAGCCGCAGAGCAGCCTTGTCCGCCGCGCCCGCTTACAATCCATGCCGATATGTTCTGCTCAGGATACATACTGTAAATCATAAATCTGTTTCCGGTGTAAATAGGGTCTACGCCGCGAAGGTCAGAGATGATGAGATTTCCGTCAACGCGTGTGTGGGCTTTTACCATTTCCTTGAATTTCTCGGTCTGTTCGTTGTAAATCTCGATTCGTTCTTTAACATCCGGCATTGCGAGAATTTCCTCCGTGCTTTTGTCGCGGCACGCAACCATGAGCTTTTCCATGAGAGCGTAGTTCGGAATGGTGAACTGCCTCCATCGTCCAAGACCCGTGCGCGGATCCATGAGAAATCCAACAAGAACCCAGCCCTGCGGATTCTGAATTTCATCAATCGTCAGATGACCAGAGTCAACTTTGTCAACGGCAACCATGATGTCGTCGTAGTTCGGAAAACGCTCCTTTCCGCCGTAGTATTCGTAGATGATGCGCGCGCATGACGGAGTGATGCGGCTTTCGCCTTTGTACTGGCCTGCAAGCTGATTTCTCTCGAACTCGCTGGAGTGGTGGTCGAACCAAAGACCGCAGCCTTTTACATAAGGCACATTCGCAAGACAGTCATTCTCATCGATTGGCACAAGCCCGTCCTGCAAATCCTTGGGATGCGCAAATTTCCAGTGGTCGATAACGCCAACATCCAAAAGCAGCGCGCCACAAACAAGCCCGTCAAAATCAGAGCGGGTAACTAATCTCATTGCCATAAATCAAAACTCCTTTGTTCATTCTATCACGGAAATTCTGGTGGCGCAAATTTTTTCGCATATTTGGGAAGGTGTGGAACTCTGTTTTTTTTTGTTTTTTCATTTTTTATTGAAAGAAAAATCAATGCTATGACGATAATTTGTGTTATAATCCTTCAAAACTAAATTTCAGAACAACTTTTTTATTGTGCTTTGCACCCTTGACTTATCAATATTTATAGCTCACAATAATATAGTAGTTTTTTAATGTTAGCAATTTTATTTTTGGGAGCAGATATGAACAAAAAGCGGGTGTCTATCGCAACAAAACTTTCGATTAGTGTGTCAATTATCATTCTTGCGGTGGTGGCTCTTTCGGCAATTTTGACTGGTCACTTCTTTTCAAAGTACTGCCTTGAAAGCTTTTATGAGAGCGCGGAAACGGCAATTTCCGAATTCTCTGACTCAATCTCAATGTTTTTCGGGGCAAAAGAGGCAGAGCTTAATGTGTTCGCCGAATCCGATGCGGTCAAGGCGGCGGACGACACTATTCATTCTTTTGTGAACGAGAGCGGGCCAATTCAGATTCTGGAGTATGAAAAAAGTCCGGTTGAAGAAGAAATTCGCAAAGTCTGCAAGAGCTTTGCAAAAAATGACAAGGACATCGCAGAAATTTATCTTGGAACAAAATGGGGCGGATATGCCACAAATTTTGACAGCTCTATGAACGGTGGCTACGACCCGCGTAAACGAGCCTGGTACGAAACGGCGAACAAAGGTAACGGAAGCGTGATGATTACCGATGCCTTCGCATCAACTATCGGGGCTGCTGTTGTCGGAATCACGCGCTGCGCTTATGATGAGAGGGGCGAGTTTGTCGGAAATGCTTCAATCGAGGTTTCACTTGATACACTGACTACTATCCTTTCAAATATGAAACTTGGAAAAGATTCGTTCTTTATGATGATTCAAAAAGATGGCGTAGTTCTTGCAGACACTGGCATCCGAAAAACCAACTTCAAGAATATTTCTGAAATAAATATTCCAGAACTGGCCTCATTCTTTTCAGGTTCAGAAACAGTCGGTTCTGTCACTGTTCCAGGCGGCAATTACAGCAAGTATATCACAAAAAAAGTTACGAACCAAATGACGGACTATCAAATCATTGCGTTCTGTCCTTACGATACTGTTTATGCGACATTCTTCACGACTTTGAAGACAACTCTTTCAACTTGTATTATTTTTGCAATAATCGTGGCTTTGGTAACAGCTTTCACCACACGGAAAATTATCCGCCCGCTAAAAACAATCCGCAACAGTATCAGCGAGAGCGCGACTCAGATTGCTCAGGGTAAGGCTGACCTTACGCAAAGAATCAGCGTCAAGTCAAAAAATGAAATCGGCGATGTGGCGGAGATTTTCAATGTGTACTCAGAAAAATTGCAGGATATTATCAGGAACATGAAGCAGACGAAAGTTTCGCTTACTGAGGCTGGCGGAATGCTCAACGATTCTACAGATGATGCAATGGATGCAATTTCACAAATCAGCGAAAACATCGGAAACATGAATGCGGCTCTTGGCTCGCAAACGGCGAGCGTTTCTCAGACCTCCCAGAGCGTGAACAAAATACTGGACGGTATTTCGTCTCTTGAATCTCTTGTTTCTGCCCAGGGGCAGGCCGTGCAGGGAGCTTCTAGCGCGGTTGAGCAGATGATTGGTAACATTAGCGAGGTGAACCGCTCCGTTGACAAAATGGCGTTGTCTTTCGGAAAACTTGAGTCGGATGCGGAGAGCGGGGCAAAGACGCAGGAAGAGCTTCAGAATAAAATCACCGATATTGAGAATCAGTCCATGCTTTTGAGCGAGGCGAACGCCGTTATTGCTTCGATTGCGGAGCAGACCAACCTTCTTGCCATGAATGCGGCTATTGAGGCTGCTCATGCGGGAGAGGCGGGAAAGGGCTTTGCCGTAGTCGCGGACGAAATCCGTAAGCTTTCCGAGACATCAAGCACGCAGTCAAAGACTATCGGCGAGCAGCTGAACCAAATCCAGCAGACAATCGGAATCGTAGTTGAGGCAACGCAGCGCGGCGTTCAGGGGTACGCCCACCTTGCCAGCGAAATCCATGAGACTGACACTCTCGTTCAGCAGATAAAGGCTGCCATGACCGAGCAGCAGGAAGGCTCTGTTCAGATTACCGAGAGCCTTCACGGCATGAACGACAGTACGCATGAAGTTCAGAACGCTTCCAGGGAGATGTCCGATGACAGCAGGGCAATTATGGAAGAAATCCGGATTTTGCAGCGCGATACGGACAGCATGAAACAGGGAATGGGCGAAATGGGCGCGAGTGCGTCAAAAATCAACAGCGCGGGAGAGGCTCTTTCGGAAATCTCAAAACTCATGGAAGATTCAATCGGAAAAATGGGAATGCAGGTTGACCAGTTCACTGTGTAAAAAAAGCAAAAATTTTCAAAAAAATTGAAAATTTTACTTGCGTTTCTGAAAATCTGTGATATTATTAAATTGTGGTCAGGAAAGAGATGAGGACTTACACCGGCTGCACGATAAGGAGGCGTATATGCAATTTCCGACAAAGATAGCGACCTTTTTAAGGTCATTTAGCAGACAAAATCCACCTGCGGTCAAGCAGGGCTTCATATAATGCCCTTCATAATGATGAAGACTAGGCATAGTATAAACCGCCAAAAGCTGGCGGTTTTTTTTATGCGCCAATCAGGAGAGAATATGTGCAGAAAATGCGGAAAACCTATTTCCATCCAAATACATCGCTCGTCAACTTGTCCGTTCTGCGGGGCGGACCTTCATTCATGCGTGAACTGTTCGTTCTATTCGCCGGGAAGTCATTATGACTGCCACGAGACTGTGGAGGAGCTTGTAAAGGACAAAGACAAGGCGAATTTCTGCGGCTTTTTCTCCGTAGCAAAGAATTTTAACGCCGCATCCTCTGAAGACAAAGCCCGGAAGGCCCGGGATGCGTTCAACGCGCTTTTTAGCTCTTGATTTAATAGACGCGTTCGGAAACATCAGTTTTCCGAACAGGTCTAATGCTTTCCGTGCGTACCTGTTTTGATAATCTTGTGGAAAAGTACGAAAATAACGGGGCGCAA
>JAEEGL012970365.1_pt1 | contig 21730 bp, 16 predicted proteins | sample 9134231 | NCBI WGS metagenome assembly JAEEGL01 (sample SAMN16246548, study PRJNA631951) | gut metagenome | biome: gut microbiome; feature: rumen; material: fiber-attached | host: Bos | place: Iran: Karaj | collected 2018-10
GCCAGGATCAAACTCTTCATTGTAAGAATTCTTTTCCGAAATCGACTTCGTAACCTTTGACTCGTTCCCAATGTCCCCGGACTCCATAGAGCCCGGCAACATCACGCTATCTCGTTTCCCATTCTTTCAATGCTCTCTCACCATCGCCTCTACCCCCACTCTTTTCAACACCTCATTTTTTCGGCGAAAGCGGTTGCAAAGATACAACTGTTTTCCATTCTACCAAAATATTTTTTCAAATCTTCTTGCGAAATCAACATTATTAGTTATGCCACAATCACTTGTAAAAAGCAAAAAATCTATATCGACCCATAAAATGATAGCAAAAAGCAGTTCCTCGGGACACATTTCTGCACATTTTTCAACATTTTCAATATCACAACAAAAACTTCAACAAACATATACATATCAAACACATACGAGAATTATCACGGTTCACTAGTATTATTTATCAACAGGCAGTATTCTTACAAACGTCCCAAGACAAAATAGTTATCAATGCAATACATCTCTATCTTACAACGTTATATAAGGCAAATCGATTTTCTGTTTTCCATCAACACCACCATCATGAGACATCGTTCATTACTATTTAAATTTGTCATATTTACCACATTACTGACCTGTCTTTCTCAGACAATACTCGCCAACACTTGGGCTGCGCCCTCAACATTCAACACCCTATCATCCATCACTGCACAAGCGACAACACCTGACGACGATGACCCAAACAAAGACAAGAACCAAGCAAACCGGAAATCAAGCTGGATGATAGCGGGCGGCAGCATACTCATTGCAGCTGGAGCCATTGGAGGCATCGTATTGTTAGGTCTCGGTTCCTCTGCTGTTGGGGCTTGCGTCATGATTGGCGGCATTGTGGGTGGTACCGCTTTGATTGCGGGCAACAACGCCATGGCCAATACGCCGCCTGAATACTCCTACCATACCCAACCCCCTTCATACGTGCCATCGCATAAAGAGAGTGCTGCCACAGCCACCGACACACTTTCTTCCACCACTCTCAAAGAGCAGCCCGAAAATCTACTGCCCAATCCCGACCCTGAACGTATCACACAATACAAAGAGCGGTACAGTAACGCCTGTTCCCGCGCCCGGCGAGAGGTGAGCGGATACCTACGGCTGGCAGCCGAAATCACAGACAAACAGAAACAGTCGTCGTCCAGCAGCGAAGTCGCCAACATGAAGAAATCCCTTGAGGAGAAACGCACCCGGTTGCAGAACGAGCTCACTAATCTGCAAAATCTGCGCCAACAAATATATTATTATGGAGGAGCCGGCATTCCCGACCCCGTCGAGGCCAAGCTTAAAGAGTGCCTCGGCCAGCCGTCACTCTGACGGCTACCTGCCTGGGATGCGCACGTATTCGGCATAGTTGAACGACAAACCCGACGCCTCGTCGGTCTGCCGTTCCGTCTGACTGACCATGCGGAACACCGAAAGGTCAATCAACGGGAAATACACATCGGCCTCAAAATCCCGATACACCCAAGTGACATAAAGCCGCTGAGCGAAAGGCATAAACTGTTCATACAACGTAGCCCCACCCATCACAAAACTCTCTTCATCGCCTCGCACCATGTCCAATGCCTGCTGCAATGTGTGTGCCACCTCAACTCCCTCGGCTGCGAAATCCGAGCTGTGAGTGAGCACAATGTTACGACGCTTCGGCAATGGTCTCTTGGGCAACGACTCGTAGGTGCGGCGACCCATGATGACAGTGTGACCGGAGGTGAGCGCTTTGAAACGCTTCAAGTCATCCGACAGATGCCAGAGCAGGTCGTTGTCGCGCCCGATGGCGAGATTTTGCGCAGCCGCCACGATGATTGAGATATTGGGGAGAGGAGGAACGGTAACCATGTTGTTGTGCTATATAGAAGGTTATATGTATTCAGGAATCATTGTTCTCGGCTGTTGCCGAACACAGCCATGCTGCGCTGGAAGATGCCGTTGAGATAAGCCAGAGTAAGCCCATAGTTCGACACCGGCACACCGGCAGCAATGGCAGGCGCCAGACGCGAGGCCAGCTGCTTGGGAGTAACCACACAGCCGCCACACTGGATGACGAGTGCGTAATCCGTCATGGGACGTTCCGGCTGGCTCAGTCCCGCCACGACGTCGAAATGCAGCTGGCATCCGGTATGTCTGGATAGCAGATGCGGAATCTTCACCCTGCCGATGTCCTCGCATGTCACGTTGTGTGTGCACGACTCCATCAGCAGAATCCTGTCGCCGTCCTTCAGACGGTCGATGGCCGGTGTGCCTTTCACATAGTCGGCGAAAAGGCCTTTGGCACGGGCCAGCACCACACTGAACGATGTCAGCGGCACCTCTTTGGGCACCACCTGCGACACCAGGGCGAACGCCTGGCTGTCGGTCACCACCAGACGCGGTGCCGATGCCAGTTCCTGCAACGTGCGTTCCAGTTCCGTCTCACGACACACCACGGCTTTGGCGTGGTTGTCGAGAATGTCGCGCAGCACCTGCACCTGCGGCAATATCATGCGTCCCTCGGGAGCCGACGAGTCGATGGGCGTCACCATCACCACGATGTCGCCTTCCGATATCACGCCACCCAGCAATCCTCCATGCACATAGGCAGATTCGGGCAGGGCTTTGCGTATCAAATCCGTGAGCGGCTCTCGGAAAGAATCGTCGCAGACATTCATCGCGAACGGGCGCATGCCGCACGCTCTCTCAACCTCGTCCAGGAATTCCTCTTGCGGCTGCGAACGGTCCGACTGGGAATAGACCAGCAGGAACGGGACCTTGGCCGCCTTGCAGGCATCCACCACATCGCGCTCCGGCGCACCGAATGTGTTGCGCGACACCAGCAGAAGCACCAGGTCGCACTGGGGCAGGGCCTCGTACGACTTGCCGACGCGCAGCCGTCCCAGCTCGCCCTCGTCGTCGATGCCAGCCGTATCGACCCACACCACGGGGCCCACGCCGATAATCTCCATGGTCTTGCGCACCGGGTCGGTCGTCGTGCCGGGGGCTTCCGAGACAATGGCAATCTGCTGAGCGGTCAGATAGTTGATAAGCGAACTTTTGCCGTAGTTGCGACGGCCAAAGATACCGATGTGCGGTTTGAGTTCATTGCCTTTCATAACATGCGGACCCTCCTTTAACGGGTCAATGCCAAAACGTCACACCGTGGACAAATATTGCCATGCCCACAAAATAAAAATGGACAGAATCAGTTTTCCCCCACATGAGAAGCACCCGACGCACCGACGACAGCATCGACACCGCGTTGCAGGACTATGTGGAGCGGCACATCCTGCCGCGCTACGACCATTTCGACCCTGCCCACCGCCGCGACCACGCCCTCACCGTGATACGCAACAGTTTGGACCTTGCCGGGCACTACGACGTGGACCGGAACATGGTCTACGCCATTGCCGCCTACCACGACACGGGGCTGGCCGAGGAGCGCGAGCGGCATCACCTGGTGTCGGGACGCATCATCCGCAGCGACGCCTGCCTGCGGCAGTGGTTCGACGAGCGGCAGATAAACACCATGGCGGAGGCCGCCGAGGACCACCGCGCCTCGTCCGACCACGAGCCCCGCAGCATCTATGGCAAGATTGTGGCCGAAGCCGACCGCGACATCGAGCCGCTCACCATCATACGCCGCACCGTGCAGTACGGGCGCTCCCACTACCCCGACCTTGACCGTGAACAGCAGTGGCTCCGCACCTTGGAGCACCTGCACCAGAAATACGCCGACGGGGGATACCTCAAACTTTGGATACCCGAGTCGCCGAACGCCCTGCAGCTGGAGCGGCTCCGCGCCATCATCCGCGACGAAGCCCGACTCCGTGCCATCTTCGAGGAAATGTACAGCCAGCCGTGAGCCGGAACACCCTTCCGGTTGCCCGAAACGTAATCCGTGAAAATTCCCGACCTATATATATTGTATTATATATTGGTCTTCCACAGAAACTCACCCGCTGCCGCCAGCATCGGCAGCAATGGGTAATTGTGCACTGAAAATGTGCCCCTTTCCCTGTTCAGCCACACCATTGCGCACCGCCCGTTTCTATAATGCGCATTATTAGGGTACCATAATGCGCATTATTGGGGGGTCATAATGCGCATTATTGGGGTATCATAATGCGCATTATCGGGGGGTCATAATGCGCATTATTGAAATCAACGACGCGCGTCACTGAACCAAACGACGCGCGTCACCGAACCAAACGACGCGCGTCACTGAATTAAATGACGCGCGTCACCGAATCAAACGACGCGCGTCACTGAACTAAACGACGCGCGTCACTGAACTAAACGACGCGCGTCACTGAATCAAACGACGCGCGTCACTGAATCAAACGACGCGCGTCACTGAATCAAACGACGCGCGTCACTGAATCCAGGGGCGCGGCATCTTGTTCGTGGTGAAAGCTTACACAACACCTGATGTGAGCTTACATCAAACTTGACGTAAGCTCACATCAGGTCTTAGGAAAGCTTACACCACGGCAGGGGTCCGCAAGACCATGCCCTTGTGTTCCTTTTCAGCAGGGTTGGGCGTCCCCTACACACTCCTTTGGCAAGCTGACCCGAAATGAGGATTTCCGGGATGCCGAGACGCCATTTTTTCACCCCGTTCGCTACCAAAATCGAGGGACGAATGTATTTTTTCGCACATTTTATCACTAAAACAAACCATTTTGACACCAAAACGCAATCTTTCACCCCAACCATCGGCACCCGTTCCATTTTCTGCTCCGAACCGGAAAAACGATATACATTTGCATCCGAAAACAAAACGGACAAACGCAAAGAGAGCGTCCCCGTTCGGCAACCGAAAAACGGAAAATCCATCAACCCAAAACAGATCGACCATGAATCTCAACCACGTCATCGCCTTGGGCGACTCCATAATGAAGGGCATCGTCACCGACCCCACCCAAATCTCGGAAGGCACCATCAAATATATGATTAGCGACAACAGCTTTGTGAGCCGTTGCGCGGACAGCATGGGCAAGCCCATCAACAACCTGGCGCGCTTCGGCTGCACCATACGCAAGGGTCTGGCACTGCTGGACAGGCACCTCAAGGAGATACAGTCGGGCGACGCCGTGGTGCTGGAATTCGGCGGCAACGACTGCAACTTCGACTGGAAAGCCATCTCGGACAACCCCGAGGGGAACCACCAGCCCATCACCTCGCTGCAGGCATTCCACAACATCTACAACCGCATCATCGACCGCGTACTGTCGCTGAGCGCCGTGCCGGTGCTGCTGTCGCTGCCGGTCATCGAGTCACGGATGTTCTTCCGCCATGTGACCCAGGGGCTCAACAGCGACAACATACTCCACTGGCTGGGAGGCGACGTGAACCACATCAACAACTGGCACGAGCAGTACAACCTGGAAATCTTCAAGATTGGCGCCGCCCGCCGCGTGCCGGTCATCGACATCACCTCCATCTTCCTGGAGAAGACACATCTGGACAGCTACTACTGCTACGACGGCATGCACCCCAACGAGGCCGGACACCGTCTGATAGCCGAGAAGATAGTGCACGTGATGGAACGCGAGGGGCTCACCCTGCGGGCATAGACCGACGACGAGGCGCGTCGTTTAGTGCAGTGACGCACAAGCCGGACAGCAGCACCGCGCGACCCGACAACCTGAAAAGAACACACGACACACAATAATTTTAGAAATTTTAAGTTATCAACGTCAAAATACAGCAAGAAATACTATGAAACATTACCTTTCCACGCTGGAAGAAAGCATGAAACGCTGCTGGGACAAGCCAGCACTTTGCAACTACAACGGAGAAACCTTCACCAATGCCGAACTGGCCGAGAACATCGTCAAATTCGGCATGATGTTTGAAAAAGCCGGCCTCAAGAAAGGCGACCACATCGCCCTGTGCGCCAAGAACACCGCACGCTGGGGCGTGGCCTTCCTGGCCGTCAACGCCTTCGAAGGTGTCGTGGTGCCCATCCTGATGGACTTCCATCCCGACAGCTTGAACCATCTGGTGGACCACTCGGACAGCGTACTGCTCTTTACCGACAAGGAGATATGGGACAAGCTGGACGTTAGCAAGATGCCCCAGCTTCGCGGTGCTATCAACATGGACGACTTCTCGCTGATTTACGCCAAGGACGACGCCATGCGTGCCGCCATCGAGGGCAAGGACGAGGACTTCAACAACCGTTTCAACGGCAAGTTCGGCCGCGACGACCTGCACTTTGCCGTCGACAACTTTGCCGACCTGAACGTCATCAACTACACCTCCGGCACCACCAGCGCCCCGAAAGGCGTGATGCTGACCTTCGGCAACATATCGGCCTCCATCGAGTTTGCCCACAAGAATGTCATCATCCAAGAGGGCGACACGCTGGTGTCGATGCTCCCCATGGCCCACGTCTACGGCATGGTGTTTGAGTTCCTCTACCCCCTGTCGGGCGGCTGCACCGTCTATTTCTTCGGCAAGACCCCCTCGCCCACCCTGCTGCTCAAAGCCATGAAGGAGGTGCGTCCCTATATGATATGCACGGTGCCTCTGGTGCTCGAGAAGGTCTACAAGTCCTCCCTCAAGCCGGTGCTCAGCAAATGGTACATGAAGGTGCTGACCTCCATACCTCTCGTGAACCGTCTCATCTACAACAAGGTGAGAAGCGGACTGGACAAAGCGTTCGGCGGACAGGTGCGCCACTACATCATGGGCGGCGCCGCTCTGAACCCCGAGGTGGAGAACTGCTTCAAACGCATTCGCCTGCACTACACCGTGGGCTACGGCATGACCGAGGCCGCGCCGCTGCTGGCCTACCGCGACTGGAGATACTACGCCAAGGGCTCCTGCGGATGCAGCAAGGGCATCGCCGACGTGCGCATCGACTCGACCGACCCGGCTCACATCCCCGGCGAAATCCAAGCCAAGGGCAACAATATCACCATCGGCTACTACAAGAACGAAGAGGCCACCAAGGCGGCTTTCACCGACGACGGCTACCTCCACACGGGCGACCTGGGCATCGTGGACAAGGAGGGCAACATCTTCATCAAGGGCCGTTCCAAGTGCATGATTCTCTCGGCCAACGGCCAGAACATCTACCCCGAAGAGCTGGAGGCCATCCTCAACAACCAGGATTTCGTGAACGAGTCGCTCGTGGTCGACCGCCAAGGCAAGCTGGTGGCACTGCTGCAGCTGGACACCGACGCTGTCAAGCAGGAGCAGCAGAACGGCCGCGACATCAACGAAATCACCGAAAAGATACGCCTCGGCGCCAACCGCCATCTGCCCAACTACAGCCAGATTGCCAAGATTGAAGTGATGGACGTGCCCTTCGAGAAAACGCCAAAGATGTCCATCAAACGCTTCCTCTACAAATAGTCACATACAGACCTTGCGTCATGGCCGGCGGGCGGAGCTGTGCTCCGCCCGCCGGCCTTTTTTCCAGAGCTCTCCCAAGGCCTCCGGAAAGACGATAGTCATTCTCTCCAGAAAACATAGCCATTCTTTGCAGAAAAGATAGTTATTCTTTGCAGAAAAGATAGTTATTCTTTGGCGGGATGATAGAACAAGTTTCCGAAAGGTCACTTTTGCCATGCTTTTTTTTGTATATTTGCAAAAGCAAACCGTCTTAAACACAGAGTATATGAACAACACTACCAGCAAGATAGCAGGACACATCGTCGACATTGAGAACGAACGCGTCTATACGGGCACCGTCAGCGTCGCCGACGGACGCATTACCCTCCAGGAACAACCATCGCTGCCGTTGCCCTCCGATGCGCCCTACATCCTGCCCGGTTTTGTTGACAGCCACATACATATCGAAAGCACCCTGCTGCTGCCCGAGAGCTTTGCCCGCCTGGCCGTGCGGCAAGGTACCGTGGCAGCGGTCTGCGACCCTCACGAGATAGCCAACGTGCTGGGCATCGCAGGCATCGACTACATGATTGAAAGCGGTCGGAAGACCCACTTCCACTTCTACAACGCAGCGCCGTCGTGCGTCCCCTCCACCTGTTTTGAGACTGCCGGCGCCGCCATCGGTCCCGAGGAGATTGAATCCCTGATGCAACGTGACGACATCTTCGGTCTGGCCGAGATGATGAACGCTTTTGGCGCCGTCAACGGCGACCCCGAAGTCCTGGCAAAGATAGCCGCCGCCCAACGGCACGGCAAGCCCATCGACGGCCACGCCCCCGGATTCCGGGGCGAGGATGCCCGGAAATATGTGGCACTGGGCGTATCGACCGACCACGAATGCACCTCCCTCGCCGAAGCCGAAGAGCGCATCATCCTGGGCATGAAGATACTCATACGAGAAGGCAGCGCGGCCTGCGACTTCGAAGAGCTGTCGCCGCTGCTGGCCAAATACGGCGACATGCTCATGTTCTGCACCGACGACAAGTATGCCGACGAACTGATGCAGGGGCATATCAACACACTGGTACAACGCGCCGTAGCCAAAGGGTATCCGCTCTGGAATGTGCTCCGCGCCGCCTGCGTCACCCCCGTCAAGCACTACCGGCTGCGTCACGGCATCCTCCGCGACGGTGACCCTGCCGATTTCATTCTGGTGGACAATCTGTCAGACTTCAACATCATGCAGACATGGCTTGACGGCGTCAAAGTGTACGACCGCAACGAACATACGCCCGACAGCGTCTGCCGCACAACCGGCTGCGAGACCCCTCAAGTGCTGCCCAACCAGTTCAAAGCCCAACCGCTGGAGGTGTCCGCACTGCGCATCGCCGCCCCTGCCGGAACGGAACGCATCAAGGTCATCGCCGCCACCGAGGGCTCGCTCATCACACGTTGCATGACCGCAGCGCCCAGGGTTGTGGACGGCAATATGGTGTCCAACCCCGACGAAGACGTGCTGAAGCTCGTGGTGCTGAACCGCTACGCAGCCGCACCTCCCGCCATCGCATTCATCCACGGCTTCCGGCTGCAACGGGGAGCCATTGCCTCCACCATCGCCCACGACTGCCACAACATCATCGCCCTGGGCTGCAGCGACGAAGAGATTGTGCGCGCCGTCAACCACCTCATCTCGACCCAAGGAGGCATTGCCGCCTGCGACGGCCAGCAGATCTGGGACCTCGCGCTGCCCGTAGCCGGACTGATGTCGCCCCTAAGCGGAGAGGACGCCGGCCGCAAGCACATAGAACTCAAAGCAAAGGTCCGGGAAATGGGCTGCCCCTTCGCCGCACCGTACATGACGCTGGCGTTCATGGCCCTGCCCGTCATACCCGAACTCAAACTCACCGACAAAGGTCTCTTCGACGGCACAAAGTTTGAATTCACAAGCATCCTGGCATAAACCTATTGCGCTGGCAGCATACTGAAACGCCAGCCCTTCCCACCATCCCAAATAAAGATATACTCTTTTATCAAAAAAGATATACTCTTTTGCCACAAAAGATATACTCTTTTCTATTAAAAGATATACTCTTTTCCGACGGAAGATATACTCTTTTCCGACGGTACATATACCCTTTCCATCAGGAGGATACACTCACCGAGATTTGCAGTGTCCCAATGGCACTGCGAAAATATTTTCATTTTTTATTTGGCAGATACAAAATAAGTCGTACATTTGCATTCAGAATGATATTAAAATAATATCACATAAAACAAAACAAACAATTAAAATACAATACTATGGAAACAAAAGAATTTAACAAGTCAATGGAAAGAAAGAACAATGGTTTCATCCATTTGTTCCTTAATTTAGTGATGCTGGCAGCATTCATCTGGTGCATCGTCTGGATGGCAGGATGGGATTGCATGACCTCGCCCTCGCAACCCGACGGTACGGCATGGGTGGCCCTGCCCATTGGGCTGGGATGCCTGTTCATATTCATCTACATCCTGCACCTGGTGGGCTTTATGACCATCCAACCCAACCAGTCGCGCGTGCTGACCTTCTTCGGCAAATACCGCGGGACGGTGCGCGACAACGGTTTCTTCTGGGTGAACCCCTTCTATGGGAAACGTCGCCTGTCGCTGCGTGCCCGCAACATGGACGTGCCTCCCATCAAGGTGAACGACAAGAACGGTAACCCCATCATGATAGGTCTGGTGCTGGTGTGGAAAATCAAAGACACCTACAAGGCCTGTTTCGACATTGACGTGGACAGCCGCACAGTCAGCCAGAACGAAGCCAACCAGCAACAGCAGACCCTTAAGGGCTACGACAGCTTTGTGAACGTGCAGAGTGACGCCGCCTTGCGTAAAGTGGCTGGTCTATATGCCTACGACAACATGGACCACACAAGCACCGAGATGACCCTGCGCAGTGGCGGCGAGGAAATCAACGAGCGTCTCGAAAACGAGTTGCGCAGCCGTCTGAGCATCGCCGGTATCGAGGTGGTCGAGGCACGCATCAACTACCTGGCCTACGCATCCGAGATTGCCAGCGTGATGCTGCGCCGCCAGCAAGCCGATGCCATCATCTCGGCACGCGAGAAGATTGTGGAAGGTGCCGTATCGATGGTGCAACTGGCCCTGAAGAAACTGGAGGCAGAAAGCGTGGTGACGCTGGACGAAGAGAAGAAAGCCACCATGGTAAGCAACCTGCTGGTAGTGTTATGCGCCGACGAGAGCGCCAGTCCAGTTATCAACACCGGCAGCGTATACTAATCCATTCTACAACCTGTTAGCAGTATGAAAAAGAGTTTTGCATTGCGGGTCGATTCCGAGGTGTACGATGCCATCGAGCGTTGGGCCGCCGACGAGTTTCGGAGTGCAAACGGGCAGATAGAGTGGATACTGGCCGAGGCCCTGAAAAAGGCAAAGCGTTATCCGAAACCTGGCAACAAACCAAAGAACGTAAACAATGAATGAGGCAAATAATCGAAAGACCATACTGGCCATAGCTGTGCCCGTGCTGGTATTGCAACTGGTCACCCTTGTGCTGGCGCTGCTATGGCGCGAGCAGGTAGGGAAAGACAACATCGAGCAGATAGCGGTGATGCTGGGCCTGGGCATAGTGCTGTGCATAGTCATGTGCCAGTCAAAACGCAGGGTGAACTATAAACCCCAGCTGCGCAATGGGCGACTGGATATCAAGAAGGAGGTGGCCGAATGGGACAGCAGCGGACTGGAGCAGTTGGCCGTCGCCATCATCATCGCCTCCTTCCCGCTGAACGGACTCTTCATGGTGTTCAGCAAAATATCACACGGACCGCTGGCAACGATTCTGGACGTGATGTCCTACGTGATGCTCATTGCGGGCATCACGGTTGGCTGCGTAGTCGGTGCCATCCCGACAATAAGAAAATACCGTTCCCGCAAAAGGGATTGATTCCGACAGTGAAGTTTCCGTTCGAACACGACGAGGGCCGCCGGCGTTGCCGGCGGCCCTCGTCATTTACAGTAACGTATGAATCACAGTCATTGTGCAGCCAGACACTCATCCAAGGCAGCAGTGATAGCTTCGCGGTCAAGGTGCTGACCGATAAAGACAAGTTTCTGCATACGGTCTCCATAGGTGTCGTCCCAATCGCGCTGCACGTCAGGGTTGCGACGCATGAAGTCGAGCAGTTCTTCATCGGACATGGTAGCATACCACTGGCCTGTGTCGCGCAGCGACACCTGTGACCCTGCCTGTTCAAAGAGGTAGCAAGTGTCGGGCTCGGAGAGAAACCAACAGATACCCTTGGCACGAATGACACCTTTGGGCCAACGACGCGCCACAAACTCATCGAAACGCCCAATATTCATCGGCTCACGACGGTAGTAGACAAAAGTGCCGATACCGTATTCCTCGGCCTCACCTTCCTCGTCGTGGTGATGATGGTGGTGGTGATGTCCATGGTCGTGATCGTCATGTTCATCGTCGTCATCATCGTCATCATGATGGTGATGTTCATGTTCCTCATCATCGTCGTGCTGCCCCTCTATGGCGTCTATCCAGGCAGCAGATGTGGCCACCTTGTCAAAGTCGAACATACCCGTATAGAGAATCTTGGAGAAATCGATGTCGCAGTAGTCGCAGTCAATTATCTCTGCTTTGGGCTGTATGGCGCGAATAATTTCACGGATACGTCCCAGATCGTCGGGGCTGACCTCGGAGGCCTTGTTCAACAGAATGATGTTACAGAACTCAATCTGCTGGATGACGAGGTTCTCAATATCATCTTCAGCAAGCCCTGGGCGCAACAGGTTCTTGCCACTGCCAAATTCGTCCTTCATGCGCAGAGCGTCGACCACGGTGACGATGCTATCCATCACCGGCACGCCGTCCTTAACGTATTCCGGTCCCATGGTGGGGATGGAGCAGATGGTCTGTGCGATAGGTTCTGGCTCGCAGATACCGCTGGCCTCGATAACGATGTAGTCGAACCGATGCTGGGACGTGATGTCGCACAGCTGGTCCACGAGGTCCATCTTCAGCGTGCAGCAGATACAGCCGTTCTGCAAGGCGACGAGATTGTCCTCTTTCTTGCCCACCACGCCACCTTTCGCAATAAGGTCGGCATCGATATTCACCTCCCCCAGGTCATTGACGATAACGGCAAACTTGATACCTCTACGGTTGTTGAGTATGCGGTTGAGCAAAGTAGTCTTTCCGCTGCCGAGATAACCCGTCAGCAGCAGGACGGGAATTCCTTTCATATTCATATTGCGTTTTTCTACATTTTTGTTCACTCAATTGTGCCCTGTCTCTTTTTTGTCCCTCTGGGACTGCATTCTATACCGCCCACCAGATGAGACCGAGACAGATAATGACCCCGCTCACCAAAAGGTCGATGATACAGAATCCCATAATATCTTTGGCATTGAGTTTGGCTATTGCCAGTGCAGGGATAGCCCAGAAGGGCTGGATAAGATTGGTCCATGCGTCGCCCCATGCGATAGCCGTGCCCGTCAGACCGGGGTCGACCCCCAGATTGGCTCCCGCAGCGAACATGATGGGTGCCTGTATGGCCCAATGGCCTCCGCCCGAAGGTACAAACATATTAAGTATCGCCGCACACAGGAAAGTGAGCAACGGATATGTCGTCGGGGTACTTATGGATATGCAGGCATTGCTGATTACCGTTCCGAAACAGATACCACTCGCTCCGACACCGGTGATGATGCCCATGATGCCGGCATAGAAAGGAAACTGCAATATGATGCCAGCCGCACCCGTCGCTGCTTTGGAGAACGCACGGACGTATGCCAACGGCGTGCCGTGTAGCAACACCCCCGTGAAAAGGAACAGCATAATCACCGAGTTCAGGTCCAGCGCCCCTCCGCGGAAACCGAGTTTGATTAGCAAATAGCCAAAACCTATGAGAGCCACTATCCACGACAGCAGGCGACTGTTCTCCATTCGCTCTGCCGGGGTCGGACGGTCACAGACGACACACTGTTGAACATCCGGCTCATCTACCAGCAAATCGGCATCCACTGCGATGACATCGTTTCCTTTGGGATGCATCAGGGAATTGACCACCACCAGAGCAACAATCACCAAAACGACAATCACCAGATTGTGATAATCCAGAATGGTACATGCAATGGGTACCGGCGCTGTGAGCACGCCATTGGTGGCCTTTGCCAGCGAGTCACCGGGCGTTGCCATCGTCAGTGGTATGGAGCCCGAAAGACCTGCATGCCACACCACAAAGCCACTATAAGCCGAAGCAATCAGCAAACGATAGTCCACGTCTTTGAGCTTACGCGCTATCTCCTTGGCAAATATCACGCCCACAATCAGCCCAAATCCCCAGTTGATCCAACATGCCAATGCCGAGACAGCCGTAACCAAGGCGATGGCCCCCGCGGGAGTCTTGGGCAGCGAAGCCAGCGCACTGATGCCTCTCTTCACCACCGGTGCCGCCGCCAATGTGGAACCACACACCAGCACCAGAGCCATCTGCATGGCAAACGCCAACAGTCCCCACACCCCGTTGCCCCAGTGTTCCATCACCTCCACGGGCGTCTGCCGGCATACCGGCATAGCCAGCAGTGCGGCCACCAGCGTCAATATGATGGCAAAGATAAAAGGTTCCGGCAACCAGCGCTGAACCAGTTTGACACACACATTTATCAGTTTCTGCATTACAATTGTTGAGAAATGTTAGACAGATCAGTTGGGGAAAGATAATCACCGATGCCTAAGAAGCTGTTTAAAATTAATTCAATGTATTTCTTAAAGCATCTAAACGGCATATTTTTCTCCTTCCCTCAGTTACAATGGTGGTATGCCTGCCGAACTTGATGAGGCAACCCCATTGCGCCTTCGGAAAGAATAAAAATCTGCTCGTTTATATGCATAATAAATTCCATCAATCAAATTTAAACAGCTTCTACAAAGACAGAGCCGCCCGATACAGTCGGGCGGCTCTCACAGATATTTCACCAACATCCGGCCATTGTCCTTTTAGAGACCGGCCGTACGCCGACTGCACGTTCTCTGCGTCCTGGCGCTGTTACAAATTAGGTTGGTATATACCGATAATTTTATAAGCGTCCGTCAGGTAAGCCATAGCACAGAGAGCCGCATAGCACTGCGACGAAACAGTGCTGCCTTGCTCTTTGTCAAGTGCTTTGGCGGCTTCATCCACCTGCTGGGCGATGGGAAGCTGTTTTAATTTGCGCAGATCCATCGCCTTCTGCAACGCGTTGTACTGAAGATTTACAGCCATAGCCCAATAGGAGGGCAATGCCGATGCTCCTTTGGCGGCGAATTGGGAGTTCCAAAGCTGTTCGCACTGAGCATTTGCATCGTCGAAGATTTTTTCTATAGAACTGCTCACCTCGTTGAACTGTCCCAGCAAATCGGTATATTTGCGACCGGCAGGCGTATTGTAGGTAGCCGATGCCGAAGATGCCGTCTTGGCCAGCATGCTTGCTGCCACCTGCTGCGACACGGCCTCACGCTCTGCATCGCTCAGGTTCTCCAACTGGTCAACAGTATAGTTGACACCTGCCTCACGCAGCATATCATTGGCATAGCGGGTAGCGAAAGCTTCTTTTTCTGCGTCCGACAATCTCTCATACGATTCGATTGTGTAGCCATATTTAGCCAGCACCGCCTCTGTATAGCCCGTCTCCATCTTGGCCACATCGTTGGCCACAAGAGCGCTGGCCTGCATGGTAAGCGAGGCAATCTGTGCCTGAAATCTCGTCACGGGACTTGCAATCAGTTTGAAGCTCTGCCCATTGCGCTGATAACCCAGATAATTCACCACATCCTGCTGTGATGGCAGGGCCGGCATGGCCGACATGATGCCCTGGGGAGTCTGTTCCACTTCTGCCGTCTGTGAACCTGCGTCCTGATTGCCATACGACTGGGAGCGTGTCTGGTTCTGCGTTTTCGAAGTGCCAAACAAACTGTTGGTAATTCTGTTTGACGCCTCTTCAGAGGCCTTGTCAACAGTCTTGTCTACGGTTTTGTCCACCGTTTTCTCCACGGTGCGCTCGGCAGCTTTCTTGAGAGCTTTGCCTGCCAGGTTACCCAGCTGGGCATTGGCGTTGACGGATACCAAAGCAATGGTCAAAAGTGTTAAAACAATTTTCTTCATAATAGTGGGGGATTTAATGTTTGTTGTATAACGGATTGATTGGGATATTATTTTTTGGTGCCTATCAAACGGGGAAAGATTTCCTTGTTGAACACATCCATTCTGATAAGGCGGTAATGATAGTTATATGCCTTGTTAAATATGTCGCTGTGGTGGGTCACATAGTCGCCACGCTCCAACATCTGGGCGATATCGGTACTGTCTTGCTGGTAGTTGGGCAGCTGCCGCACCTCTGCGGGAAAGGTAGCCATCAGCATATCCCAACGGCAACGCCACTCCTCCAACGTTATCGGTGGGGCGTCTGACTGGCGATACTTGACCTGACAGCTCTGCATCAAGGCCTTCACCATAGTGCCCAACGGGATGGTGCCGTCCTTGACGAAAGCAAGATTCACTCTGAAATAGTTGGCGTCGGGACCAGCCACGTCAGCTCCAGGGTTGTTGTCTGTAGCCGACAACAGAGGCAATTCTTTTTTTATCCATTCTGCACAATTGGCCGAATCGGTAATCAGGTGGCCTGGACCGAAATAATCCTGGAAGCAACGCTTATATATATCTTTCAACGTGGATTGGGGGAAGAACCGTTGATTGTGGCTGTAAATGACTGCCGCCTTATTGACAGGCCTGTCACTCAATATATCCCAACAAATCTTGTCTGTATTGCCCTGTGCTTTGGAGGGTAGTTTGTCGTGACGCAATACCCAGTTGTTTTCGAAATCGGAGAGTTCTGCGTAGAACCCATCCTCATCCAATTCTCTCCCCTCCTCTACCGCTTTGATGGCGGCATCGAAGAACATATTCCAGCGTTGGGCGTAGTAGCTCTTCACCAAGCCACCCCACATCCGGTTGGCGTAATCGTTGAGCACCGGGCCACCCCATATCGTAAGCAACGTGCGTGCCTGCTGCTCGTAGTAGTCTTTTTCGGCTGCTGTGGTACCCCAGCTACGCGCGTCGCTGATCCATTTGCCCAGCAAGAAAGACTCGTGACTGGAAAGCAGACGGTCGGTGTGGTCAAAAACCCAATTGGCAGCAGCCACCTGTTCACGCATCAGCGCGACGTTGCGATGCCTGTAAGCCACCGTGAACATATTGCGCACATCCATGAAAAGATTACCCAGATACTGCGCTCCGAGATTCACGCGGTCGTAGCCATAGGCATCGCGTCCGCCGCCCTCGTCCACACAAAGCGCGTTCCATGCCTTGAAAAGCGTCTCGTTGTCATAGGAGTAATAGGGTTTGGTGTAATAGGTCCCATGACCGGCAAACGAAGGACGTGCCACCAGTTGGGTGCCCAATCCATAGAACGACCAGTCCTTGTATACGCTGTCCACCAACAGATGCCACGCAGCACGCACCGCCTCGTCGCGGAATCCCACACGGAGGTCAGCCCACATATCGGTCCACTCGCTCACACGGTCTACATTGCGGCTGTTGTCCGGCTGCCACGCCCGTTCAAAGAGATATTCATAAATCTGAGGACTGCAATCGAACGACTCCAGTGTAGAGCCAATACCCGTCATGTTGGGGCCTGCCTCCTGCAACGCTTTCGACAGTTTCTCCTCCAATCCCCGGATGTCGCCCACCAACATAGTGTTGCCCCCGAAATTGCCCAGATAGCACCAGATGTACGGCTGACCGTAGAAACCGTCGCTTTCGCGCCACACCTCTGTCTTCTCGCAAAAATAATCCAACAGCACCATCTTGTCCTGCGGCACTGCCGTGAGATACGCCTTCAGCCGTTCTGGCGTCCACTGCTTGCGTTTGTAGTAAAACACCCAGCTCATCTGCAACCAACGTGCATCGGGGTCAACGGCCTGCATGGATGCATAGATATTCTTTGACACCGAAGCAAGATAGGTGGGCTCATACGAGGGCGGATTCATCTCGTTGAAGGGGTCGCAGCCATAGATATGGTCTGTGCCGAACAGCTCCGCTTGCTTTTCCATGAACCGTTGCTGGACAACGGGAAACAGCGAGTCGGTGGAATTCAAGAAATATGTAGGGGCGAAACCGCACCAGCTGCTCAACTGCTGTATGTCGGCATGGGGAAACATCCGGACCATCTGACGGGGCACATGGCCCGCAAAAGCTGGCAGCACAGGCGTCATACCCAAGGAGCGTTCACGCGCCACAATACGCTGCTGCAAGGTCTTCTGTCCGTCTATCCACGCCTGCGGCAATGGTCCTCCGAAGCCGTCGAGATTAGCCATCCTATGCCACGGGAGATGGGCCGGGCCGCTGAAATAAGCGCGGATGGAATCATCGCTCATGCCAAACGAACGCCAAACCTCCTGCCACACGGACTCCTGCCCCGTGATGGCCAGTGGCATCGTGATGCCGTTGAGTGCCATCCAGTCAATGAAACGCTCCCACTGCCGCCACTTCCACCAAGGCATAGCATAACCGAATGTGCAGTAGTTGAGGATGAAACGGTCTTTGACCAACGCCTGCACCCTGACAGGTGACGGTACCGATGGCAATGTCTTCGGCAACTGCACCGGCTGCTCAGCCAACCACGATACATACACATGGGCGTAGTGCTTCAGGTAGTAGTTGAGCCCCATACAGAGCGAGTTGTCGTTGTTGCCCTCAATCCTTATCTTGCCATTGGTTGCATCCAGCACAAAATAGTCGCAGGTGTCGGCTCTCACTGCCAACTCCACCTGACGGGCCTTGCTGCCCATAATACGTCCGGCAAGGTCGCGGGCGGCCTGCTGTCCCATGGCCGGCACCAGCGCCAATGCCGCCAATATTGTTAGTATTAGTTTCTTCATATTGTTGCCCCTATCGGGTAAGGTAGTGAAACCAAGGGCGACTTTCCAACGGGAAGCCGCCCTTGGCGTATGCATTCGGCAGCCGAAGGGCTGTCTGTATCAGATGTTATTTTTTCTTACCGCCTTTTTTGGAGGTAGTGTTGCCTTTCTTGGCCGAGGAGCTCTCAATGCCCAGTTTGGCCTTGATAGCATCGGGGATAGCGTCCTTGTGGACCACGATGTTCATCGTTTTGTAGCGCACAAAGGCCTTGCTGGCATAGAACATGCCGTGATAGTCGCCATAGTCGCCCCAGCTGTTCTTCACCATATAGTATTCGTTGCCCAGCTGGTCGGTGGCGGTGCCGTAAATCAGCATACCGTGGTCATCGGTAGTCTCCCAGTTGTCGTATGCCTCCTGACGCTCGTCCTGGTTCACCCAGCGCTGCGGAGTGGGGTGCTTGGCGGCCTCGTCCTGCATCTGCTGGCCAGTCATGCCTGTCCAGTGGCTCATATCGCTGCCGGGAGCAACGGTACCGTTGCCATCGGTGGCGGGGAGCACGCAGAAACCTTTGCGCACACCCATGCGGAAGCCCTGTTCGCTGACATCGCTGCCCCATGCTACGGGATAGTCGTTGGCGATGGCATTGTCCATAATTTCCATCATCTCGTCGAGGGTAACGTTGTAGCTCAAGCTCCAACGCCAGTTGTCCTGAATCTCAAGAACAAACTGCTCGTAGAAAGGATGGTGTGTATAGGAAGTGATGCTCACATAGTCGTCGGCGTTGAGGCCGGTGCTCTCATAGAAAGACTTCGGAGTGTACTCCACACCTTTGTAGTTGAATTTCTCAGGGCAGGTACCCAGATAAACATCATGCACTGCGCTGATGGCCTTGGCGCTGAGCAGCTCATGCTGTTTGTTGGATTGCAGTTTCTTCATTTTGCCGCTTGCCACCGCTTTGACCATAGCATCGGTCAGCGCGGAAAGCTCGCTGTGGTTGGAGAGGGTGTCGCCGTACATGACACCGGGACGCATCTCCGATTCGGGAACCAAGCCGTAGTGCTTCATGCCGTAGATGACATCACTGAAAGCACCACCCTGGCTGAAAGAGACGTCGCCGTGAGTGCGGATGGCAGCAGCGGCACGATCCTGATAGGTGTGATGCACAATGAACATCTCGCTCAGGTCATACTCGCCCTTGCCCATACGGAGCAATTCGGCCTCGATGAATCCCAAGCCGCTGTAGCACCAGCAGGTACCGGCGTTGCTCTGGTTCTTGACGGAAGTCACGGGGAGTTCCTTCTTTACGGTGAAAACATAGCCCGAATCCTTCGAGGCCTCGTTTTCTGTTTTCTTTTCCTGCGCCATAGCGCTTGCACAAATCAATGTTGCGCAAAGAACGGTGAAAATTTTCTTCATGGGGTGATTATTTTTATATTTGATTAATTCTCTTCAGGTAAGAACATCGGATCCCAGGCGGGAAGCATGATGGGCTTCTGTTTGAGCAGCTGGAGTGTCTGTGCAGGGATGTATTTCTCTTCGAGCACCACACGGAACATATACTCGTTGAACCAGTCGTTGGTCATAATCAGGAAGCCCTGGTAGCCGTAGCTGCTGCCCCAGCTATTCTCGACCATCCATTTCAGCGGTTTGCCCTCTTTGTCGAGGTCCACCGCGCAGAGCGTCATAGCATGACTTGAGCCGCTGGCAAACGTACTGACGCGCTGCTTCTTGTCCATCGGGAAGGTGGTGCCCATCAACGAACCGTAGTCGTAGTTGTTCACATCCATGAAACCCTTGTCGCGGTTCAGGAATTTGGCCACGTCGCAGCTGAAATACATCATGGTGCTGTCCTTGATGGAGGCGATGCACATCGGGGCAATCTCGTCCATCGGAAGGTTCAGGTACTTCCAGTTCTCGCCGTCGTACACATGACGGTCGTACTGAATTTCATACACCTTGTAGTACTCGCGGGTGGGGTCGTTCATAATCATGTAGTACTTCGAGAAGTCCGTCTTGGCAAATTTCTCATAGAAACTCATCGGAGTGTATTTCTCGGTGGAGACCTGCTCGCCCTTGGCGTTCTTCATCGTCCAGGTGAACTCCGCCGGGGGCTCGCCAAAGGTCAGCGCCAGCATACGGTAGATAGTGCCCAGCATCTCGGTCTTGCGCCCCTGCATCTTCTTCTGCAAATCGGCAGCACCGTTCTTGCCCTTGACAGCCGGAGTCATACCCCGCAGCTCCAATCCGTACTCTCTCAGCTTGAGAGCCAGCAGCTTGCTAATCTCGCCAGTATTGTTGGTATTGAAAGTCTCGGGCATCACATCGCTGGGAACGAGGCCGTATTTGGCCACCAAGTTGGCGATACCTGTGAACTGGCCACCGTCGCCGATAGGATTCTTGAAAAGCCACTGCACCTCCTGGTCGTCCATCGGTTTCTCACGGGTATCGATAACGGCCTGCAGGAAGAGATTGGACTTCTCCAGCTGGTCGTAGAAGAAGAGGTAGGCCTGTGAGAACTGGAAGTTGGTAGGCAGATGGTTCTCGCGGATGGCGCGGTTGCGCAGCACGTTGAGCCCCGTGAACATCCAGCAGCGACCGCTCGACTTCTGGTCGGTGCACGCCACCGAGTTGACGCGATTCGAGAAATGGGCGTCGAATGCGGTAGCGTTCTCATAGTTGAGTGCCAACGTCTTCAGGTTGTTGTTCACCATAGCGTTACGCAGCGCCTTGTCGCTGCCGTTGCCGCTGTACGATTTCTTAATCTGCTGCATCATTTCAGGGCTGATGCCGCCATTGTTCTGCGCCTGCACGCCGCCCACAACGAGGAGCAAAGCAGCCAGAACCGTCATACGAATCTTCATTGTCTTATAATTGTTTTATTTATTCCCAAGCATTCACGTTGCGCCTTTGGCGTTCATCCACAACACGATGTATACGTCACACAGGAAACCTGAGCGCCCTTTGCAACTCTGCAAAGATAAGAAAAAAAAACGACCTAAAAAATATTAATAATAACACGCACACAATCAAATACATGCCCAATCACCAAACGAGTGGAACAATATCGCGGCTATTTATCTGCCATTTCCGCCTAATCAACAGGACGCGCCCGTCGAATTTATGAACATAGGTTCGTGGGGAAGGGAACCTATGTTCATCGGCCCACGAACATAGGTTCATCGGGCTATGAACATAGGTTCATTTTTAACTTTTTTTACGATGACTTCCGGGGGCCATGCAGTAACCTTGATATTCGGGTGATTTTGGCACCCGAATGGCAGCAGTTTCGCAAGTGTTTGGCAAGGGGTAGCCATACTGATGCCATACTGATGCCATAGTGTAGCCATACTTTAAAGTATGGCTACACTATGGCTACACTATGGCTACACTATGGCATCAGTATGGGTAGAGTATGGGTAGGGTATGCCTACCCCTTGCCAATGCCTTGGTAAAACGAA
>JAEEGL016775990.1_pt1 | contig 21730 bp, 15 predicted proteins | sample 9134231 | NCBI WGS metagenome assembly JAEEGL01 (sample SAMN16246548, study PRJNA631951) | gut metagenome | biome: gut microbiome; feature: rumen; material: fiber-attached | host: Bos | place: Iran: Karaj | collected 2018-10
AAAGATTGTGCTGAAGATGCGCCGTGAGATTTTTCGTCAGATTGTATAGAAATTCCACAGGCATACTGACGTATGTCAAGGGATTTCTGTGTAAGATGACGGAAAATATCCAAGCAGATTCAGTACAAAGACGTCAGGCGGCCTTTGTGCGGTGTTGCCTAAAGAATTGAGAATTAAAGGAGCTTTTATTATGAAGCTACGCAGGATTATCGCGCTCACCGCGGCTGTAACAGTCGCGGCGGCGTGCATGGGTTCATGCAAAAAAAAGAATAAGGAGCCGGATAAAAGCTGCTCTGAAACAGCCTCGTCAACCTCTGTTTCGCCTGACGAGGTCGATACCTATCCCGACTATCCCATTTCCTACCCCGAGATAGAGAAAAAGGATATGGGCGACATCTACGAAGCCGAGGACGCGAAGCTCAGCGACGGGCTGAAGATAGTCAGCAATCCCAAGGAGGAGGAAACGACCTCGTCCGATAAGAAAAACGACAAGGAAAAAACTACCGAACAGCCGGCTACGAAATTCGACCCGACCGTAAGGCAGGAGACCGTTCACCAGAAATACAGCGGAACAGGCTACGTTACCGGCTTCAAGTCCGATGGGAGCACTACCGCCGCATTCACGGTAAACGCTCCGAGCAACCAGCATTACGACCTCTCGTTCAGTATTGCATCTGACAGAAAGGTCAACTGCCGCATAACGCTCAACGGCACCGAGATAAGCACCTTCAAGACCATGAACGACGGCGATTTCACGCTCATCACGCTGTACGGAGTGTTCCTCGTCAAGGGCAAGTCCGAGATAGTGATACGTCCCGAAAACGGCGACCTCTGTCTCGATTACCTCAAGGTGTCGAACAATACCTCGCTCAGCGATATCAAATACGACGCGAATAACAAGCTCGCCAACAAGGAAGCCGGCAAGCAGGCAAAGGAACTCATGGACTTCCTCACTGAAAACTACGGAAAGTACACTCTGACTGGACAATATGCGTCAAGCCCCGAAAACAAGGAGCTCGACCTCATATACAAGACTACGGGCAAATACCCCGTTGTGCGCCTTTCAGCCATGCACACGACAGGAAATACCTTCGACAGCTCATTTCAGGACGTTGACGCCTGCGCCGACTGGTACAGAAAGGGCGGAGTTGTAGGTCTCATGTGGTACTGGGAGGCTCCCTCGAAGAAGCCCTCAGTCTATGCGAAGGAGACCGATTTCAAGCTCAAGGACGCCATGACCGATATCGACATTGCTGAGATGACTCAGGAGGAGATACGCGGTCTTTACGGCGAGGGCAAGATATCCGAGCAGTGCTACGGACTTGTGCGCGACCTCGACAACATGGCAGGACAGCTCACTTCGCTCAAAAACAAGGGCGTGCCCGTTCTGTGGAGACCTCTCCACGAGGGCAGCGGTGACTGGTTCTGGTGGGGCGCGAGCGGCGTCGACGCCTACAAGTGGCTATGGGACCTTATGTACCGCCGCTATACGAACTATTTCGAGCTCGATAACCTCATCTGGATATGGAACGGTCAGAGCGAGGAGACCCTCGTCAGCAAGAGCACCTTCGATATCGCTTCCCTTGACATCTACCTCGACAACAAGACAGATTACGGCAGCCGCTACGAGCAGTTCCTCGCGCTGCAAAACATCGTCGGCAAGGAGAAGCTCATCGCGCTCAGCGAATGCAGCTCGGTTCCGGATATAGATTCCTCGTTCCGCGACAATGCGGTGTGGTCCTTCTTCGGACTCTGGTACGGCAAGTACCTCGAAAACGAGGACGGCGAATTCTCGGGCGAATATACCGATAAGGAGACTCTCGTCCGCGCATACAACTCCGACGGAGCGCTTTCGCTCGACGAGTATCAGACTCTCCGAAGCGGCAAGAAGCTCGTCTCAGATTACGGCACGGGCACTACGACCTCGGCGGCGTCAACGACCTCGACATCTTCCGAAACTCCGGCTGATACCTCTGGCGATACGACTACGGAAACAACAGCCGTTTCTTCCACATGACACGAAAGGAGGCTGAAATGGATACAGACTTCAGACCCCGTATAAAGCTAAGCGCCGAGCAGAATGCCCTGCGCGAGAAAATGCTCCGCGGCGTGAGCGACTCCTCGGTAAAAGCTGTAAGCTTCAGAATGGACGGCGTACTTGTTCAGTCGCCTTTTTCCGAGCGTGAAGATATGTTCATGCTTATGGAGGACGACTTCTGCGGGCTCTCGACCGTCAAGGGCACGTTCGCCGAGCTCCGACTCGCCGCCGAGGACGGAGCTGCCGCGAAATACGCGGCAGAGGGCGGAGCAACACTCGACAAGATATATGATATCCTCGCTAAAATGGCGAAGCTCAGTCCCGCGAGCCGTGACAAGCTCATGAAGCGCGAGTGCGAGCTTGCGGTATATTTTGCAATGCCGCGCCAGTTCGGAAAGGACCTCTTCCGCAAGGCTAAGACTGCAAAGAAAAAGACGATTATCGTCGCGGATACGGTGTATCCGCGCAGCGTAGCCGTGAATATCCTCAGCCGGTGCGGATTTGAGACTGTCGACGAGCTGGTAGTTCCCTCGGAGCTGAAGCTCGACCTCAACGACCCGAAAACGATATATGATGCGATACTGAAAAAGGCAAACACAGCGCCCGCGAAGCTCATGCACATCGGCTCTGATGTTGAAGCTGACGTGGAAACGCCGATACTCGGCGGCTCGAAGGCACTTCTCATGTCGGGAGCTGTACCGCTCATGGTGAAGTCAGGCAGGCTCCGCGGATATGTTCAGGCTAAGCACGTCTACGATTACGACAAGCCGGAGCTTCTTGCGCTGCACTGCATATTCGGCGTTTATGCGGCATATTGTTTTGATACACCGCTGAATAAAACCGCGCAGACCGATTTCTGCGGCGACGAGTATATGCTCGGAGCCATTGTCGGCGGAGCGCTCCGCGCCTCCGGCTGCGAGCCGCAGACCGACACGGAAAAGGCACTGCTGAAAGCTATTGAGAGCAACGAACGTGCTGCCGCGGGCATGGAGGACATGGAAAAGCTCTATCATGCGCACTTCGACGGTCATCTCGACAAATTCGGCTGTAAGGGCTGCGAACTGCCGATGCAGTTCCTCGCTCAGCATGCTGCTGCCGGCGACAGGGCAATGCTCCAGAAATACGTTGACCCCGAGGCGATGATAAACTGGTCGAATCAGGGCTCAGAGCCCGATCTTGCGCCTGTCTACGGCAGAAAGCTAAAGCCGAATACGGCTTCAAAGCTCGCGGATAAGCTCTTCCCGCCGGGAACGAAGGTACGCAACATTGCCGACGGACTTCTCGTAAAAATGAAAGGAAAGGGCAAGATCTGACCCGTTCCTGCGCTGCAGCGACATACGCCGACAAATCCTCACCTCTCCGGCAGGAAACCTCATACTCTGTCAAAACTTCTCTGTTTCCGACGGTATATCCCGTTGCGGATACCGCTCCTTCTGTGATAAGATAGATTCATAGGAAAAATCATCAAACAGGAGGAAAAAATCATGAACAGCAAAATAAAGGTACTTATCGGAGACGATTCAGCGGGAACAGGCATCAATACCGCAAATAAGCTCAGGGAAAGAGGAATGTACGCGTATACGCGCAAAAAGGACTGCAACGTCATCGTTGATTCTATCAGGAACGACCCGCCCGATGCGGCAGTTCTCGATGTTACAGCCGAGAACGGCGACGCTGTCACCATAATGAAGAAGGTGAAGGAGCTCGGAGTGAAAACTCCCGCATTCATCGTTGTTTCCGACTTCGATAACGAATTCATCGAGCGTCAGGTAATGGAAAACGGAGCGGCAAAGTTCCTGCTGAAGCCCTGCGGAGCTGACGACCTCATCGCCGCGATAACTTCTGCACTCGGCGACAGGGCGAACAGTCTCAGCGACGATATGGAGATAGTTGTCACGGATATGATACATCAGCTCGGAGTTCCCGCTCACATCAAGGGCTATCACTATCTCAGGACGGCTATCCTCTACTCGATAGAGGATAAGACCCTGCTCGACAGCGTTACGAAGCTCCTTTATCCGACGGTCGCTTCCATTTACGATACCACATCTTCCCGCGTTGAGCGAGCTATCCGTCACGCGATAGAGATAGCATGGGACAGAGGCAACGTGGATACGCTCAACTCATTCTTCGGCTATACAGTCGATACAAGCAAAGGCAAGCCTACAAATTCGGAATTCATCGCACTTATCACGGATAAGCTCCGCCTGAGATACAAGTCTGCGCTCAGAAGAGCCTGATGCCGGAAATGCGCTGATACCGAGCAATATAAGGAGGAATACTTATGTCATTCAGAAAAGTCGATATCAGCGATATCAAAACAGACCCGTTCACCAAGATAGGCAAGGAATGGATGCTCATCACAGGCGGAAATATGGACGATTATAACACCATGACCGCTTCTTGGGGACAGCTCGGAGTTCTGTGGAACAGAAACGTTATCACCTGCTATATCCGTCCGAACAGATACACGTACGAATATGTGGAAAAGGGCGATACTTTCACAGTTTCATTCTACGGCGAGGAGTACAGAAAGGCTCTGTCGTTCTGCGGCTCGCATTCGGGAAGAGACTGCGACAAGGCAAAGGAAACAGGTCTCACACCTGCTGAATTTGACGGAAACGTAGCATTTGCCGAGGCGGATATGGTATTCGTCTGCCGTAAGCTTTACAGCTACGACCTCGCAAAGGAGGGCTTCCTCACCGATGACGGCATACCCGAGCAGTTCTTCGCAAAAGACCCGTATCACCGCGCGTACATCTGCGAGATAGCCGCTGTATACGTCAGGGATTGATAACACCAAAGCACATACGTCCGTATGTGCTTTTCTTTTTGCCCGTATATTGCGGTGTCAAGCCGGATATTGCGCTGTATGCCGTGAAAACCTCCCGTTATTCGTGTATATGAAATATAAATGTTAAATCCACGTAAAATCATTGCCGTAACCCTTGACTACTGCCCTGTAACTGATATAATATAACATAGATAAATAAAAAGGGAATAATAATAAAAAAGGAGCTCATAGGTATGAGTGATACCGGATTTTCAATCTTTAATATCTTCACAATGCTCGGAGGCCTTGCCTTCTTTCTCTACGGAATGAACGTAATGTCCACAGGTCTTGAAAAGCTTACCGGCGGCAAGCTGGAGATAGCTCTCAAGAAAATGACCTCAAACAAATTCATGGCTATCATACTCGGCATGGTCGTAACGATAGCGATACAGTCCTCGTCCGCGATGACCGTAATGCTTGTCGGATTCGTAAACTCGGGAATCATGTCTCTTGAGCAGACTATCGGTGTATGCTTCGGTTCTGATATAGGAACCACACTTACTGCTTGGATACTCAGCCTCGCAGGAGTTGACGGCAAAAATCCGTTCATCAAAATGCTCAAGCCTTCTTCCTTTGCACCATTAGTTGCACTCATTGGTGTAATACTTATCATGGGTGCCAAGAAGAATAAAAAGAAAGATATCGGACGTATTCTTGTTGGATTCTCTATAATCATGACAGGTATGTCTCTTATGTCCGAATCTGTTTCACCGCTCGCAGATTCACCGCAGTTCCAGAAAATACTGACAGCATTTCATAATCCTATTCTTGGTGTTCTTGTTGGAGCCGGTTTTACAGGCATTATTCAGAGTTCTGCCGCTTCTGTCGGTATATTACAGGCTTTTTCACAGACAGGTGCCCTCACATATGGAATGGCGCTCCCCATTATCATGGGACTTAACATTGGTACTTGTATCACAGCGCTTATTTCAAGTATCGGAGTAAACAAGAATGCGAAGCGTGTTGCCTGCATTCACATACTCATAAAGGTTCTCGGAACATTGATACTTCTGCCGATATCTCTTATTCTACAGCATGTTATCCATCTCAGCATCTTTGATCAGACTGTAGGCTATGTTGGAATCGCTGTTATGCACTCAATATTCAATATTGCAACTACAATTATCCTTCTGCCGTTCACCCCAATGCTTGTAAAGCTCTCTCACCTTATAATACGTGATAAAGAGAATGATAAAGTGCTTGAAGCAGAATCAAATCATCTCAGAGGACTCGATGAACGTTTCCTTAAAACTCCGGCAGTCGCAGTCGAGACCTGCCGCAGCACGACCATTGAAATGGCAAACATCACCAGCGAAGCGATAAACGATGCACTCGACCTGCTTGTTTCCGATTATAACGATGAAAAGGCAAAGGGAGTTATCGAGGCGGAGGACCTTATCGACCACTTCGAGGACAAGATAAACAGCTACCTTGTTAAGCTCTCAAAGAGCAGTGTTACCGGCAAGGACAGCCGTAAGGTATCGAAGATGATGCACTGCGTAGGTAATTTCGAGCGTATTTCCGACCACGCGGTAAACCTCATCGAATCCGTTCAGGAGTGCCGTGAAAAGGGCATAAAGTTCTCGGATGAGTGCCTAAACGAGCTGAAAGTCATTTCCGAAGCTATCTCAGAGAACATCTCGATAGCGTTCAGCGCATATATCACCGACGACCTCTCCGCCGCTCACCGCGTTGAGCCGCTCGAGGAAGTTGTCGACAACCTCAGCACGGAGCTCAAAAACCGTCATATCCGCCGTTTGCAGAACGACGAGTGTACAGTTGAGCTGGGATATATCTTTCAGGATATCCTCACTAACCTCGAGCGCGTCTCCGACCACTGCTCCAACATTGCCGGCTGCATAATCGAGACCAACGAAAAGACCAATATACACGCATATCTCCACGATGTAAAGGAGAACGACGAGACCTTCCGCAAGGAGTTCAGACAGTATTCTGACAGCTACTTTGCGAAGCTTGAATCTCCGGCAGCCGTGCAGAATAAATGATAAAACATATCCCCTCGCGCATTCATATAGTCGATATCCATATAGAAGCTTTACACGTATTATTGAGGGAAACCCTTTTGAAAAAGGGTTCTCCCTCAAACTCCCTTCCTAAAACTTTTAGCTCCGTTTTTTCTGCAAGGGGTCCCCCCTTGAAAGAGAAAACGGAGCTATTTTTGTTTGTATGGGGGTACCCCTTGCAGAAAAAACAAAGTTGGAAGTCTTTGGAAAAGGGTCTGGGAAAGAACCTTTCTTCAGAAAGGTTCTTTCCCAGTGATAGGTATAAACTTCTGTACGAGTACCGGCTATATGAATGCGTGAGGGGATTTTTTACTTATATCTTGCCGGACGGCGGGCAGAGCCTATCGTCTCGCCGTATTTTACTACAGTCTCATAGCCCTCGGCTGTATTCCTGAGCAGGTCATCATCGGGTTTGACGCGGTCCTTTTCGATGAGCAGGACTATTGTCGAGCCGCCAAACTCGAACATACCCTTTTCCTCGCCGCGGCAGAAGGAATGTTCCTTATGGTGATTCTTTATCCTGCCAACAAGCATGGCTCCCACCTCGACCTGTACGACATCGCCGAAGTTCTCGGTATGCAGAACGGTATACTCGCGGGAATTGCGCTTGTATATGTTATACCTTTTCAGCGCTATCGGATTCACTGTATGCAGCTCGCCTCGTATGAAGGTGTTACCGGTCTTGGTGCCGTTGTCTATGTAACAGTAGCGGTGGTAGTCGTCGACCTCAAGGCGGAATATCATGCAGTAACCGCCCGTGAACCTCCGTGCGAGGAAATCGTTCCTGAGCAGGTCGCTCACGCGGTATAGCGAGCCCTTTATGCGGAAGATGCTGTGCTCGTCTATCTCATAGACCGAGAGCTTTGAATCGCACGGGCTTATCAGGTGCGACGGAGCATAGTCTATCGGACGTTTGCCCGGCTTTATCCGGCGCGTGAAAAACTGGTTATACGAGCGGAAATTCCGCATCTGATACTGCGAGGTATCAATTTTGTTCTTGATTATGAACGGACGTATCAGCGGCTTTGAGAATATCGAATTCATAAAGTCGCCTGCCGCCTTTGAAACTATCGGCAGCGTGAGGAATTTCAGCAGCCGGCGTCCGTCGGCAGTTCCGTACAGCTTTTTCAGGAGCTGACCCTGTTTCTCATTTGTGACGATTACCTCGCCTGTTCTTCTCTTTATCATCTCTTTAAATATTTACGTCATCTCTTGGCGTTTGCAAGCATGAGCTTGATGCGGTTTTCCTGATTAACTCTTGTAGCGCCGGGGTCGTAGTCGATAGCGACTATATTCGCGTTGGGATTCTGCTCCTTTATCGCGCGGGACATTCCCTTTGCAACGATGTGGTTCGGCAGGCAGCCGAACGGCTGAGTGCAGATGATGTTCTCAACGCCGGACTGCGCAAGTGCAGCCATTTCTGCGGGAATTAGCCATCCCTCGCCCATAACTACTCCCTGACTGATGTACTTGTCAGCAAGAGCGCGTAGGTGCTCGAAATCGTGGAGCGGCTCGAATTTGCCCTGAGCCTTCATCGCAGCGATGAGCTCCTTCTGCTTCTTGTATATGAGCTTGTAGCCGAGCTTGTAAATGCGCGACTGCATTGTTTTCTTGTCGTATATTTTCGCGTCGTTGAAGGTTCCTGCCGCGCAGTACATAACGAATTCAAGCAGCGAAGGAACTACCGGCTCGCAGCCCTCGGAGATGAGGAAGTCCTCGAGGTGGTTATTCGCGAGAGGTGAATACTTGACATATATCTCGCCGACTATGCCGACGCGTATCTTCTTCTCGTCCGATATCTTCACGGAGGCGAAGTCGTCGAGTATCTCTTTGTAGAGCTTCTTTGTCTTGATATATTCACGGCTTCCTTTGCGGAAGATATCGCCGAGGCGCTTCTGCCACTTGTCGAGCATGGCTTTGGAATCGCCCTTGTTTATCTCGTAGGCGCGACACTTGTTGTAGCAGGTCATGAGCAGGTCTCCGTAGAGCACCGCATACAGGAGCTTGAAGAACATCGGCGCAGTTATCCTGAATGCGCTGTCCTTTTCGAGACCGCTGAAATTGAGCGATACAACGGGCACCTGCGGATAGTTCTTGTCAACGGCTTTTCTCAGCAGGTGGATATAGTTTGAAGCACGGCAGCCGCCGCCGGTCTGAGTTATGAGCAGAGCGGTCTTGTCGGGGTCATATTTGCCGCTGTTGAGAGCGTCCATGAACTGACCTATTACCAGCAGAGCCGGATAGCAGGCATCATTGTGGACGTTTTTGAGTCCCTCATCGACAACTGCGCGGGAATCGTTCTCGAGCAGCTCGACCGTGTAGCCCTTATTCTCGAATATAGCCATAAGCAGCCTGAAATGCACAGGCAGCATATTCGGCACGAGGATCTTATGCGTTTTTATCATATCCTCGGTAAATCTAACGTAATCAGCCATTCTTACTCCTTTGTTCTGTCCGTTTTCTGCGCGGTATCGGCGTTCATTGCGGCAACGAGACTGCGAAGTCTTATCCTTGCTGCGCCGAGGTTGTTTATCTCATCGATCTTGAGCTGCGTGTAGAGCTTGCCCTTGCTTTCGAGGATACGGCGCACCTCATCGCTGGTAACGGCGTCGATTCCGCAGCCGAATGATACGAGCTGTATGAGCTGCATATCAGGCTGAGATGTAACGTATTCGGCAGCTCTGTAGAGACGGGCGTGATATGTCCACTGATTGAGAACTCCGAGCTTGGGAGTATGCGCGAGCTGAGCGACGCTGTCCTCAGTTACGACAGCCATTCCGAGACTTGTAACGAGCTTGTGGATACCGTGGTTTATCTCCTTGTCGATGTGGTAGGGACGTCCCGCAAGAACGATTATCTTGCGGTTCTCTTCGCGCGCCTGACGTATGATATCGTCTGCCTTTGCCGCGATATCGCGGTGATAACGGTCGAGAGCCTCATAAGCCTTGTCGACAGCCGCAGCTATCTTGCCCTTGATATTGTACTGCTTCAGCGCGTTTTTCATGACCTTTACGACGTTCTTGCGGACGTTGAGGTCCATGTACGGGTGAATGAAGTTATTGTCACTGAGGCGGGGATTGTTCCTGAGCAGGAGCTCGGGGTAGTATGCGACAACAGGACAGTTGAAGTGGTTGTCGCTCTCGCCCTCGTCGAGGTTGTAGCTCATGCAGGGGTAGAATACGAAATCAGCGCCCTTGTCGAGGAGATTCTCGATGTGACCGTGTGTGAGCTTTGCCGGGTAGCAGACTGTATCCGAGGGGATAGTATGCTGACCGAGGTAGTACATCTCACGCGAGCTCTCGTCGCTGAAAATGGTCTGGAAGCCGAGCTCTGTGAAGAAAGCGTGCCAGAAAGGCATCTGTTCGTAAAAGCTGAGTGCGAGCGGAAGACCAACCTTAGCGATGGGACGAGCCGGCTGACCGCTTTTTTCGAGTGAGATTATGCTGTTGTACTTGTATTCGTAAAGGTTGGGGACGTTGTTCTTCTTCGCCTTGCCGCCGCCCTTTTCGCAGCGGTTTCCGGAGATGAAGTTCCTGCCCTTGCCGAAGTTGATGATGTTGAGCTGACAGTTCGCCGTGCAGCCTCCGCACTGTGCAGAGCGCGAAGTATAGGCGAATGTTGCGAGCTCGTCTTTGGATATGATGCGCGATTCGCCCTCAGAGCGCTCCTTTGCGTAGAGAGCGCAGCCGAAAGCTCCCATAAGACCGGAAATAGCCGGACGGATAACATTTCTGCCGAGCTCCTTCTCGAACGAGCGGAGCACTGCGTCGTTGAGGAAGGTACCTCCCTGCACGACGATGTTCTTGCCGAGGTCATCGGGAGAATTTGCGCGTATTACCTTGTATATGGCGTTCTTGATGATAGAAGATGAAAGTCCCGCGGAGATATCCTCAACGGTAGCGCCGTCCTTCTGAGCCTGCTTTACGGAGCTGTTCATGAAAACGGTACAGCGCGAGCCGAGGTCTACGGGGTGCTCGGCGAAAAGTCCGAGCTGCGAGAATTCGGCAATATCGTATCCGAGCGCCATTGCGAATGTCTGTATGAACGAGCCGCAGCCTGACGAGCAAGCCTCATTGAGCATGATGCTGTCGATGCTGTGATTTTTTATCTTGAAGCATTTTATGTCCTGACCGCCGATGTCGATGATGAAGTCTACCTCGGGGCAGAAGTAAGCGGCAGCCTTGAAGTGAGCGACTGTTTCAACGATGCCGTGGTCGATAGAGAGACCTGCCTTGATGAGGTCCTCGCCGTAGCCTGTAACAGCCGAGCCTTTTATGGTGATATCGGGGTTCATAGCCTCGTATATCTTTTTGAGCTGGTCGGCTATCTTGTCGAGGGGCTGACCCTGATTCGAACTGTAGTGGTGGTAGAGTATACGTCCGTCGTCGGTTATGAGCACGAGCTTTGTAGTAGTCGAGCCTGCGTCGATACCGAGATATGCGTCGCCCTTGTATGTACGAATATCGCCGTATCCGAGGTCGAATTTCTTGTGGCGGTCGATGAAAGCGTCATATTCAGCCTGAGAGCTGAAAAGCGGCTCTCCGGTGACGATATCATCTGAGGCGCGGGCATTCTTTATCTTGCCGAGCAGCTCTGTAATGGAGTACGCGTCCGCCGCCTGCGAAGCGTATACAGCGCAGCCGTATGCCACGAAAACGGGACCGTCCTCGGGGAAAACGGCGTGCTCCTCGTCGAGACCGAGAGTCTTGACGAATGCCTGCTTGAGTCCCTTTAAGAAGTGGAGCGGACCGCCGAGGAAGAGCACTTTTCCCTCGATAGTTCTTCCCTGCGCGAGACCGGATACTGTCTGGTCAACTACAGCCTGAAAGATACTTGCAGCAACGTCCTCGCGGCGGGCGCCCTGATTGAGAAGGGGCTGGATATCGGATTTAGCGAAAACTCCGCAGCGTGAAGCTATGGGGTATATCTTCTGCGCCCTGAGCGAGAGCTCGTCGAGCTGGTCGGCGGTTATGCCGAGAAGAGTAGCCATCTGGTCGATGAAAGCGCCTGTGCCTCCCGCGCAGGAGCCGTTCATTCGCTGCTCAACTCCGCCGGTGAGGAAGATTATCTTCGCGTCCTCGCCTCCGAGCTCGATAACAGCGTCAGCGTCTGGCTGTTTTTCCTTTACGGCGAGAAATGCCGCGTGTACCTCCTGCACGAAGGGTATCTCCGCAGAATTGGCAAGTCCGAGACCTGCCGAGCCCGTGATGCAGACCTTGAACTCCTCGTCGGGATAATCAGCCTGTATAAGCTTGAGCTGGTCTGTAACGGTCTCCTTGACCTTGGAAAGGTGACGCTGATATTTTGAATATACGATATTGCCTTCGATATCGGTTATGACTGTTTTAACGGTAGTAGAGCCGACGTCGATACCGAGAGAATAGTTATTCGCCATAGTTTTACCTCATTATAATGTTTTTCTCCGTCTGTCGGAGCAGTTATCTATATCTAAACGTAATTATAATCATTATACAACATTTTCGGGAAAAAATAAAGTGGTAAATTTTATTTTTATCATTTTCTCTGAAAAATCGGGATTTTCCACGCGTTTTTGCAATTCTTTGACATAGGAAGGAGAAGAATTCAGAATTGAGAATTGAGAATTAAAGTATCGCTGACGCGATAAAATTTAAATTTGTCCGCGTAAGAGGACACATTCATTCTCAATTTTCCGTTCTCAACTCTCAATTCCATAAATCTGTTGCGTTTTTTCGTTATTTATGCTATACTAATCTCATATCACCGAAAGGAGCATATCATGACCGCCAATCTTTTTTCCGAGATAGAATATCTGAAAGGCGTAGGCAAAGCACGAGGCGAGAAATACCGCAAGCTTGAGATAAACAGTCCGTATGACCTAATATATCATATCCCGCGCGCCTATCTTGATTTCCGCGCATATGTGCCGATACAGCAGGCAGTTATCGGAAGCTACAACGTGTTGAAGCTGACAGTCGTGCAGAAGAATCGCCCTCAGCGCGTCCGCGGCGGACTTGTGATATGCAACGCTGTTGCTACGGACGGCATCGACAGCATCGTAATTGTTATATATAATAACGTTTACGGCTTTCAGGCGCTCAAAGAGGGGCAGACATACTATATGTACGGCAAGGTTAACGGAAGTATGCTACGCCGCGAGATAGTCGCTCCCGTATTCATAAAAGCGGAGGAGACTGTGCTCATACAGCCGATATATCGCCTTACGCAGGGGTTATCCGTGAATATGGTACGCACGAATATGCGTCAGGCGCTCGACATCATGAAGCATTTCCCATTCGAGACGCTCCCGCAGGAGATACTCGCGCAGTATCACCTCGCACCGCTGATGTGGTCACTCGAGAACATACACTTCCCGACAAGCGACAAAGCTGCTGAGGAAGCCCGCCGCCGCCTCGCATTCGACGAGCTTTTGAAGCTCCAGCTCGGCATGACGATGCTGAAGCTCCGCCGCAGGAAGAGCACTGCATTCGCAATGGACAGCTCCGTTGACATCAGCGATTTTGAGCGGGCACTGCCTTTTCAGTTCACTGAGGGACAGTCGCAGGCGGTAGCCGACGTCATTGCCGATATGTGCAGGGATACGCCGATGAACCGGCTTTTGCAGGGCGATGTCGGAAGCGGCAAGACCGCTGTTGCAGCAGCGGCGTGCTGTTTTGCCTCAAAGAACGGTATACAGTCAGCGCTCATGGCTCCTACTGAGATACTCGCGACCCAGCATTTCAATACGCTCTCAGAGCTGCTCGTGCCGCTCGGGATAGAGGTCTGCCTGCTTACGGGCTCATCGACTGCAAAAAAGAAAGCAACGATACGTGAGAAGCTTGCAAACGGCGAAATAGACGTGATAGTAGGCACTCACGCGATAATACAGAAGGACGTTGAATATAAGGCTCTCGGGCTCGTTATAACCGACGAGCAGCACCGCTTCGGCGTTGCTCAGCGTGCGGCTCTCGCGGAAAAGGGAGACTCTCCTCACCGCCTTGTAATGTCCGCGACGCCTATCCCGCGCACGCTTGCGCTGATGATATACGGCGACCTTGACATTTCCGTGATAAAGCAGCTCCCAAAGGGCAGACAGCCCGTCAAGACCTACGCTGTTACCGGCAAAAAGCGCGCCGACGCCTTTGGCTTCGTGCGCGCGCGGCTCGACGAGGGCAGGCAGGCGTATGTGGTCTGCCCGATGATAGAGGACAGCGAGAGCGACTTATTCGCCGTCAAGACCTACGCTGAGGACGCCGCAAATGGCAATTTAAAGGGCTATACGACTGCTCTCCTGCACGGAAAAATGCGCCCTGCGGAAAAGGAAAAGGTCATGAAGCAGTTCCGTGACGGCGAGATACAGGTGCTGATATGCACTACCGTTGTCGAGGTCGGAGTTGATGTGCCGAATGCGGCGGTAATGGTGATAGAAAATGCCGAACGCTTCGGACTTTCACAGCTTCATCAGCTCCGCGGAAGAGTCGGCAGAGGCAGCTTCGAGAGCTTCTGCATACTCATCACTGACAACAAGAATGACGACTGCATCAAGCGAATGAAGATAATCTCCTCTACGACAGACGGCTTCAGAATCGCAGAGGAGGACCTGAAAATGCGCGGTCCCGGCGACTTCTTCGGCAGCGCTCAGCACGGACTTCCGCCGCTGAAAATAGCTGATGTCGCGTGCAGCATGGAGCTCTCCGGCATGGCTCAGGAGTGCGCGGCAAAGATACTCGCCGACGACCCAGAGCTCAGCAAGCCGCAGAACCGCTCGCTGAAAATGGATACAATGCGGCTTTTCAATCACGATATAACAGGATAAAAGGGCTTTATTAAGGCAACACCGCACAAAGACCGCCTGACGTCTTTGTACTGAATCTGCTTGGATATTTTCCGTCATCTTACACAGAAATCCCTTGACATACGTCAGTATGCCTGTGGGATTTCTGTACAATCTGACGAAAAATCTCACGGCGCATCTTCAGCACAATCTTTGTGCGGTATTGACTTAACGAAAAATCGCCATAAGGCGATACCATAGCTATAAACTGAAAGCAGCCATAAGGAAAACTCCATATGGCTGCTTTTTCTGATGTTACTTTGTGAGCTTGTTGATGATACCGCCGATCTTTCCGCTGATACCGTCAGCAGTTATTTTAGCCTTAACGCCGTCAACGATCTTGTTTATCTGATCGTCAGGGAGGTCGATGCCGATAACGCCTTCAACAGCCTTGACAGGGTCCTGCTTGAATTTTGCAGCGAAATCCTTGTCGTTTTTAACCTTGTTTACGAGCTCTTCGATTTTTGCTTTGATATCCATACCGGAGTACCTTCTTTCATTAAAAGTTTATATTTACATTATAGCACTTGATTCCGGAAAATGCAAGTTTTTTGCTTTATAAGAGCTCCTGCTTTTCAAACATCAGAACAGGATATCCCTCGTAATAGGGCTTGACTATTTCCGGATGAGCGTCGGCATAGCTGAAAATCGCATCGGCGAGCCCCTCTTTCAGGAATCCCGCAAGCTGCGAGAGAGGTCTGTTGTAGAGCTCGTCGCATATCGAGGCGATAGTTATCGCCCGCCTGCCGCCGACCTCCATTATGCGGTAAGGCCATATCCGGCAGTCGAACGGCTTATCGTCGCCGAGCATACAGCCGGTCTCGGTGAGCGCCGGACACGAGAAGAGCTCGTCCTCGTCGAGCTCCTTCACCTTGAAGATGAAGCCGCCGTCCTTGGTGACGAATTCGGTCTCGGGCTTTGCGGAGCGTATGCGCTCGCATATCTCAGCCGTGAATACAGGAGTCTCCCATGCGTCGTACCTGTCGAATTTGCAGCAGAGCCGGCATTCGGCGCAGCTTTTGCTGTCAAGTATCTTTTTCAGCATCGTTTTTCCTCCTCTTTTCGGTATCGTTTATGAAGTCGGCAACGATGTAGCGAGGACGCTGTTTGACCTCGGCGTAAATTTTGCCGATATATTCGCCGATTATGCCGAGTGCAAGTATCTGTATGCCGCCGATGAACCATATCGAGCACATCGTACTCGACCAGCCGAGTTCGGAATGTCCGAGTATCTTCACCACGAACGCCCAGATTATTGCTGCCGCGCTTATCAGTGACATGAGAAAGCCGATGCCGGTTATGAGCTTCAGCGGCTTTGTGCTGAACGAGGTTATGCCGTTTACAGCGAATGTGAGCATTTTTTTCAGCGGATATTTGCTCTCGCCGGCGAAGCGCTCACTGCGCTCGTAGTAGACGTTGGCGCTCTTGAAGCCTATCAGCGGGACTATGCCACGCAGGAAGAGATTTACCTCGCGGAAGCCGTCGAGCTCCTGCAATACGCGCCTGCTCATGAGCCGGAAATCCGCGTGATTGTAGACGATATCCGCACCCATAGCCTTCATGAAGCGGTAGAAGCTCTCGGCGGTGAAGCGCTTGAAGAAGGTGTCGGTCTTGCGGGCACTGCGCACTCCGTAGACCACCTGACAGCCTTCGTTATATTTTTCTATCATGGCGTCTATGGCATTGATGTCGTCCTGAAGGTCTGCGTCCATAGTTATCGCCATGTCGCAGATGTCCTTGACCGTCATAAGTCCCGCGAGCACGGCGTTCTGATGACCGCTGTTGCGTGCGAGGTCTATTCCGGAGAAAAATGCCGGCTCGGAGCAGTGGAGCTCCTCTATTATCTGCCATGTTGAATCCTTAGAGCCGTCGTTTACGAATACTATGCGGCTTTCCGGAGATATAAAGCCCCGCCCGATGAGCGAGACGTATTTTTCTTTCATGCGTGAAGCTGTCTCGCGGAGGACTGCTTCCTCGTTATAGCAGGGTATGACCATATATAGTGTATCAGCCATTCTTATCCCTCATTTCGTATATATGCAATTATTTTACCATGTACGGCGCAGAAAGTCAATACGGAGAATTGTCATAGTATTGTAATTGACTGCAACGCCCGATAATGATATAATATATATATAATTAACAGATTAAACGGAGGTGCAAGCATGAAGAGGATACCTGCAATATTCCTTACAGCCGTTCTCGCGTTTTCAGCAGTCGGCTGCGAGCTTAAAAAGTCCGACAGCGAAGTTCCCGCTGATGACGATACAGAGATAGAGACCGAAATTGAGACCGGAGAGGATACTCCCATAAAAACAGATAAATCCGACAAGACCGATACTACAAAGGCGGAAGAACCCATGCCGGAGTTCCGCGAGCTGACCGAAGAGGACTTCTCGCCTATCGACTTTCAGCTTGAAGTGATAGACGACGCTCCGCCGGAAGAGGTAAAATGCGCAGACCTGACTGGACTTGATTTCGGCGAGCATATGTCTCCCTGCAAGGCAGAGGACGTCCGCGGGAATTACGGCACTTATCTATATACAGACGAGTCACAGCTTGAACCTGAGGCAGTAGAGAAACGATTACGTATGGCTGATGAGGTATGCTCAAAGCCGTGCAAGGGACATATACTTGAAACTGCATATCTTGACGGATACTTTTATTTCAATGTTTGTTATGACGACTACTGCGTGCTCCATGATTCTGCAATATTCAGATTTGACCCCAAAAGCGGCAAATACGACGAGCTATACGCCTTTTCCGGACTTGAATACAAGGGAATGAAGAATCTTTGTGCATATGACGGCAAGCTTTATTTTGCCGATTATGCGCTCTCGGACGACGATAAAAGCACTATATATTCCTACGACCTCAACACGGGCGAGTGCTCTGTCTTTGCGGAGCTAAGCAAGCGTATCGACAATCTTGTGGCGTCGAAAGACGGTCTTGTTGCCGAGAGCTATGTCTTTGAAGATGAAACCGATACGTATTCGTTTGAGGGCGATATGTTCGATTACGAGACCGGAAACTTGGCCCCCGTATCTGAGGGTATTGCCGACAAGATAGTGCAGTCGGATACGGTCTACTGCGACGGTAAAACAGTAAAAATAACCGGAGGCTATGACGGCTTCACCTACAGACCTGTTACCGTCCGCACGCAGTATTACGAGATAAAGACCGACCTCAAGCAGTATACCCAGATATTCGCATGGAAGGACAAGCTCTGCATACTCAATGACGAAACAGAGCGCGGCAATACTTCCGTTACAATGCTTTATACCTACGACCTTAAAACAATGGACCGCACCAAGACAGATGTCCACTACTATGTGAGGGGACTTGTAAAAAAATCCGGTAACGGCTTCTTTATCTGCGCACAGATGGACCTCGCATGGGGCAAGGAAGACAGCACACTCTACTATATGATACCGGAAATGGGGGCTCTCTTCAAGGTCGGTCAAAAGATATCCTACCCGATGATAGACAATTCGGACGATTCTCCGTATGTTCTGTCTATGAACAAGCCTGAGGAAACCGACGAGTATTCGCTCAGCGCATGGGCTCCTGAGAAGATATACTGGATAGATGAATGACATGAGGTGAGAAAATGCTCGAATTAAAGCCGAAAATGTTCAAGGAATCGGAGAAGTCGAACGCCTCTGAAAACCTTGTTATACTTATAATGTCTTTTCTGTTCATATTCGGACTCATCTTCCTCGCAGAAGCTGTGATACCGTGGCTTCTCTCGAAAGACGAGCTGAACGCTAAACTGACGGATTTCGGATACTATTCCGGCGCAAAAAAACTGAATATCGGCGAGGTGCGTGACCTCTCCATGGAGGTTTCGATGCAGCCGAAAATATTTATCCCGACCCTGCTGTGTACCGGATTCGGCACGCTCATCAGCATCATCTACTGCCGCTTTTTCGAGGCAAGACCCATGCGCTCAATGGGCTTCACCAAGGAAAAGGCGCTCCCGCACTACCTCCGCGGACTTCTCACCGGAGCAGTCATGATGAGCGCGATAACGCTTCTCTCAGTCATATGCAGAGGCAATAATATCGCTCTTTGCAGCAATATCAACTTCGGACTGATAGGGCTGTATTTCCTCGGATTCCTCGTGCAGGGCATGAGCGAGGAGGTCATCTTCCGCGGATTCCTCATGAACACCATTGCGGGACGCTTCCATGCGTTCATCGCGATAGGCATAAGCGCCGTCGCGTTCAGTCTTGCTCATGTAATGAATCCCGGATTCGGCGTGCTCGTGTTCATAAATCTTGCGATGTTCGGCGTTTTTGCGTCGCTGTATATGATAGCATTTGACGATATATGGGGAGCCTGCGCGATACATTCGGTGTGGAATTTCACACAGGGCAGCTTCTACGGCATAAGCGTCAGCGGCTCGGGCAATCAGGAGTCGGTCTTCCACACGACAGCGGCGAGCTCGTCAAAGCTCCTGACCGGCGGAGACTTCGGCATCGAGGGAAGCATATTCACTACCGTAGTCCTCGCAGCAGGCATCGCGGCAGTGATATTCAAGCTGAAAAAGGCTGAGAACAAGCCTGAATAATAAAAACCGGACTTTTTCAAGTCCGGTTTTTGTTGACAAATAATGTTGACTGATGCTATAATTAAAATGGATACTGCACAAGCGGCAGGGCGGTTCAATCTTGCCTCAGAAATGAGGTGAGCGGGCGATGACAATAATGGAACTACTTACTCTTTTATTAGTAATTATAGCTATTATGGACTTTCGCAATAATAAGAAATAACCGCCCCACTTCCACATAAGGCGGTTGTTTCTTTACAACTTGAACTTTATGAGGGGAACCGCTCTTGCTGAAAAGCTGTGCAGTATCCTCTTTATTTATATTATAGCATTTTTTTGTGAAATGTCAAGGGCTGAATAATGGATTCAGCCCATTGCATTTTCTATTTCTATGACGATAGCGCTCATTTTAACATCAAGAGCGTTGGATATGCGATAAAGAGTTTCAAGTCCGGTTTCTTTTTCTTATGAGCATTCCTGTTAAAGCGGCAATGCCGTATGCGAGTCCTATTATGAGCACGTACCACATCACCGAAGCATACCACGGCTGCTGATACACAAGCAGGAACGGATACGGACCTTCCATGACGCGGAGGATATTCAGCAGCATCGTGACTGTTCCGTAGAGGAACGTCGGGACTGCTGCAATAAGTGCGTGGAAAGGCTTGATGACGCTGTTTTTCTCGAGGAATACAAGTGATACGAATGAGATCATCGGGCAGAGTATGTGATGATATATCTGAGGTCCCTTGTAGAGTACGTCCCCGACCATGCCATACGGAACAGCCATAGGCACAAGGACAAATACCACAACGAGAAAAGTCACCGACAGACACACTGCCGCGCAGTAGCGCATGAGCTTTGCCCAAGCGGGTATCTCATTGCGGAGCAGAGCTGCTCCGAGCCAGCAGAGGCTCGCGATAAGCGCGAATATGTTGCTCAGCACAGTGTACCAGCGCAGGACCTCTATGCCGTTGCGAAAGCTTATAGCCGTGCCTATCAGTTCAAGTATAACTATCAGGATATTTGCCGCGGCAGCTGGCTTTTTAAGTTTTTCCATGACCTCACCTCCATATTTGCAAAAAGGCAGTCCGGACGGACTGCCTTTTAATTTACTTGTAATTCAGACTGACTCAGCCCATTACGATCTCAACTTCGTGAACGCCGCCGTCGCAAACGGGAACTACGCAGCCCTCAACAGCCTTGCCGTCGAGAGTCATAGACTTAACGCCCTTGCAAACGTGGTTCGGGTTCTTGACAGTGATGTTGTATGTTGCACCGCGGAACTTTCTTGTAGCCTTGAAGCCGTCCCACTCGTGAGGAATGGAAGGATCAACGCGGAGACCGTCGAAGTCAGGCTGTACGCCGAGGATATACTGGGAAATTGCGACCATATTCCAAGCAGCAGTACCTGTGAGCCATGAGTTCTTGCCCTGACCGAAGTTCTTAGCGTCCTTACCGCCGATCATCTGACCGTATACGTAAGGCTCGGTCTTGTGGATATCGGAAGTCTCCTCGGTGAAAGCAGGAGCTATCTTGCTGTAGTACTCGAATGCCTTGTCGCCTCTGCCGGCATAGGCCTCAGCGCAGATTATCCAAGCATTGTTGTGAGTGAAGATACCTGCATTCTCCTTGTAACCGCCGGGATATGTCGAGATCTCGCCGTACTGAATGTAGTACTTTGTGAATGCGGGGTTGTTGAGAACAAGACCGTACTCGCAGTTGAGGTACTTGTCGATAGAGTTGAGAGTCTTGATGTCAGCGCCCTGATCCTTACCGATCTCGGACATAACAGCGAAGCCCTGAGGTTCGATGAATATCTTACCCTCTTCGCACTCGTGTGAGCCCATCTTCTCGCCGTTTGCGTCGTAAGCTCTGATGAACCAGTCGCCGTCGAATGCGGATTCCATTACGTTCTTCTTCATCTTGTCGATCTCAGCCTGAGCCTTTGCAGCCTCGTCAGCCTTTCCGAGATGCTCAAGAATGCCTACGAATGCAGGACCTGTATATGTGAAGAGCGCTGCAACGAATGCGGACTCAGCAACCTTTGAGTAGCCGCCCTCTGCTGCGAACTTGGGATTGGTGTATGTCTGGAAGGACTCACCCGGTGTGTCTGAGAAACATGAGAGGTTGATACAGTCGTTCCAGTCAGCTCTCATTGCAAGCGGGAGACCGTGAGGTCCGAGGTTGTTTACGATATGATAGAAGGAAACGTTGAGGTGTTCGAGCATTGTGTGCTTGCCATTCGGATCGTCATCGAAAGGAACGTTTGCGTCGAGAATGCCCCAGTCGCCTGTCTCCTTGATGTAAGCTGCAACTGAAAGTATCATCCAGAGCGGATCGTCAGAGAAGTCGCCGCCGATATCGGAATTGCCCTTCTTGGTGAGCTGCTGATACTGGTGATAGCATCCGCCGTCCTCGAGCTGCGTGGAAGCGAGATCAATCAGGCGCTCTCTTGCTCTGTCCGGAA